>Ga0164242_10006349_pt1 | contig 13027 bp, 12 predicted proteins | sample OricomgcompostMG_FD_108783 | JGI IMG/M metagenome (GOLD analysis project Ga0164242, IMG submission 108783) | Miracle-Growth compost microbial communities from Emeryville, California, USA - Original compost - Miracle growth compost (MG) ... | reverse complement strand
GTCGACGATGGGGATGGACGAGTGGATCTCGGCGTGTTTGCCGCCGAAGAAGCGCAGCGTGAACGGGCCGGCCTGCACGGTGTCTCCCGCGTGAACCACGGTGATCTCGAAGTCGCCGGCCGCTGCGGCCACGCCATCAGGCCCGTAGATCGGCACTCCAGGATTCATCTCGATGACACGGTTCAGCTGTTCGGGCGTCCAGTGGTCGGCGTGCTCGTGTGTGATGACCACGGCCGCCGTGTTCGCCGTGTCTGTCAGCGCCGTCGTGAATGAACCTGGGTCGACGAAGAGCTTGGAGCCGGACTCTTCGAGGAGCAAAGCAGCGTGTTCGAACTTGGTGAGTCTCATGAATCCGAGCTAATACCCGATCCGCGGACATCGCAACTCACGCCGGATATGCCGCATCGTTGCCACGGCACGCGGTCGCTGTCGGCCATAATCGAGAGCTATGACCACTACCCGCGGCCGTATCGTCGTCGCGATCAACCCCGAGGCGTCGTTCGGCACCAGGCGAGACGTCGGACCGCGGGTCGTCTCGGCGCTCGGTGCTGCCGGATACGAGCCGGTGTCGGTCACTCAGCCCAACGGGGAACTGTTGCGACGTGAAACGGCTCTCGCCGTGGAGGCAGGTGCAGATGCGCTCGTGGTGGTCGGCGGCGACGGAATGGTGTCGCTCGGCGTCAACATCGTGGCAGGAACGCAGATCCCGCTAGGCATTGTGCCGAGCGGAACGGGCAATGACGCAGCTCTCGGCCTCGGGCTGCCGTTGGACGATACGGATGCCGCAATCGCGGCGCTGATGGCCGCCCTCGAACGCGAGCCGCGCGTCATCGATGCCGGTCGTGTTCACCAGGGCGGTCTGACCACCTGGTTCGTCGGAGTCGTCTCAGCAGGGTTCGATTCGGTGGTCAACGAGCGCGCGAATCGCATGTCGCATCCGAGGGGTAAAAGCCGGTACACGCTCGCAATGCTGCGCGAGCTGGTTACCTTCAAGGCTCTCGAGTACACCGTGACGATCGACGGACGGGCCGACACAACGCGCGCGATGCTCATCTCAGTTGCGAACAACCAGTCGATCGGCGGCGGCATGCGCGTGGCGCCGGAGGCGGAGTTGGATGACGGTCTGCTGGACCTCTTCATCGTGACGCCGATGTCGAAGATCGGGTTCATCCGCGTCTTCCCGAAAGTATTCTCCGGAACGCATACATCGATCCCTCAGGTTCGTTTGTCGCGCGTGCGCAGCGTGAGGCTGGAGTCGCCCAACGCGATTGCGTACGCCGACGGCGAGCGTGTCGGTGCGCTGCCGATCGATGTCGATGTCGTACCTGGAGCCCTGCGCGTGCTCGCTTGATGAGACCGCGGTTTGGCTGGGGGCCTCGGCCTATGGCATACTCGATGAGTTGCAAGCGGCCCCATCGTTTAGCGGCCTAGGACGTCGCCCTCTCACGGCGGTAACGCGGGTTCAAATCCCGCTGGGGTCACCAACAGCCCGGATACCAGTCATTCACTGGTGTCCGGGTTTTTCATTACGTCGATGCCGAGGCCGTGAAACTGCTCCCGAGTCTTCCTGACCGATGGATGCGGCCCCTATGACAAGGCCCCGAAGAGATCGTTGAGGGCTTCCGTCATTGAAGGATGGGTGTAGATGCCGTCGCGCAATTGCTGCGCTGTTGCGCCGAACCGCATCGCGACGGCGACCGTGTTGATGGTCTCGTGCGAGTCGTAGGCGAGCATCGTCACCCCGAGGACCTCGCCGGTCGTGGCATCCGTGACCGCCTTCATTGCGCCGCGGGTAACGCCGACGATCCGAGCGCGCGGCACGGTGGCCATCGCCTCGAGCTCACGAGTCGCGGTGCGCAAGTGTCGTCCGGTGCTGCGTGCCTCGCGTTCGGTGAGACCCACCCGGGCGAGGGGAGGGGTGGTGAAGATCACGTGCGGCACGGCGACGCGGTCCGCGGTGGAGCGCGCGCCAGCACCCGTGAGCTGGTCGAGCACTATGCGGTAGTCGTCGAGGGAGATGTAGGTGTGCTGCGGTCCTCCGTTGACATCTCCGAGGGCGAAGACGTGTGGAAGGCTCGTGCGCAAGTGTTCATCCACCAGGACCGCTCCACCGTCATCCGTCTCGATGCCGACGTTTTCGAGTCCCAGCCCGGCGGTCATCGGCCGGCGTCCGAGTGCGGCGAGTACGAGGTCGCCTTCTACTGAATCGACGGTGCCGTCGGAAAGCGTGTAGTCGACCGATACGCCGTCGGCGGTGTTGCGCACTGCGTTCACAGCCGCGCCGGTGACGATTCGCACGCCTTGCTCGGTGAGCAGCGCTGCCACGAGGTCAGAGATGTCTTCGTCTTCCGCCGGGAGGATGTGTGTGCGTCGCTGTAGCAGCGTCACGTTCGTGCCGAACGATGCTTGCATCGAGGCGAACTCGACCCCGATATACCCGCCTCCCAGAACGAGCAGTCGCTCTGGCTTGCTTGGAAGCGAGAGCAGCTCGGTACTGGTCACCACCCGGCCGTTGTTGCGCAGCCCGGGTATGTCCGGCAGCATCGGCACGGCTCCGGTGTTGATGACGATCGTGTCGGCGTGCACCGTGAGACGGTCATCTCCGGCGGTCACCAGCAGCGTGTGCGCGTCGATGAAAGAAGCGCGTCCGGTGACGACCGTGGCGGAGTCTGGTGTATCGAGCATGGCGAAGTTCTTGGCGCGCAGGAGGGCTGTGAGCTTGCTCGTCTGGCCGACCGCGGCAGCCCACCGCGCGCTGCCGTCGAGGTGATCTCCGAGGAGTTCGGGATGCTCTCCCCGATAGACCAGCGCCTTGGTCGGCACGCACCCGATGTTGATGCAGGTTCCGCCGTACATCTGTGCGGACTGCTCGATCATGGCGACGCGGTTGCCCGCCTTCGCCATGGTGGCAGCAAGCGTCTTGCCGCCCTTGCCGAAGCCGATCACTGCGATGTCCACATCGAGAGTCGGTTCTGGGTCCGCGGATGCCATGGGCCCAGTATGGCCGTGAGGAGCGGATGCCCGCCACCACGGAATGGATCGATCCGTTGCGCTCGTCGCCAGGTCAGCTTTCCCGACGTCCGTCGTGGTCACCAATCGCAGGGACTTCCCACCCGCGCTCTCAAATCCCGCTGCGGTCACAACAGCTGCGAGGATGAGTCGATGAGTTACGACGCCGACGAGAGCACGCTGAACTATCAGGCGAGCCGCGTGCGAGTGGCAGTGAACGTGCGATTCGAAGTGCTCATCGCGAACTTCGACCACGCGGTGCCGAGGCTGTCAGACGCCGACGCCCTGGCGCGGCTCGCTGATGACAGCGACTGGTCTGGATTCGTGCGGGGCCTGCAATGGGAGTCGCCGAGCGGCTTCGTCTGCGTCTGGTCTTCGAGGCCAAGCGAGCTCATGCAATACGCAGGAAGCGCGGCGTCGAGCATGGTGTGGCTCATCGTCAACCACGGCATCGCCGCGCGGCTTTTCCGTCACGACCCTGGTGCGATGCTGTACTCGCCGATCCGACTCGAAGCACATGCTTCCGCCGCAGCCGAGACGATTGTGAGCTTCGACGTGCCGAGCGCGCAGCTGCGCGGATTCGGTATCAACAAGATCACTCAGGCTGGCGCTGAACTCGATCGAGCGCTTGGCGATCTGATCGAAGAGGTCGGACTACCGCGACCGACGGCACTGCGACGATAGGCAGGGCTCTTTCGACAGCTTTATGCTCACGACCGCGGGCGGCTGAGCGATGCGGCGATCGTGCCAAGCGCACATACCCCTGCGAGGATCAGCAACGCGGTCGGATATGAACCTGCCGACACGGCAATGACGGACCGGGCGCCGTACCTGTCGAGCAGCCTGCCGGCGGGAATACCGGAAGCGGCGGAGAAGATGAGGCCGACCGAGAACATGGATGTGATAGTCAGCACCGACCATCCGGTATCGGCGGCGATCTGACCGCTGGTGACCGGCAGCGCATAGTAGAGCGTGCCCCACGTCGTGGTTTGAGTGACGCACAGGGCGGCCAGGAGCAGCCGGCCCGGTGGTGCTCTCATCGGCAGCAGGCCGGCGTCTCCGATGTCGACGTGGAGCACACACCGGTTTCCGGAAGCACCAGCTGTACGGCGCGAGCGGAGACGTGGTCGCCGGCGATTTCGGCGGCGATAGAGCGTACTTGCTCGTAGCCGGTCAGGAGCAGGAACGTCGGGGCGCGACCGTACGACTTCATTCCGGCCACGAAGAAGTTCGGCTCAGGGTGCGCCAGCTCCGCCACCCCGTGCGGCGGGACGGTGCCGCAGCTGTGCAGATTCGGGTCGATCAGCGGCGCGAGCATCCTGGGGGCTTCCACCACGTCATCCAACGCGAGGCGGATCTCACGCAGCATATCGATATCGGGGCGGAATCCCGTGGCATTGACCACCACGTCGGCCTCGACGGTGGCCGGTTCTCCTGCTCGCCGTCCGAGAACACTCACGCGGTTGTCGGCTGCGGGGCACACGTCATCGATTTCAAACCGGTCGACTAGCGCGATGACTCCATCACTCACCAGGTCGCGGGTGGCGCTGCCCAGCTTGCCACGGGCTTGCAGCGCGTCATCGTCAGACCCGTACACGCGAACCGGGTTGCTGCCGCGGATCGCCCACGTGATCGTGGTGCCAGGAACCTGACGGGCCAACTCGGCCAGCTTCAACAGGGTGTTCGCCGCGGAATGTCCGGCCCCGACCACGAGCGTGTGCTTGCCGGCGAACCTCTCCCGCTCGCTCCCGAGCACGTCGGGAAGTGCATGACTGATCGCTGCGGACACGTCGGCTTCAGCGGTCAGCGGCAGACCGGACGCGCTCAGAGCGTTCGGGGTGGAGTATGTGCCTGAGGCATCGATGACGGCCCGGGCCAACCGCTCGGTGGTTCCATCCGGTCCGTTCAAGCGCAGCACGAACGGGGTGTCAGCGCGGCCGGCCGAGCGGGTCCGGTCCATGCCCTGACGGGATACCGCCGTCACCCGCGCGTTGTAAACGATGTGCGGCGCTAACTCCGGCGTGGCTGCCAGTGGTGCCACATATCGCTCGACGAGTTCGCTGCCGGTCGGCAGCTGGGTGGCCAGTGGTGCCTGCCAGCCGGTCTTCTCCAACAGCCGCACGCTGGCAGGGTCGACGACGTATTGCCACGGCGAGAACAGCCGGGTGTGCCCCCAGGACCGGATCGCGGTGGCCGCGACGGCACCTGCCTCATACACGACGACGTCGATCCCGCGCTCCACGAGGTACGCGGCCGCGGCGAGGCCGACCGGGCCGGCGCCGATTACGGCAACCGGGAGTCCGGCCAGCCGCGGCGCGTCCAGGCGCGGCGGGACGGTAAGGGTGAGTGACATGGCAGCTATCCGTTCGCCAAAGATCGATGAGAATCAATATTGCAATACGACCCTAAATATCGACGGCTGTCAATATTTGGAGGATGATAGTCTCATGCCTGTTGCAGAACTTCTCCGCGTGACCGAGGTCGCCGCTTGCTGTGCACCCCTTCTGCGTGAGCCGCTCGACGCGGCGAACGCCGACACGCTCGCGCGATCGCTCAAAGCGATAGCCGACCCTGCTCGCCTCCGACTGATTTCGATGGTCGCAGCGCGCAGCGGCGCGGAAGCGTGCGTCTGCGATCTCACGGAGCCTCTCGGACTCAGCCAGCCCACCGTCTCACATCACCTGAAGGTGCTCGTCGACGCTGGCATCCTGCGCCGAGAAAAGCGTGCAACCTGGGCGTACTACTCGATCATCCCCGGCTCACTCGATGCGCTCGCCGCTTTGCTCGTCGACGTGTGACAGCCCGAGCTCGTCCTTTATGCGCCGCCGTTGCTGACGGTGAGAAGAAACGCGGCGTCCGATATCGCGCGCACACTGTGTGCTGCGGCGGGCAGATCCAGGAAATCCCCGGTCTTCAGCTGCCAGCTCGTGCTCGCCGTCTCGAGTAGGACTTCGCCGACGAGAATCTGGATGCTCGCCTCTGGCGGACTCGTGTGCTCGGCCAGTGACGCCCCCGATACGAGCGCGATCACCGTCTGTCGCAGCCGCTGATCGTGGCCGCCGTAGATCGTGCGCGAGGCGCGCCCGCTGGTGGACGTCGTAGCTGCACGCAATTGCTCTCTGGCGGCTGCGGCCAGGGCTGTCTTCTTCATTGAACACCTCTTGCAGGCACACTACTCGATGGCGGCAGGCGACAGTGAGATCGGGGGCACCATTTCACCCATCGGCGTGCGCACCCACCAGACGTGGTCGGTGCGCAACTCGTGCCACGTGGAGAACCGGTAACGGAACATCCTGGCCCGCACCCAGCGCGGCCGCTCAGCGCCGAACGGCGCGGAGCGCATCATCCGCACAGTGGCAGGGTCGGCCTCGAGCAGCCGCTGCAGGAAGACGAAGAACCACTGCTCGCTCGTGCCGCGCAACGCGAGAAACCACATCAGCCAGTCCAGCCTCAGGTGATATGGCGCGAACTGGCGTGGCATCCGGCGCGGATCTCCCGGCTTGCCGCGGAATTCGTATTCCCGCCAGACGGCGTCGGCGGTGGGGATCTCGGCATCCGTCGCCTCGACGACGACTTCATAACGCTCACGCGTGACGGTGCCGAAGGCGCCGTATGCGTTCGCCAGATGCCACCGGTTGAAGCTCGCGTTCATGAGTTGATGCCGGGAGACCAGGTTGCGTAGCGGTTGATAGCTGAGCGCGATCATGACGACGGTCATCGCGAGCACGAGAGTGATGAACCACACATCCGGCGGATGCGTCGCGGTGCGAGCGGGCATCGCCGGAATCACGACATGCGCCACCGGGTCCGCGATCGCGGAGAACGCCAGAACGATGGTCAACACGTTGAGCCATGCGAAATTGCCGGAGAGCACGAGCCACAGCTGCGTGACGATGACGACCGCTGCCGCGACGCTCGCGACCGGCTGCGGCGCGAACAGAAAGAACGGAACGATCAGCTGGGCGAAATGGTTGCCTGCGACCTCGGCCCGATGAGCCCAGTTGGGCAGGTGATGGAAGAACCAGCTCAGCGGATTCGGCATCGGCTGCGTCTCGTGGTGATAGAACATCGCCGTGAGATCGCGCCAACATCGATCTCCACGTAGCTTGATCATCCCCGCGCCGAACTCGAGCCGGAATACGAGCCATCTGGCGAGCACGATGACGGTGATCGGCGGCGTCGTTTCATTCGATCCGAGGAAGGCGGCGAGGAACCCAGCCTCCAGGATCAGTCTCTCCCATCCGAACGCGTAGAAGGTCTGGCCGACGTCGACGATGGAAAGGTATCCGCCCCAGATCAGCAGAAACGCGATGAGCGGTAGCCAGGACGGGCCCAGCTGCGGGAGGCCGGCCACGAGGGACGCCGCGATCGCAACGCCGATGATCGCGACCGCAACGAGTCGGCGGTCCGAGTATCCGCGGCGGAAAATGGTCGGTCCGGCACGGCTGCCAGCGCGTGCCAGGAACCCTGGCACGGGCTGCAGCCCATTATCGCCGAGCAGGACGCGGAACTGCGCGAGCGTGGAGATGAAAGCCACGAGGTAGATCGCGGCAATGCCTCGCTGCAGCACCTGCCGCGCGAGTTCATATCCATCCGCACTGAACCACTCCATCAGCGACCACGCTACGTCGAGTCACGCACCGCGGCCACCCTTCCGTGAGATCGGTCAAATGGTCCTTCCGAGGGCGTGGGAAGGACCATTTGACCGATCTCACGGGCTTTGGGGCGGGGCGGGGCCGGGCGTGCGTCGGTTAGGCTTGGTGGCACGAAGGGGAGTATCCCACCGGTCCGCTGGCGGGCCGTCGTCGCGATCGTCATCACGGGCCATGGCCCCGGGCGCGACGGCATGGCATCATCGGCCGTGCGGGAGAGACTTTCGGCGCTGCGGCGATCCTGCTGCGGCGACCGTTTCAGGCGTTCGAAGAACGCGCTCCCTGACGAGAGGCTTCCGATGGAGCTTGCACTGCCGCTGTGGTTCGAAGTCGGCTCGCTCGTTGTGCTCTGCCTCATCCTGCTCGGCGATCTGCTCCTGGTGATCAAACGGCCACACGTGCCGAGCGCGCTCGAGTGCGCGATTTGGGTGGGCATCTATGTCGCGCTAGCTCTGGTGTTCGCCCTGTGCATGCTGTGGCTGGGCGACGCGGAGCATGCCGGACAGTTCCTCGCGGGCTGGCTCACCGAGTACAGCCTCAGCATCGACAATCTCTTCGTGTTCGTGTTGATCATGGCGAGGTTCGCTGTACCGCGAAAACTGCAGCAGGAAACACTGATGGTCGGCATCATCATCGCGCTGATCCTGCGTGGCATCTTCATCATTCTTGGTGCTGGGCTGATCGCGAACTTCAGCTGGATCTTCTATATCTTCGGCGCGTTCTTGCTGTATACGGCGATCCATCAGGCATTGAGCTCGGAAGACGACTCGGAGTCAGAGGACAGCCGGTTCATCCGCTTCGTGCGTCGCCGTATGCGGATATCGACCGAGTTCGACGGCTCGAAGTTGCGCACGACCGTCGCAGGCCGCCGCGTGTTCACGCCGATGCTCATCGTCTTTCTCGCGATCGGTTCGACCGACCTGCTGTTCGCCCTGGATTCGATCCCGGCGATCTTCGGCATCACGACCAGCCCATTCATCGTCTTCGCAGCGAACATTTTCGCGCTGATGGGGCTACGGCAGCTCTATTTCCTGCTCGGCCACTTGTTGCAGCGCCTGGAATATCTCAAGTACGGCATCGCGGTGATCCTCGCGTTCATCGGCCTCAAACTGGTCTTCCACGCGCTCCACGAAAACCAGGTGGTTTTCATCAACGGCGGAAATCCGATTGAATGGGCCCCTGAGATCGACACGTGGACGTCACTGTCGGTGATTGTGGCCGCCATGGCGATCGCTACCATTGCGAGCCTGCTGAAGATGAGGTTGTCTTCGCGACGGGCGGCCCCGGGAAAGGGTTCAGACTAAGTGAGCGAACACGTCGACGCGAGCGCTCGCACCGATGTCGGATCGGTGCGCGCCGTCAACGAAGACAGCTTTCTGGCCCGCGCACCGCTGTTTCTGGTCGCGGATGGGATGGGCGGTCACGCGCGCGGCGACAAGGCCAGCCACGAGGCCATCCGCGTCTTCGACGAGCGAATCCCAGCAGGCACGGTGCCGACACCCGACGAGGTGCTCGACGGCGTCGCGGCCGCCAACAAGGGCGTGCGCGGGCTGTCGCAGGCCGAAGACTCCGGTATCGCAGTCGCGGGAACGACGCTCACCGGCGTCGTCCTCGTGCGCACCGCGGAGGGCGAGCAGCGGCACTGGATGGTCGTCAACGTCGGCGACTCGCGCGTGTACAACTGGGACGGGCGCACGCTCACCCAGTTGAGCGTGGATCATTCCGCAGTGCAGGAGCTCGTTGACGCCGGAGCAATCAGCCCGGACGAGGTGGCGGCGCATCCTGAACGCAACGTGATCACGCGCGCGCTCGGCGCCGATGCTTCCGTCGAGGTGGACGTCTGGCTGCTGCCAGCCACGGGGAAGCAAACGTTTTTGGTCTGCTCGGACGGACTGTGCAAAGAGGTCACCGACGAGGAAATCGCCCGTATACTCTCCGACCATCGCGAGGTCGGCCACGAGGGCGAGCCCGTCTCCGACGCGCTCGTGAATGCTGCTCTGGCAGCAGGAGGCCGCGACAACGTGACGGTGATCGTGGTTGAATCCCAGATGGGGGATGCCGGGGGGGACCACGACGCGACTGTCGACCGCAGCGCTGGGACGTCTGAACTCCTCGAAGACACGCGCCCGCGAAGCTAGGAAGGATCGCTGTGCTCCAGATTCAGCAAACCGCACCAGGACGATGGTTGGCCGCGACCGTCCCTGGCCGTTTGGTGGTCGTCGAGTGCCAGAGGTCGACGCCGCGTATCGCAGACGACCTGTGGGAGGCCCTGTCCGCCGGCTCGGATGTGCAGCCGGTTCTCGACTACCTCACGCGCGATGGGCTGCTTGCCACACCAGCTTTCGCTCTGCTCGTGTGGGATGACGCCAGACGCACCGGCCTCGGCCGGGTGCGGTGCATCGTGCGCGGATCGGTGCGGGTCGCCGTCGACACCGTGGCCGGCCAGCGCCGGCTGAGCGCAGACGGTGTGTCCACCTGGCTCGAGCAGCTCGTCGACGATGCCACGGCTTTCGCGGTGGACGTCGAGAATGACGGCGTCTCCGGCGATGACACGCTGCTGCCGCTCGGCGCCGGCGCAGCATGGGTCGCAGGGGTGCGTACGCGCGAGCCGGTCCATGCGCCTCAGGCGGCCGAGCCCGCGCCGGCCGAGCCTACGGCAGCCGAGGCACAGCACACGGTCTCCGACGACACGGTGGCAGAGCCGTTCGAGCCGGATGATCACCCGACGCAGGATGACCAGCCAACGCAGGATGGCCTGTCCACGCCAGCGGAATCGACGACGGGCTACGACCACTTGTTCGGCGCAACCATGATGCGCAACGTTGAAGAGGCTGCGGTGCGCGAGGACGAGAGCGCTGAAGACGGCGATCAAGCGCACACGGTTGGAGCATCGGCCGGCGCGCCAGGACGGATCGACCCTCCATCGTATGTGACGGCTTCCACACCCGCGCACGAGCCTGACGTGCTGGACGGCGGTGACCACGACGGTATGACCGTGTTCAGCGGTGACATCCACAAGTTGCGCGCTGCGCGCTCCGATGCGCCAGAGCAGCAGGAGCCCGAACCGACGCCGGTGGCCGCTGTGCCTCGATTCACGGTGAGTATCACCGGCGGCGCGACGGAGCCGCTTGGCGACCTGACACTCGTTGGCAGGGCACCGAGCGTCAGCAAGGTCTCCGGCGGGCGCGTGCCGAAGCTCATCACGGTCGGAAGCGCCGATCAGGACATCTCCCGCAACCATGTGCAGCTTGCCGTCGAGGGTGACACCGTTGTCGTCACGGATCTGCACTCGCGCAACGGAACCATGATCGTGCTGCCAGGCAAGTCCCCGCAGAAACTTCGTCAGGGTGAGCCGACGTCCGTGATCGTCGGCACGGTTGTCGACCTGGGTGGCGGCGTCACAATGACGGTGGGACAAGAAACCGCGGGGCAAGAGTGAGCCGTCGCGTTCCGTCGACCCCGCCAGAACTGCCAGGCTACGACTACGCCAGGCTTCTGGGGTCCGGCGGCTTCTCCGACGTCTTCCTCTACGATCAGCGCCTTCCGAGGCGAAAGGTCGCCGTGAAGGTGTTGCTGACCGAGCAGCTGAACCCGCAGACGCGATCGAGGTTCGTCGACGAAGCCAATGTGATGGCGCAACTGTCGACGCATCCGTACATCGTGACGATCTATCACGCGGACGTCGCCAGCGACGACCGGCCGTATTTCGTCATGGAGTACTGCTCCGGGTGGTCGTTGGCCGATCGATACAAGCAGGAACGTTTCGACGTTGAAGACGCGCTGCGCACCGGCGTCCGGCTCTCCAGCGCGATCGCGACGGCGCACGGCGCAGGCATCCTGCACCGCGACATCAAGCCGGCGAACGTGCTCACGAACGATTTCGGTTGGCCGGCGCTGACAGACTTCGGCATCTCCTCGACGCTGGAAGAGGAACTGCCGGTTCAGACTACGACCACCACGGCGGACCTGCGCGGCAGAGCCAGCGAGTCGACGGGCACGAGCGAGCAGCAGTCCGTCGGACTGTCCGTGCCGTGGTCGCCCCCCGAGATGTTCGAGGACAATCCGCAACCGGATGTCCGCAGCGACGTCTTCTCGCTTGCCGCGACGATTTACACATTGCTGGCCGGCCGCACTCCGTTCGAAGTGCCCGGGCGCTCGAACGGCACGCTCGACCTGATCGGACGGATCGAACGCGGGGTCATCACTCCGCTCGGCCGCGACGATGTTCCTCGTTCCCTGGTGGCATTGCTGCAGAAGGGGATGGCGACGCGGCGCGAGAACCGGTTTTCGACGGCCATCGACTTCGCCAGGGCGCTTCAGCGCGTCGAATTGGAACTCGGGTATTCGCCGACCAGCATCGAGGTGCCGAACCTCGGCGTCGCCAGGGCCGCGCGAGATGAATCGTCGCACGGTGAAGACGAGACACGAGTGCGATCGGTCTCCACCATCCAGGCACAACCGGTGCAGCCGCCTGCGCCCGCGCCGTCACATGAGCCCGCCCCGCCCGCACCTGACGTCGACCCCACGCGGGTGCGCGGCGCCGTTGTCAACGTCGACCCGACCGACCACACGGTTCTTCGTCCAGCTCCTGTGACACGGTCGGCGCTGCCCGCCCCGCCGGACGCAGGCGAAACTGCGAAGGCAGAGATCGCACCGCGCAACCCGAGACGCCGCGGCATTCTGATCGCCATTGTCGCCGCGTGTGTCGTGATCGTCGGCGGCGGTATCGCCGCTGCTGTCATCGTGCCGCAGAGCACGGACAATCCTGAACACAGCGACTCCAGCACCGGCAGCTCGGGCACCGACGACAACGACGGAGTCATCCCGGTTGCGACCGTCCCCGACGCCGTCGCTGGAGCTGTCACGCGCAGCGCGGACGGCACTGCCGTGACGTTCACGTGGAAGAACCCGAAACCGAAGAAGGGTGACACGTATCAGTGGTCGCAGGAGGGCACGGCAAAGCCGCCGACCCCAACCACTTCGACCCAGGCGGTCGTCGGTTCGTTGGCGCCCGGGGCGAGCGTGTGCATCGACGTCGTGATCATCCGTGACGGGCGCACGTCGGCGAATCCGTTGAAGGAGTGCACATCGTGAGACCGCTGACCGTTGATTTCTGTGGGGAGATCTACACGGTCGAAGGCCCGGGGGACTTCGGAATCGGCCGTGAGTCCGACCTCACCATCGACGACAATCCATACCTGCACCGCCGGTTCCTGAATATCTACGAGGACTTCGGCATGTGGTGGATCGCCAACGTCGGCAACCTGCTGACGGCAACGGTGACGGATGCGACGGGCACCGTTCAGGCGTGGCTGTCACCTGGCGCGAAACTCCCGATCGTGTTCCAGACGATGCACGTCATGTTC
>Ga0164242_10006348_pt1 | contig 13027 bp, 13 predicted proteins | sample OricomgcompostMG_FD_108783 | JGI IMG/M metagenome (GOLD analysis project Ga0164242, IMG submission 108783) | Miracle-Growth compost microbial communities from Emeryville, California, USA - Original compost - Miracle growth compost (MG) ... | reverse complement strand
CCGAAAAAGCGCATTCGCGTATTTTCTGGATGCACGTCACGCCGACTGGCGCCAATTGCCATTTTTGCAGCACGTCCGATGGGAAACATTGGGAGCATCCTTTCGTATTTACTCCCAGCCAGCAATTGTGGCCGCTGGCGCAACGGATTTCTCATGAATTGGAAGAAAAGCCGCGTTATTATGAACCGGTGTTGGAATATTCGGTGCAATTGTTATTGCTCCATACCATGCGGGGAATGTATGATCAGCCCGTTTTGCCGCTTGCAATCAATGGCGCGCCGCCGCCGTCTGTTAGTGAAAGTGGAGAGCAAGTTATCCAGCAAGCTCTGGATTATATTGATGAGCGCTTCAAAGATGCAGGCTTAACAGCAACGGACGTGGCGCGCCACGTGCATCTTTCCGCAACGCATTTAGGACGTCTTTTTCGCAAACATCTGCAAAGTTCGGTGCGGCAGATTATTATTAATAAGCGTTTTGAAAAGGCCTGCCAACTCCTGGAACATTCCGAATTCAATATTCGCCAAATTGGCGTTTATTGTGGCTATGGCCACACTTCCACCTTCATCGCCGCTTTTGAAAAACGATACGAAAAATCGCCTTTAGCGTATCGCCGGGAACATCACGAATATCTTAATGAAGAAATATCCTAACAGATGGTTGGTTTTCCGAATGAAATGGAGTGTTTTCGGTGAGTAAAGACGTTTCAAACCGTGGAATAAATGGCATAATATTAATGTAGGAAAAATCCAATTTGCGAAGGAGTTATCATGAAACAAGATAAGCGGCAACAAAGAGCATTTACGTTAATAGAATTATTGGTTGTTATTGCTATTATCGGGATTCTTGCTGCGATACTTTTCCCAGTGTTTGCGCGGGCCAGGGAAAATGCCAGGCGGTCCAGTTGTTTAAGCAACCTCAAGCAGATTGGTTTGGGGATGATGATGTATACCCAGGATTATGATGAAACGTTTCCGCCTGCTATTCGAGGATTATTTAGAACTCAATCAACTTATCAGAAAGACACGAATACTTCAAAACCCAGCGGCATTTTCACTGTGGGCGACGGTTCGGGCGCAAGCGGCGAAACAGATCATTATGTCAGTTGGATGGATCTGGTTTTTCCTTACGTGAAAAGCGTGCAGCTTTTTGTCTGTCCCTCATCGCACACAGCAACGTATGTTCCAAGTTATGGCTATAATCGTTATATTGGCCGCGCCTTTGATAGCCGAGATGCCGGAGTTGCTCTTAGTGGACTCTCTTTAGCTGCCATTCAAAGGCCGGCGGAAATTGTGGTGAATATGGATTATCCGCTTGCTACAGGAATGGCGATGAATGACGTTCAATATTGTCGCGCCACAGGTTCGGGCGCGTTTCTTGATCCCAATTATAGTCACTACAACGATGTAAATCCGCATCTGAATGGCGCTGTATATAATTTTGCAGATGGACATGCGAAATGGTATCCGCGTGGTTCAACATCAATTTGCAAGATCAATTCAAATGATCAACCGGCGTTTAATCCCGCATTGACTCAATAGAATTTTAAACGAGACAAAAACATGATTGATAAAAGTACTTTTATAGCTCGTCTGAGTCTGATGCTCACTTTATTCATATGCCTGCCGACTTTGGCAGATGGGGTTTTGGGGCAGAATCTTGTTCAAAATCCGGGCTTTGACGGCGGTGACAATTCCTGGACAATCCAGTTGGCCAAAGTTGTTTCGTCTCAGGCGCACGAAGGGAAAAATAGTTTGCAATATCAGAATATAAATCCGAAAAGTTATCGAATGCAAACTCAAATTATTTCTGCGGAGCCTGGACAAACAATTCATTTTAGCGCGTGGGTGAAAGGACAGGATATCATTCATAACGATCGAAAATATGGCGCCAGCGTTTTTGTGCAAAGTTATGATGAGCAGGGAAAATATCTGGGCGGTTCATTTCCTTCTGGCCCAACAGGCACTTTTGATTGGACCCCAATTAATGGTTTATACATCGTTCCGGCTGGAGCGGAAAAAGTAATGATCGGCGTCTATCTGCGCCGCGGAGCAACAGGAACAGCGTGGTTTGATGACGTCAGCGCACAAATTGAAAAGCAACCTCCATTCGACGTGATTTTGGAATATCCCAATTATCGAGGAATAACTACGACTGATAATAATGATATCTGGAAAGTACTTTTTATGAGCAACGCAGCGGACAACCAGTCCGCGCAAATCGAAAGCCGCTTAATTTCTCCCTCAGGAAAAGTACTTTTCACTAAGAATGAAAATTTAGGGAGTGCAAGAACAAAAGTACTTTCCTGGAAACCTACGAATAATTTGCCAAGAGGCACTTACAAATGGCATTTCGAAATGAAAGCTGTCGATGGGAAAACTATCGAAAACAAGATCGTGCCTATTTTTGTTCGCTCGGTCATGCCATCAACGTATATTGATAATCAGGGATTTACCGTTGTGAACGGGCAGCGATATTTTCCCCTGGGAATTTATACGGGAAATTCACGAGATGGAAAAGAATCTTATAATACGAATATTGATTTGAAAAATATCGCGAACGCAGGATTTAATACAATTCTCTCTTATTCTTATGGTGACAATGAAAACGCAGCTCGTTTTTTGGATGATGCCGAGCACAATGGATTACATGTCATTTATTCATTAAAAGATATACAGGACGATTCTCAAATAGATACTTATGTTCAGAAATTTAAGGACAATCCCACTTTATTAGCATGGTATCTCAACGACGAATCCGGGCCGGAGCATATATTGACATTAGAAAAAATGTATCAGCAAGTTATTAAATTAGATGACGCGCATCCCGCTTATCAAACGTTGTATCAAGTTAATTTATTAAACGGCTATTTAAATAGCCTGGATATTATTGGCAGCGATCCCTATCCAGTTCCTCAAAAACCGATCAATGAAGTGAGTGAGTGGACGCGCCAAACGGTTGCAGCGGCTAATGCAGCCGGTCAAAAAGGAACTTGGCAAGTGTTGCAATTATATGATTCTTCGTTGAGCAATCCCAAAGTTCCCAGTCATCCGCCAACATTAGATGAGATGCGCAATATGTCGTATCAGGCTCTCATTAACGGCGCAAAAGGATTGTTGTATTTTGCCTATCATTGGCTGTGGGCGCAAGATCAAAGCCGTCAACGGAATGAAGCGGCGTTTGAGAAACGCTGGCCGGATGTGCAAAAATTAATAGGCGAAATAAAACCGTTGACCGATGTTATCTTGAAAGATAATAAAGTTACGCTAAAAGTACTTTCGCCATCCACCGCGCAATATCAAGCATGGCAAGATGACAACAAGCTTTATCTCGTGGTTGTAAATGCGGCGACGGAAGATAAATCGGAATCGTTACAATTACAAATTCCCGCCGGTTGGCATCTTCTCGATAATAAAATTCCAGGTATTCAAATGCAATTAAAAAATAATATTTTACAGCTTGATCTGGCGCCACTTGCGAGCGGAGCCGTTATTTTTTCACGATGACATTTATACAATGATTACATCTACATTTCCAAATCTGCGCCGTCTCACGCCGCAAGACGGCGCGCATTATTTCTTCGGGTATTATGACATTCCGGCATTTAGTAATAATGACAAATTGCATTTGGCGCATCGCGTGCAGTTTTGGGATCGTTTGCCGCGGGAAGATGATATTGCTGAAATAGGTTTTATAGAACGTGATAAAAGTACTTTTACGCCACTCGCAAAAACCGCAGCCTGGAATTTTCAACAAGGTTCAATGTTGCAATGGTTTCCTAATAATAATGCGGATGAAATTATTTTTAATGTGCGCGAGAAAAGTACTTTTGGCAGCTGCATTATAAATATTGCAAGTGGTAATAAGCGATATTTTTCGATGCCGGTTGCGAATGTTGATCCGCAAGGCCGGTATGCGCTTGGCATTAATTTCAGCCGCATGTTTGATTTTCGTTCCGGTTATGGATATGCGGGAATTGCTGATCCATGGAAGGATGAAAATCATCCAGAAGAGGATGGCATTTATTTGCAGAATTTTCGTGATGGTTCGGTAAAACTTATTTTATCTTTGCAGCAGATTTGGGAGTTCACGCGGCAATGGTTGCCGGAAGAAAATCAAAAAGTTCTCGTTAATCACATTACCTTTAATCCCTCCGGCACGCGCTTTGTGGCTTTGGTGCGTTATTTTTCTACTCCCGAACGAAAGTGGGCAACGATCGTGATCACAGCCAATGCGGACGGAACCGACCTGCGCGCCATGAAAGAAGGTTACATCGCCGCGTCGCATTATCATTGGAAAAATGATGAAGTGTTAATGATTTACGCCGCTGGTGAAGAAGGCGTTCAATTGTATGAATGGAACGATCGCACGCATGAGGAAAAAGCAATTAATCCCGATATGTTTCATCAAGACGGCCATTGCAGCTATTCTCCTGAGAGAAATGTGATTCTATATGATAGCTATCCTGACAAGGAACGTAATCAGCAACTTTTCACATACGATTCCGAAACGCAACAAGCAAGGCAACTGGGAAAATTATATTCCTACGATCAGGGAAACATCGATATTCGATGTGATTTACATCCGCGTTGGAATCGCGCGGGTGAGGTCATTTCGCTGGATTCCAATCACGAAGGTTCGCGGCAGATTTATGAATTGGAAATGGCGAATTATCATGCGACAAAATGAGGACAAAAGTACTTTTATCCTCACCAATTGCTTAACGCCCAAAAAGTACTTTTATTACCGACTGTCACCTGAACACCGTGACGTTGCTCATCCCAAACTACCTGGCCGCCGACGCCATCCACTAAATCTCCCACGGGCGCATAAAGCGATTGCTGGTGAATTTGCGCGGGGACGCTCAGAGTTTTGTTGCGGCCGTTGATCACGGCGCTGCGGGAACCTTCGCGTAATTGGATGGAATTATTGCCGCGTGTTATCGTGGTTACCTTACCGTTCACTTGCAGCTTCGCGCCGGCCCAATCCGCGAATGATCGCACCGCCGCCAACACTACTTTATAATTTCCACTTTGCACAGCGATTATCGGTTCACCGCCGGTTGTTGGAGAGGCGCTGTAAATGTCGTTGCTGAAATCTTTGTTGACGCCTTTAAAGGCAGGCAAGCTATGCGCATTAAGGCTGGGCCCGCCGTGTTGACGCGCTACATTTTCCAGCTTTTCCTCTGCAATTTCTTTTTGCACAGCTTTTTCGCGCGCTTTAGGATCTGGATGGCTGGCGAGATATTTATCTAAACCGCTGTTTCCTGTGCCGGTGTCTAACTTTTTCAGCATGGTGAGCGCTGCGTTGGGATCAAATCCCAATTGGCTCATCCAGCGAACGCCATATTCGTCCGCTTCGCTTTCCTGATCGCGCGAATATCCCTGGCTCCAGACTGTGAACGCCACATTGGAGAAAGCGCCGAACAGATTGCTATCGTTAGAACCAAAGATAGCGCCCAAAACGCCTACCCCAATGGAAACTTTTTGTTGTTTCTCGACCGCTTTGACGATATGCTTTTGATCGATATGCGCTGTTTCGTGACCTAAAACATAGGCAAGTTCTGCATCATTGGAAACGGTATCCATTAATTTTGTGGTGACGAAAACAGGTCCGCCGGGCGCGGCAAATGCGTTGAGGACTTTGTCATTTTTTAATACTTGATACGAGTAGGGAATGTTTTTGCGATCTGATAAATTGGCGAAACGCATTCCGATTGATTGCACGCGACGCGACATCGGATTGTTTTTTGGAAGCGGTTGGCCATATTCTTTATACGCTTGCTGGGCGACTTTTTGTCCCGCGTCAATTTCTTCTTGCTCGGAGACGCCAAAAAGAGCAGCGTGCGCCGCGACGCTCGTTCCTGCCAACATCGCCAATGTCAAAAACCACAGACAAAACAAAGGGAATATCTTTTTAAATTTTGTAGAATGTAACATTATCATCTCCTAACCTGGCATATCCAGAACCAAACGTGTCATTGCGACAATTTACTTGCGAAATAAGATTGCCACGTCGCAAGCTCCTCGCAGTGACAGAAATTTACACGCAAATTTACTGATAAGGTACTAAAAAGTACTTTTACTGCTATTTCTATATACGCAGTTTATCGTCAATCGTTCATTATAGAGGAGCAAAATGGACGCCAATGTCAAGAACCGCCTTTGTTTCTAAATTCGCAATGATTAATATCCACATAAAAGGTAGGAATTGATCTTGCCAAGCAATTTTGGTTTGGCTAAACTGCAACTCAAAACTTGGAGGTTGGAGAAAAATATGAGTATTGAAGACAAAGGTTATAAGCATCCTGAAGTGCTTGTTGACACAGCATGGGTTGCCGAACATCGCAATGACGACAACGTGAAATTGGTGGAAGTTGACGTGGACACCAACGCCTATGACGAGGGACATATTCCTGACGCCGTTTCCTGGAACTGGACTTCGCAATTGAATGACGGCGTGCGTCGCGATATTGTTTCTAAAAGTGAGTTGGAAAAATTGTTGGGCGACAGCGGCATCAGCAATTCCGATACTATTGTTCTTTATGGCGATAACAACAACTGGTTCGCGGCGTTTGCGTTTTGGATTTTAGAAATTTACGGCGCCAAAAATCTGCTGTTGATGGACGGCGGACGCAAAAAATGGATTGAAGAGAAGCGCGAAATTACCACCGATGTGCCATCTCCTGCCTCTGCAACTTACAGCTTGTCAGAAGCAAACCTGGAAATCCGTTCCAACGTTAGCGAAATTTTGAAGAATGTGGAAGAGGGCAAATATCAATTGGTGGACGTGCGTTCCCCAGCCGAATTTAGCGGCGAAGTGATTGCTCCTCCAGGAATGACCGAAACCGCCCAACGCGGCGGCCACATTCCCAATGCCAAGAATATCCCCTGGTCGAAAGCCGTCAATGAAGATGGCACTTTCAAAACCGCCGACGAATTGAACGAAATTTACGGCAGCCAGGGCATCGTTCCCGACAAGCCGTTCATCGCCTATTGCCGCATCGGCGAGCGTTCCTCGCACACCTGGTTTGTGCTGAAGTATTTGCTGGGTTATCAGGAAGGCAAGAATTATGATGGCAGCTGGACAGAATATGGTTCCATGGTCAGCGTTCCCATCGAAAAGCCATAAGGTAAAAAGTACTTTTAGCGCAGGGACACATGTGTCTCTGCGCTAAATTTTTATCCATCAAATATTATGAGCACAGTTCCCCATTTCTACAAAAAAGTACTTTCACAACACGGCCTGGCACAAATCGTAATTAATATAGATGTGTTGCAGAAATATCTTGAGCAAAATGATATTTCCATCAAACGCACCAATACGGTTGGACGCGTCAAAGCGGCTACGTGGAGCGTCGATTTTGGCATCGCGCCAGACGAACAAACTGTTCATGTCACCTTGAATGACTTTGCCAATAAAATTCCTGAAAAAGAAAAGGCGCATTGGCTGGATAATATCGTAGCCAGCCATTTTTCCGAAAACTTCCTCAAAATGCAAGGCGGACACGCCTGCATCGATGACGGCGGATTGCGCCAGTGGGGCGAGGAAGAAGGATTGATTTAGCTGCCATATACCATACATCAGTAGCGATTGAAGAATTTTCGATATTTTAACGAAATTTTCATAGTGACAAAGCCCAACATTTGAGATAGCCTATAAATGCTTTGGTCAAGAAACAGCCCGAGCAAACTATTACCCTGGAGAAAGTATGAAAACAACGTTTTTAAGAAGTGCAGCATTATTGTTAGTTGGTGTGATTGGCGTGGCTAGTATTAAACCGGCAATGGCAGCAGACGCGCCGGCGGCGAAACCAGCAGCAAAAACAGAAGCAGCTAAACCGGCGCCAGCTCCGGCAATCCCCAAAACCTTGAGCGCGACGGAGATGAACACCCAGCTGAATACCATTGACGATTATGAAATGATGCTGCAGAAAGCAGGTTACACCGTCAAATCCGGCAAGACATCCACCGGTCAAAAAGCCTTGTCTGTGTCATGGACAAATGGTTCCTGGTCTTATCTGACGGATATTACATTAAATCAAATCGATGGTGAAAATTATCTTTCCGTCATTTCGCCTTTGTCCAATATCCCCGATCTCAACAAAATCCCGGTGGTATCTGTTGTGCGTCTCTTGCAAGCCCAAGACGCCACACGCGGTTGGTTCTTTGTACTCAACACCAAAGTTAAGCGTTTTTACATCGCTCGTTTAATGCCCGCCGCCGGCGTGCGCACCAGCTTGTTGCTGAGCGAAATGAAAGTCTATGAAGCCAATGTGCAAGGCACCGAGTCACTTTGGAACCCAACGCGTTGGGTTCAGGCAAAACCAGCTGCCGAAGCCCCCGCACCAGCAACGCCGGCAACCAAGTAAAAGTACTTTTACTTGGGAAGTCTGCAATAATCAAAACGCCATTCTGTCAAAATTCAATTGACAGGATGGCGTTTTTGTAGCAACGAAAAGTACTTTTATCGGACTGCGGCTACGAGTTCTTACGTAAGTCCTATTTTTTAATTATCATGTTAGGAAAACAAAAAGGCATTCTTTTGGATGCGCAGCAAGTTGATATTCATGGCTCCCACTTTTGGGATATCGCATATTCCTTAGAAGGCGCGCCGCAACAAATGCAACGCGGACGCATTGGCACAGAATCTGCCTATTCCAATCCCGCGCCTGGCGACCAAGTACTTTTATCTCAAGTACTTGGTGTGCTGACAAAAATAGAAAAGATTGAAGAATAACGGAATTAATTATGGCTTTTGTGGAAAATGAAATTGTTGATTTGGGAAACGGCGTGTGGATTCGTGTGGCGGTGGATAATATCTCCTGGTGCGATATGGGAAATGGCGTCGCCGTTATAGACGCATTAGAAGATCCCAAACAAGCGGACGTTGTGCGCGGGCTAATTCAACAAACCACCGGCAGCGATTTGAAATGGGTCGTCACCACGCATTGGGATGCCGATCACATTTCCTGCAATCCGCAATGGCGGCGCGAAGGCGCGCCGGTAATCGCGCATCAATCCTGCGCCGATTCAGCGGGAGATTGGGAAGGTCGCCCCGATATTGCTTATTCTGATAAAGCTGTATTGCAAGGCGCAAAAGATCAACGCATTGAAATGGAATGGATGGGCGGAACGCACACGCCATGGGATTGTGTATTGTGGATGCCGCACGCCAAGGTGCTGCATATTGCCGATCTTTTCGGCTGGGGATTAATTCCCTGCAAACCCACGCCAGCCAAAGTAGATCGCCTGCGCGAAGTGCTGGGAAAAGTACTTTTATATGACGCGAAACATGTCATCTGTGGCCACGGCCCCGTGACAACGATGAGTCATATCAAACGATTTCTGGAGTATTTTAATCAAATGCTAACTGACGTGCCGCCGCTTTTGAAACAGGGTTTATCGGTAGACGAAATCGAAAAAAAAATTCCCCCGCCAGCCGATATGCACGATTGGTGGCGTTTTATGGATTGGAAGCATCGCAAGAACATTGAGCTGATCCAGGAATATTACAAATAGTCTTTCAGTCGTTTCATCATGAAAATACTATCTGGATGCTTGATCGCATTTGTCACGTTTGTAGCCTTGTTGGTCGTTTCTGTTCAGGTTATTAAATACGTCCCAGTTATTAAAGTTGAAGTTGTGAATCTTGGTCCTTCGCCAATGAAAGACGTGGCTGCGGATTTCAACGATTTTACATATCCGATTGGCGATATTCCTGTCGGAGCAACAAAATCCACCAGACTTAGAGTCCATAGTGATAATTCTTTTGGTCTTGGTTACATCGACCAAAATGGCGAAAGAAAGACCCTTCATTTCGAAAATTATTTAGAGCGAGGAGATTTTGGCAAAATATCTTTGCAAGTGAAGAAGGGAAAAATAATTCACGTCACCCAGCATTTAAGAAATTTCCCTCTGTAATATAATGGATCAAGGCCGTAGGAATTTGGGATTTTTTATGATTATGTCTCGAGATGCGATTGATATGGATTTGCCAACACCTTTGCTCCAGCGCTCTGAACGGCTGAGTGAAAAATATCCCTTTTTATACAGCTCAGCGGTTTGCGCTCTTCGTCTCAAACGCCGTTTGCAATGGCTGCAATCCAGGAATCAGTGGGCAAAAATACAGCAAACTTCCGCATTGCCAGTTCGTATTTATTCGCACAAATCACTTTTGCTGCGCACGCTGGGCGACAGTGAGATGTGGTTGCAGCACAATAAAGTACATAATCTTCGGTTGGCCTGTCCAGCGATCCATGGCCTAATATTACGGCCAGGTGAAACATTTTCCTTTTGCCGCGTTGTGGGCAAAACCACCAGACGCAAAGGTTACAAAGTGGGAATGTTATTAGACAACGGCGAAGCCAAACCCGGCATCGGCGGCGGCATTTGCCAATTGGCGAATCTGTTGCATTGGATGATTCTGCATACGCCTCTGACAGTCATCGAGCGCTCCGAACATAGCTATGATCCCTTTCCCGATAATGGCCGCGTGCTGCCGTGGGGAACGGGTTGCGCCATCTATTATAACTACGTCGATTTGCAATTTCGCAACGACACCAAAAGTACTTTTCAGTTGCAAGTTCAGGTGGGAGATAAATATCTCGAAGGCGAAATCCGCGCTGATGACGAAATTTCTCATAGCTACAAAGTCTTTGCGCGCAATGAAGAATTTATCGAATCAGATGAAAACTGGTTCCGCCGCAACGAAATCTGGCGCTCGGTGATTGATCGCCAAACAGGAAATCATTTGCAGGATGAATTGATTAAAAAGAATTGTGCGTTAGTGAAGTATGTGCCGGAAATAAAAGAACTCCGTTGAAATGTATCGAATGGACATAAGGTTCAACGGAGCGATATTATATAGCGGAAGTCGATTACGCTCTCGGAGCTGACATGGCGAGCAAAAGGACAACTATGCCAAGGATGACGGCTATCACTCCAAAAATTATTGCGACACGCAATGCCATGAGTGCCCATTTCTTCTGGGCAGTCTTAAATTGTTCTACGCTTTCCCATTTTCGATTTTTCCATGCAAGTTCATTGCCATGTATTCCAAGGTAAATGGCAATTCCAAAGCATCCTATTTTGCCAACATAGGGAATAAACGCAATTATAAAGGCTATCAATGGCCAATAAGTATTATGGGCAATTCCCCATATCCACGTCCAAAAGAACGCGCCCCAGCTAAAACCTTTTAATTCTTCCGGCAATTCTGCTGAAAGTGGATACTGATTAAATAAAGTATTATTTGCCGACGTTCCCCCTGGTATTGGTGGAGTAAAGGATCGTTTTGCTGAAGGAGGTGGAGCTGAAGCAGGCGGTGGTAAGATAACACCTGCAACTTTTTGTAGCGCCACCCATTCACGTGCATCTGTCAGTAATTGATCGCTGGGGAGTATGTTGCCGGATTTGAGATGATTATTTATTTCTTCCAATCGATAAGGCCCGTAACGCGTTCCATTACGCGCGACGTATGCTGTTCCTTCTGCAGGAAACGCAATCTTGCTCGGCGTAAGTGTGGAGTTTCCGGCGGCAGGTTGTGATGTTTTGTTATTGGCACATCGCGGACATTCTGTATCGAAATCCGTCATCAAATAATTACATGTAGGACATTGCATTGTTTCCTCCGAAAGTACTTTTGCCACTATATTCGACGGGCAAATAAAAAAGTTACCTAAAGAATAACATAAAATAATCCGCAAATGTTCTACAATGAAAAGTTACTTTCCTGGCGTCCACGCTGTAATTAGAATATAGACGAAATTTATTACAAAAAAAGCCGAACCAACATTTCTACGTTGGTTCGGCCTTCTATTAAAATCGGGATGGCGGGATTTGAACCCACGACCTCTTGACCCCCAGTCAAGCGCGCTACCAAGCTACGCCACATCCCGTGAATTTGTGCGCAACTTATTCTATCGTGATTTGAGTAAAAGTCAAGTCTGCATTGGCATGATTTGTGATCGCTTTTGATGGCGGAGGCGATTGAGGATGACTGTTTATGGAATGAATCATGTGGCGCTGGAAGTGACGGATGTGGATTTAGCGGTGAAGTTTTATACGGAAGTTTTGGGATTGAAACAACGAAGCGAAGGCGAAGGGCAGGCGTTTTTTGAAGTAGGCGAACATCAGTTTTTAGCCCTGTTTCTGGTTAAGGAAAAACGGCCCGATGTGATGCGGCATTTTGGAATTGTGGTGAAAGATGATGATGAAATTGCCGAGGTGCGCCGCAAGGTGAAAGAATGGGGGTTGGAATTGCTGCCGCGTTTCGCTTGCGACTTCCGCGATCCCTTCGGTAATCGCATTCAAGTAGTTGATCTGAGCGTGGTGGATTAGGAGCAAGTTCCTGGTTCTAAATTCATAGTTCTCAGTTATCCCAAAAAGTACTTTTAACACAGAACCGCGAACCAAGAACTCGAAACCTAATGTTCAAACGGCACTTCGCCAAATGCTTGTGCTAGTAACAAATCCTGTTCCTGACGATGGCTGCTGGCGGAGCCGGTGGCGGGGCTGGCGGATGGCGGGCGATACATACCGAGAAACGGCAAACGATTGTCGATATTGCGGCTGAGCCACACGCGCATATGACGCCAGGCACCCATATTCATTGGTTCTTCCTGAATCCAGAACACAGGAGTGCCGTCTGCATACGGACGCATCGCTTCAAAAATCTCTTTTTCGGGGAAAGGATATAACTGCTCTAAACGCAAAATCGCTACATCGGGACGATTGGCGTCTTCGCGTTTGCTCATCAATTCGTAATAAATTTTCCCGCTGCACAATAAGACTCGCTTCACGGATTTCGGATCACGAGCTGGCGCATCAAGGAGAACGCGTTGAAATGTTCCTTTGGTGAAATCTTCCAGTGGTGAGACCGCATCCAGATGGCGCAGCAGACTTTTGGGCGACATCACAACGAGCGGTTTACGCCACGGACGTAACACCTGACGTCGCAGCAAATGGAAGAATTGTGCAGGGGTTGTGGGATAAGTAACTTGGATATTGTCTTCGGCGGCCAATTCCAT
>Ga0164242_10006347_pt1 | contig 13028 bp, 9 predicted proteins | sample OricomgcompostMG_FD_108783 | JGI IMG/M metagenome (GOLD analysis project Ga0164242, IMG submission 108783) | Miracle-Growth compost microbial communities from Emeryville, California, USA - Original compost - Miracle growth compost (MG) ... | reverse complement strand
TGCTGGTGCGCCCGCTGGATCGATCGCCAGGAAGACCGCGCCATCTGCTCAGCCGGTGGTGGTGGTGGGAGACACCAGCCGCAGGTTGGGCTTGGAGGGCTGCCGCCCCGGGGGCTGGAAGCTGGGGACCACCGCGCGGAATGCGTGAAGGAGGCCCTCGCGATCGTTGCTGAGCGCGGCCCGTTGCAGATCTGCGAGCAGCTGGCCCAGCGTGTCCGGCGGCGGTGGTGGGCTGGCCACCATGATCTTGTTTCTCGCCACCTGGGTCTTCTCCTCGTCCTCGGTGAACAGCTCCTCGAAGAGCTTCTCGCCGGGGCGAAGACCGGTGAAGACGATCTTCACGTCCACGTCGGGCACCCGGCCGGCCATGGTGATCATGTTCCGCGCCAGATCCGCGATGCGGATGGCCTCGCCCATGTCGAGGATGCACAGCTCGCCAGGCTGGGTGAGTCCGGCCAAGAGCACCAGGCCCACCGCCTCGGGGATGGTCATGAAGAAGCGAGTGCAGTCGGGGTGGGTGACGGTCACGGGGCCACCGCGCTCGATCTGCTGCTTGAACAGCGGCACCACGCTGCCAGCCGAGCCCAACACGTTGCCGAAGCGCACCGCGGTGAACTGGGTCTTGGAGCGCCGCGCCAGATCGCGGATCACCAGCTCGGCCACCCGCTTGGACGCGCCCATGATCGAGGTGGGTCGCACGGCCTTGTCGGTGGAGATCAGCGTGAACCGCTCGACCCCGCACGCGTCGGCCATCATCGCCACGTTGAGGGTGCCGAAGACGTTGTTCTTCACCGCCTCGCCGGGCATGTCCTCCATCAGCGGCACGTGCTTGTGGGCCGCGGCGTGGAAGATGTCCTGGGGGCGGTAGGCCTCGCCCAGCCAGGTGAGCTGCTGCGCGTCCCGGATGTCGGCCACCAGCGCCCTCACCTGCAGCAGCGGGTACAGCTCCTGGAGCCTCCGGGTGAGGAAGTAGAGCTCGTTCTCGTTCATGTCGAGCAAGAGGAGCTGCTCGGGGCCGTGCGCGGCGAGCTGCCGCGCGATCTCGCTGCCGATGGAGCCGCCCGCACCGGTGACCAGGACCCGCCGGCCGGCGATGAGGCTGCTGATCTGGGAATGGTCGAAGGCCACCGGGTCGCGCGGGAGCAGGTCCTCGGTGGAGAGGTCGTGCAGCATCGACGCGGTGACCCGGGCGTCGAGGTAGGCGAACGAGGCGGGGATGATCTTGAAGCTCACCTTGAGGTTGGCGCACGCGCCCAGGAGCTCGCGCACGCGCTTGCCCTCGAGCCTGGGAATGGCGATCAAGACCTGGCTGATGTGGTGGCGCGCCACCGCGTCGGCCAGATCCGAGAGCGTGCCCAGCACTGGACGACCGCCCAGCGAGGTGCGCACTTTGTTGGGGTCGTCGTCGAGGAAGCCCACCACCTGGTACAGGTGCGCGTCGGAGCGCGCCAGGTCGCGGAGCAAGAGATCGCCCGCACTGCCGGCGCCGATGATCAGCGTGCGCAGCGCCCCCTCGCGCTGCGAGCGCGCGAGCTGCAAGTACCAGCCGGTGCCCGCGCGCGGCCCGTAGCGGTAGGCGGCCATCAGCGCGGTGGTGAAGAAGAACTCCAGCGCGATCACCGAGCGCGGCGGGCTCTGGCGGTGCACGAAAAAGAAGACGGCGATGAAGACCACCGTGCCAAAGAGCGTGGTGGACCCGAGGCGCACGGCCTCTTGTAATCCCGACATTCGGAACGACCAGCGGTGCAGGCCGCTGGCCATGCTGAGCGCGGCGCGGATCACCAGCAGGATGGGAAGGGCGAAGACAAAGGTCGACCACTGCGGATCGGGGATGTGGCCCAGTTCGAAGCGCAGGCCCAGGGCCAAGAGCAGCGAGCCGCCGGTGATCGCCACGTCGATGGCCAGCATCAGCCCCGAGCGCACCGCCAGGGGTAAGCGGCTCGCGTAGCCCACGAGGCGGTTCATCAAAGTTGGGTGCGACTCCACCACGGTGGCGTCCCCTTGGGTGACGACGGTGGGTGAATCTACCCTGTCCGCGCATTCATTCCAGCGTGCGTTCGAATCACGGCGATCACCCGCGCTTGATCGGCCTCGCTGAGACTGCTCGAGCTGGGCAGGCAGATCCCGCGGGCGAACAGGTCCTCGGCCACCTCGCCGCCCACCGCCTCGCAGTCGCGGTTGAGCGGCTGCAGGTGCATGGGCTTCCACACCGGGCGCGATTCGATGTTCTCGGCGGAGAGCGCGTGGATCAACGCGTCGCGATCGGCGCCAAACCGAGCCGCGTCGATCAGGAAGACGCTCAGCCAATAGGTGTGCAGGCCCCACGGCGCCTCGGGCATCAGAGAGATCCCGGGCAGGTCGGCGAACGCCTCGCGGTAGCGCTGGGCCACCGCGCGCCGCTGGGCCACTCGCGCGTCCAGCACCTGGAGCTGGCCGCGACCGATGCCCGCGAGCACATTGGAGAGCCGGTAATTGTAGCCGAGCTCGGTGTGTTCATACGCCACGCCCGGGTCGCGGGCCTGGGTGCTCCAGAACCGCGCCTTGTCCACCCACGCTTGATTGGGCGAGGCGAGCATCCCCCCGCCGGTGGTGGTGATGATCTTGTTGCCGTTGAACGAGAACACGTTCACCGCACCCATCGAGCCGGCCGGCCTGCCCTTGTAGAGCGTGCCCACGGCCTCGGCGGCGTCCTCGAGCACGGGGACCTCGTAGCGCGCGCAGACCTCGAGGATCGCGTCCATGTCGGCACTCTGCCCGTACAGGTGAACCACCACCACCGCTTTGGGGAGCTTGTTCTGTGCGGCCCGTTGCTTCAGCGCATCGGCGAGCCTTTGCGGGTCTAGGTTCCAGCTCTGCCGCTCGCTGTCGAGGAACACCGGCTTGGCTCCCAGGTAGCGGATGGGGTTGGCGCTGGCCACGAAGGTGAGGGTGGGCCCGAACACCTCATCGCCCGGGCCCACGCCCAGCAGGCGAAGCCCCAGATGCATGGCCGCGGTGCCGCTGCCCAGGGCCACCGAGGGCAGGCCGATGCGCGCCGAGAACGCCTGTTCGAAGGCGTTGAGGTTGGGGCCCACGGTGGAGAGCCAGTTGCTGGTGAAGGCCTCTTTGACGAAGGCTTCCTCGGCCCCACCCATGTGGGGGACCGAGAGGTGGATTCGCGATGGTTGGCTCATGGTTTGTGCTCCAAGGGTCGCGCGGGCACGCCCACCACGGTGGCCCCGGCCGCAACGTGGCGGGTCACCACCGCGCCGGCGCCGATGGTCGCGCCGTCGCCGACCTTCAGGTACTGCAACACCTGCGCGCCGGTGCCCACCAGCACCCCCTCGCCGAGGGTCACCCCGCCGGAGATGTTGACCGTGGGGTTGAGCACGCATCCCGCGCCCAGAGAGGCCTCGTGCCCGAGCGTGCAGGCGAGGTTCACCATCGCGAATGGCGCCAGGCGGACGTTCACCGTGCCGATCACGCCCGCGCACAGGACCACGCCATGTCCCAGCTCGGCGCTCCTGGCGTCCAGGACGACCGAGGGGTGGATAAGGGTGGGCCAAACGCCCGGTGGAAAATCGGAGGCGAGTGCGTTGGCCACCCGGAGCTTCGGGCCTGGCGAGCCGATGCCCATGGCCAACACGTCAAACCGGCCTCGGTTTTCGCGGAGCCAGCCGACGTCACCGACGACCTCATTGCGGCTGTCGTGCTCGCCGAGTTTGGACAGGTCGCTGACCGCGAAGCCCACGAACTCGTAGGCCTCGTGCTCGCGGTTGATCTCGTCGATAAGCCAGCGCACCTCGCGGGCGAATCCGCCTGCACCGAAGACCACGATTCTCTGTCGGCTCATCGCGCAACCTTCGCGGCAGGGCCCATGAACTCGGGCATGGTGGCGTGGCCCGATTGGCTCACCCCGCGCCGGGCCAGCACCTGGACCGCGGTCTTGGCCAGGATCTGGGCGTCGAGGCGCAGGCTCCAGTTCTGGGCATACCAGGCATCGAGCGCGAACTTCTCGTCCCAGCCCAGCGCGTTGCGGCCGTTGACCTGGGCCCAGCCGGTGATGCCGGGCAGGACGTCGTGCCTTCGCGCCTGCTCGGGGGTGTAGCGGGCCAGGTACTGCATCAAAAGCGGGCGCGGCCCCACCAGGCTGAGCTCGCCCTTGGCCACGTTCCAGAGCTGGGGCAGCTCGTCGAGCGAGAGCGAGCGCAGGAGCTTTCCCACTCGGGTGAGGCGCTCCGAATCGGGGAGCGGCCGGCCCTGGGCATCGGCCGCGCTGCGCATGGTGCGGAACTTCACCAGCTTGAAGGGGCGCGCGTGCAGTCCCGGGCGCTCTTGCACGAAGAGCACCGGCGAGCCCACGTCGAGGCGCACCGCGAGCGCGGTGGCGCCGAGCACTGGGGCCGCGAGCGCCAGGCCGGCCACGCCCGCGGCGCGATCGAAGGCGCGCTTGGCCAGGCGCCGCCAGCCGCGCTGCGGGGTGGTGGGCCGGGCCATCTCATCCAGGTACTTCTGCGCCAGCACCTCGCGGGTGCAGTTCGCGTGGACGTAGGCGTGGCCGCTCTGGCCCAAGCTCTGGCAGAGCGCGGGGTCGGCGGCGAGCTTGCGGATGGCCTCGGCGATGGCCTTTCCATTTTCGGGCTGGGCAAAGATCCCCGCCTGGGCCTGGTCGCACACCAGCGCGCGCGCCGCGCCGTCGATGGCGAGCAGGGTAGGCCGGGCGCAGGCCATGTAGTCGAAGACCTTGTTCGGGTACACGGTGCGGAAGGTGGGGTTGTTCTGGAGCACCGCCGCGCCCACGTCGCACGCCTGAACGATGGCCGGCATGCGCGCCTTCGGCTGCGAGCCGTGAAAGACGATGTTGGTGAGCCCGAGCTCGCGGGCGCGGGTCTGGGCCGCCTTGCGCTCCGGGCCGTCGCCGACGCACGCGATCAAGATCTCCGGCCGGTCGCGCAAGAGCGCGGCCGCGTCCACGAGCTGGCCCACCGCGTTGGCCCTGCCGTGCGCGCCCGCATACATCACCACGAAGCGGTCGCCCCAGCCCAGCTCGGTCCGCACCGCGTTGTCGCGCGGGCCCGGGCGAAACAGCGCCACGTCGGCGCCGTTGGGGACGAGGCTGATCTTGGATGCCGGCGCCAGCCCGCGGCGGATCAAGTCATCGCGAAAGGCGGGGGTGAGCACGTTGATGGCGTCGGCGCTCTCGCACGCCCAGCGCTCCAGCCGATAGAGCAGCCGGGTGAGCCCCGCGCCCTCCTTGAGCACCCCGGTGGTGATCGCGCTCTCGGGCCAGAGATCGCGCACCTCGAAGATGAGCTTGGCCGGCCGTGCGCGCAGGCGCGCGGCGATCCAGGCGGGGATGGGCGTGATCAACGGCGGCGAGGTGGCGATCACCACGTCTGAATGGCGCTCGCGAAGCGCGGCAGTGCCGGCCGAGAGGGTGAACCCAAAGAAGGCCCACATCCGGCCCGCGTAGCTCTTCGCGTAGGTGGTGGGCACGTGGCAGCGCAGCACGCGCACCGGGCCGTCCCGCTCCTCGGTGATCCACCGGCCGCGGTAGCCTTCCGGCGAGGTGCCGGTGCCGTAGTCCACGGTGCCGGCAATCACCGTCACCTCATGCCCGGCGTCGGACCACAGCCGCGCCAGCTCGTTGAAGCGCGAACCGCCGGCCTGGCCGGGCATCAAGTAATACTGGTGGAAGACGAGGATGTTCACGGTGAGTTGGGGCGCTATCGGCGCTTCACCTGTACGTCTTCGAGGTGGCGGTCGCGAAGGCGAAAATTCAGCTCGAGCTCCCCGGTGGTCACCGTCCAGGATTCGCTCCGGACCGACACCGCCGGTTTACCCGAGCCCAGCACGCTTATCCACTGCGCGGGGAGCGCGGCCTCTCGCTCCACCGCCAGCGACGGCACCGCCACCTTTTCGCCGTAGTAGCGCGACTGCCATCCGCGCGGCGGATCGCTCTGGCCAGATGAGACATCGCCCCGGAGCGGCGCGCCCTGGGCATCGAGCACCGCGATCGAGAAGGGTCCCTCGGCGGTGGCCAGCGCCAGTCGGCCGTCGTCGTAGGCGTGGGGAAAGTCGCCAGCCAGCCAGTGTAGGCGGACGTGGTGCGCGCCCTGACCCTCGATGCGGTCGACGACCACCCAGAGGTCGTCCTTGGCGAAGAGCACCGTGCGTCGATGGACGCAGCCGCTTGGGTGTCGGCGGTAGCCGGTGTGCTCACCCTCCGCCAGCGTCCAATCCGGCGCATCCTCGAAGCGACCCAGCGTGGCTGGGGTCCAGTACAGACTCTTGAAGCGCCGGTGGTGCAGCATCTGATCGAGCCCGTCGATCGCCACCGTGTTGTGGCTGGCGGTGCGCATGAAGTACGCGTGCCAGAGGTCGGCGGCGTTGTACTGATAGCTCCCGCCATCGACGAGCACGTTGAGCCCGCGCCACCACACGTCCAGGTGGAGCATGTCGATCTGTGAGAAGCGGTCGCGGAGCGTGCCGCAGCGGAAGGCGGCAAAGCTGCCCGGGTCGCGGCCGCGCAGCACGTGGTGTCCCGACGCTTTGAACGACGTAGACCTGAGCGCGGGCGCGCGAAGCGGAAGATCGAGCGACGGCGGGCCAAACAGCCACACCCCGAGCTCGTCCCACGGGCCGGGCGGATACAGGCGCTCGCCGCGCGTGGCGATGCTCACGGCCTGGAGCACCGGGCGAAAGTCGCCGTAGTCGCAGGTGGTGAGCGGGAGCGGCAGGGCCCCGTCGTTGGCGCCGTAGTTGGGAAGCCTGCCGTCGGCGGGGTTCTGGTGCGCGAGCAAGAAGTCGAGCCCGCGGGCCATGGCCGAAAGCCACGACGGCGGCACGGGCTCCCCAAATTGGCGGAGCAGGGCGGTGGCCCAGAGGTAGGTCTGCAGCGCCACCCGCTCGTAGGTGTGCGACTGCTGGAGGTAGCCGCCATCGGCGTAGAACTGCGCGCACGCTTCGGCGTCGAGGATGGCCAGCGCGTCGCGTTTCCAGCCCGGGGCCTCGTGCGCGCCGGGCCAGAGGCAGGCGCCGATCAGACCGCCCACCGCCTCGGAGATGAGGTGATTGTTGTGCACCGCCTTCTCCGCGTAGGCGCGGTGTGCCACCACGTGGCTCATGGATCGAAAGAGGTGCAGGGACACGCGCTCGGTGATCCCCGGGCGCGCATGCTCCAGCTCCGCGCCGAACACCGAGAAGGCAAAGAGCCAGGCGAAGGCGCGAAAGACGATCTCCTGACCCGAGCTCCAGTGCACGCCCAGGCGAAACGGATTGGCGGCGATGAAGCCGTCGAGCTGCGCGGCCAGCGATGCCGCGAGCTCGGTCCTTCTCTCTGGAAAGAAGCTCGCCGCCCGCGCCAGGTGAAATGCTTGCGGAAAACGGCCCACCTCCCAGGTGTACTTCACGTCGCCCGCGGTGGCCTCGTTCCGCAGCGCGCGCGACCAGTGCTGACCTGCGGGCCAGCGCGCGCCGGTTCGCGGGTTCAGGTGCCAGTCGATGGGATCGCCGTAGTCGGCGTCCCACCGGCCAAAGCAGCGGACGATCCCGCGCTGCGCCCGGTCGGCCACCTCGCCCAGCTCGGCGAGCCGCGCCTCGGGGATCGACGGCCGCATGGCATCGGCGACCTCGGCGGGGTGCGCGTCGAGGGGCAGAAACGGAGCAACGTCGTGCACGCGGTCGGCGCGCTCCAGCCAGGGCGCGAGCCCGAGCCGCTGGGTGAGCTCCCAGCGAACGCGAAACACGGTGCCTCCAAGGCCCAGCTCCCGCAGCTCCTGCACCAGGTGCGCGGCCTTCTCGCTGCGTGAGATCGGGGGCGGGGATGCAGGGTCGCGTCGCATGGATCGCTTCGGCTTCGATGCGCTGCGGTCAGAATGTCTTCTTGAAGCAGAGCATCGAGAGGGGGAGGTTGGCGGTGTCCTGGATCGGGACGCCGGAGCCTTCCATACCACTGCACCGGAACACGTCGACCCATCCGGCGAGGCGCGGGCGATTCTTGGACACGCTCAAGTAGGCCAAGTAGTTGCGCACCTTGGTGGAGCGGCTGGTCGCATGGCGCAGCAGCGCGTTGCGGCTCAGGTGTTGAATCGCCGCCTCCACGCGCCGGATGGGGTGAGAGGGATTGGGCACGCTGGCCAGCAAGATCCCATTGGGTGTCAGCACCCGAGAGAGCTCCCGGGCGCTCGCCTCCACGTCTTCCAGGTACTCGAACACGCTGGCGGCGATCACTGCGTCGAAGCAACTGGCCTCGAACGGGAGCGCCAGCGCCCCGGGCGCGGTGAGGACCCAACTCACTTCGGTGGACGAGGCCTGGGCCACCCGGAGCATCTCGGGGGAAATGTCGCAGCCCACCACCGCATAGCCGCGGGCCGCGAGCGCGCGCGCCGTGGCCCCGGTGCCGCAGCCAAAGTCGAGGACCCGCGCCGGCGGTTCGACCAGCCGCTCGAGCGACGACGAGAAGCGCTCGAGCCGTGGGACCAGCTTTCCGCCGTCTTGATAGTGGGCTTCCCAGCCCCGGGCCTTCTTGTCGAAGAGCTCCCGGACGGATCCTGGATGAGAGGGCATGGGGTTCGGTGTGGCGGTGAGAGGGAAAGCCGATGAAGAGAAGCGAGGCCGTCGTGCTGGAGCGCCGTCACGGCCAGCGGTCAACGCGAACGGGTGGGCTCGGACGTCGCAGGCGTGCAGCATCGAGCTCGGCAAGATCCACGCGGCGTCGGCACTCGGAGCACATCGCGCCCCCGTTCAGAGCGGGTCGACAATGCACGTTCCCACGCCCGCTGAATAGCCCAGCAGACTTCGATAGCTTTCTTTCTGGGGTAGCTGTCAGCTCGCGCTGGCCGCGCGATCGGACTGCTCGGCGGGCGCGCTGTCGGCTTCGGGTGCCTCGTCGATGCGCTGGGCGCAGCCGTCGCGCAGGCTCCGCACCGCGGCCAGCGACGCCCAGCTCACCGCGTACAGGTGCTCCCAGGGGATGGGCCACGCGCCCCCGTGGCGCACGGCCGCCAAGAACGCCTCCAACTCGCTCTTGTGGCCCTTGTCCTTGCCGCCGTCAGAGGCTTGCTGCTTGCCGCCGCGCCACAGCTCCACGGTGTCGAAGCCGTCGATCACCGCGGTGCGGCCGCCGCCAAAGACCTCGATCCGCTCCGACCCGAACGCCTTGTCGCCGCGCGCCTGGTACGAGATCTGGCTGACGCTACCGTTGGCGTGGCGCAGGGTGATGAACGCGGAGTCGTCGCTGGTCTCATCGGAGGGACCGACCGCGATGGACTCGGCGAACACCCGCACCGGCGGGCTTCCGATCAGCGCTGCGCAGGTGTCGATGGCGTGGCAGGCCTCGCCCACCAATCGCCCGCCGCCCACGTCTTCGTCCTGCACCCAGACGCTGCGCGGGATGGCGCCCGGCGCGAAGCGGTAGCTCACCGAGAGCGGGCCGGCGTCGGTCATCTGGCGCCGGACCTTGGCTGTGGCCGGGGCGAACCGCCGGTTGAAGCCCACCATCAAGATGGGGCACGCCTCGCCCAGCTCGCCCACCGTGCGAGAGATGGCATTGAGCTCCGACTCGCGGATGCACAGCGGCTTCTCCACGAACACGTGCTTGCCCGCCCTTAGCGCGGCGATGACCATCTCCGCGTGCAGGTGGTGCCGGGTGGCGATGAACACCGCCTGGGTATCGGCGTCGCGCCAGATCTCGTCGATGTCGGTCGTGGCATAGGCAAAGCCCGCCGCCCGTCCGCTGTGCTCGGCGTTCATGCCCTTCTGGGTGCAGAGCCCGCGCAGGTCGAAGCCGCGGAGCTTGCCCATCAAGGGCAGCATGATCAGCCGCGCGAAGTTGCCCGCCCCCACCAAGCTCACGCCGACCTTCCCCGCTCCCAGGGGCTTGGCGTGCAGCGAGAGGCGTCGCGCGCGCGGAGCGTTGGCCACCTCGGGGTACTGCAAGACGATGCCGTAGAACGGTTCGGCCTGCCCGGTGACCAGCGCGTAGGCGCGCTCGGCCTGGTCGATGGCAAAGCGGTGGGTGGTGAGCTTCTCCACCGGGAGCTTGCCCGAGGCCACGGTGTCGAGCACCGCCTGGAGATTGCGCTGCACCGTCCAGCGCGCGTAGCCAATGGGATAGTCCACCCCGCGCTCTTCGTACTGGGGGTCGTTGCGGCCGGCGCCCATGGAGAACGACACCGTGAACTCCAGCTCCTTGGCGAAGAACGGCGGGCGCGGCAGGTTGAGCCCCACCACCCCCACCAGCACGATTCGGCCTTTCGAGCGGCACACCTCGGCGGCCAGCTCGATGGGCGCGTTGCTCGGGGTAGCGGCGGTGATCACCACCGCGTCCACGCCATACCCGCCGGAGAACGCCTGGATGGCCGCAGCGGGCGAGCCCAGCGCCACCTGATCCGCGCCGAACTGCTTGGCCAGCTCGAGCTTGGCTGGGTCCACGTCGATGCCGAACACCTGGCAACCCTGGGCCTTGAGCAGGGCCACGCAGATCTGGCCGATGAGCCCCAGGCCGATCACCAGCACCCGCTCGCCGAGCGAGACCTTGGCCAGGCGAATACCCTCGAGGCCAATCGCGGCGACCGAGCTGTAGGCCGCCTGCTCGAAGCTCACCCCGTCGGGGATGGGCGCGCACAGGTTCTGGCCCACGGCCACGATGCCCGCGTGGGGCGCGGCGCAGGCCACCCGGTCGCCCGGCTTGAACGCCTGCACGCCCCGGCCACACTCCAGCACGGTGCCGGCGGACGAGTAGCCGAGCGGCATGGGCTCATCGAGCTTGGCCTGCACCTGCTGGAACGTGGTGAGCAGGCCCTCGGCCTTGACCTTTTGGAGCACGCGCTTGACCTGGTCGGGGCGCTGGCGGGCCTTGCCGAGCAGGCTCTTCTTGGCCAGGTCGACCACGTAGCGCTCGGTGCCGGCGCTGATGAGCGAGGCCACGGTGCCCACGATGAGCTGGCCGGGCGCGGCCACGGGATCGGGGAGCTCGCGGACCTGCGTGCGGCCGGAGCGGATGTCTTGGATGACTTGGTGCATGGGCCGCGATTCCTAGCACGGCGTGGCGAGGGCGGACACCGGAGCGGGGTTGCCCGTCAGCAACGGCTCCGCGGCATCAGATGAGGCCGCGGAGGAGGTGCTTCGGATCGCGTCCCAGCTCGGTCAGCTTGGCCATGGTCGAACGAACGAACGCCTGGCGCGAAGAGAGCTTCGACGCTGCGGGCAGGGTGATGGTCAGAACCGCAATGCGGAGTTCGGGCGAAACCTGGAACGCGTCGAGCCCCTCGACGATGCGATCCGCCAGACGCCATTGCTGCTGGAGGAGCCGCTCGTTGATGACTTGGTACAGCACGTCGATCGCAGCCGCGCGGGTGGTCGGCCGATCCAGGTCGGTGATGTCGTCGACCAGATCGCCGAGACTGGGCGACACAGAGGTCACCGCCGATGGACCAAAGCGGGGTGGTGACCTGGGGACTGTGGGCCGCGAGCACTCCACGTAAGAAGGAACCTCGGTGGTCGCGGCGACGACCGAATCGAGCGCGTTCGGGTGGAAGTGCATCAGCGACTCCTTACTCGAGGATGTGCTTGCGGTTCCGAGATGCCGACACGCGTCGTTCTCCGGGGGGCTGCCGGGGGCCTGCTATCCGTTGTGATGGCTGCGGCGGTCTCGAAGGGCGTTCGAGAGCTCCGCGCCTCGAACCGACGTGGTGTGGTCGAGGATGGCGTTCTTCGCAGCGTGCTCGCAGGCCATGGCGATCTCAGCGTGGCTGAGCCCCTCGGCGTCCTTCGATGCCGCATCCCAGTCGACGCCTGTCGTGTCGAGCAGCGACAGCCGGCCCTGCATCACCCGCGTCGCGATCTCCATCGTGGGCAGCGCATACTCGAGCACCGCGTCGAAGCGCCGGACGAGCGCGTGGTCGAGCAACGCCACGTGGTTGGTCGCGCCCAGCACCACGCTGTCGGAGTCGTCCTGCTCGAGAAACTGAAGGAACGAGTTGAGCACCCGCCGGATCTCGCCGACGTCGTTCTTTCCGCCGCGTTCGCCGCCGAGCGCGTCGAACTCGTCGAAGAAGTAGACGCCGCGCGTGGACTGAATCGCGTCGAAGACGAGCCGCAGCTTCGCGGCCGTCTCGCCCATGTATTTGGTGATGAGCCCGTCGAGCTGGATGCTGAACAGCGGCAAGCCGAGCTCACCGGCCAGCACCGCGGCGGTCATGGTCTTGCCGGTGCCGGGCGGCCCGATGAGCAGCAGCTTGCGCATGGGCGAAAACCCGTGCGCGCGGAGGCGTTCGCGCTCGCGCTGCTCGGTCAACACCCGGTCGAGCCGGCCGCGAAGCGTGTGCGTGAGCGCAATGTCGCTCATTCGCGCCTTCGGATACCCGACCGTCAGCAGGCCGGCCAGCTCGCCGCGTGGCTGGACCAGCGGGATCGCCTTTGGACCCCGGGTGAAGGGGGCCACTTTGGCACGTGACTTCACCTGGTCGACCAGTTCGCGAAGCTCGATTGCGAACTTGCCGTGACCGCTGCGCGCCGCCTGGGCGGCCACCTGCATGGCGATTGCGTAGAAGCGCGCTTCGTCGCCATCGGCGTGGCTTCTAATGAGAGCCTTCACTTGGTCCGCTGTCGCCATGACTGCCCTCTTCGAGATTATGCGCCGCGTGTCGAGCCTGCGCTCGACCTCGAGGTGTCAGCGCGCTGCAGCGTGGTCGTCGATGAGCTCATCGCGCCGGCTCGGGCTCGACAGCCAGCCATGGTTGAAGAGCTGGTGGGCCGCGGTGCGAGCGCCCACCCCGTAGGTCTTCAGCATTTCTTCGAAGGCCGCCGGCTCCGCGGCACCGTCCAGATGACCCGCGCTCGCCTGCTCGACGGCGGCCGCTGGAAGCAAGAGCTCGGCTGCGAAGGCCCCCGAGCGCATTCGTCGTCGCTGCTGCGCGTACGCCGATGACGCCGCGCCGAGCGCATCGTCACAGAGCGGGTCGAGCACGGCGTGCCCCAAGCCGCGCGCCTGTTCGAAGCGCTCGCCCCACGAGGTGGCGGTTCGCCCGGTCTGGAGCACCCGAACC
>Ga0164242_10006346_pt1 | contig 13029 bp, 8 predicted proteins | sample OricomgcompostMG_FD_108783 | JGI IMG/M metagenome (GOLD analysis project Ga0164242, IMG submission 108783) | Miracle-Growth compost microbial communities from Emeryville, California, USA - Original compost - Miracle growth compost (MG) ... | reverse complement strand
GAAAAAAAAAGGGAAAGGAGCCAACCAGCCCTTGCGAATAAAGAAGAAGGAAAGGGGGGGAGAGGATGGGGCGAGGGAAAAAGGGGGGGGGGGGGGGGAGGGGCGAGATTGGGGGAAAGGGAGGCTGGGAGGGACTGAACAAGAAAAAAAAAAAGCCCCCCAAATGAAAATCGCCGCAAAAAAAAGAGACTCGGATGCGGGGAGTCGAACCCCGGGCTGTTGAGAAAGCAACCACTTCTTGGAAGTGAGAGTCAACGATGTTACCGCTACACCACACCCGATTAGATCGATGTGGTCCCGATTCATGCAAGTCCACAGCGTATTAGCCGTTTATAAAGGCGCCAGGGGCTGTTGGCTGAGATAATCGCGGGTTGGTCCAAGCTCATGAATAAGTGGGGTTAGAAAATGGGCAAGCCGAACCGATTACAAGAGTCAAAACAAAACAAGTGGTCCGTGCAGGCGCCAAGCCGTCATGTTGAACAGAGAAACCAAATGCCGACCCTATATTGACGACAGTAACACCGCCTCTAAGTAGGTAGGCGCCGACCTGAACCCGTACCCGCCGAGGCAGGTACCGGATATGTACTTGAACATAAAGAAAACGCCCAAAGGGTATACCGCCCGTATCCTTTCCTATCCTTTCCTGAAGCCCAAGAAGCGTTAGCAGCACCCTTGCGTGTCCCTCTCCTCCTGACCAAGAACCTCCTCGGGCTCCCCCTCTTCCACCTCGCCGTGAGCCATCTTCCTCAACATCATCCTAACATCTGGATCCCTCTCCATCTCCTGCCATATCTCCACGCCCCACTCCTCTACACTCTCCTGCACGCCGTCGCCTGACCAAGCCGCGCCGACCCCGCCCCTAAACACCTTTCTCCATGTTGCCCATGACAGCCACTTCCACCCCCATCTCCACAGACCCATGACGACGACGCTACGCTTTATCGCCCGGTATCCGAGCTCCCCAGTTGCTAGCACGGCCAGCACGACGATGAGCGTCAGCCACCACGCTGGGTCCCTCCCGAATGTCGACGCGAAACCGCCCCGCACAGCGTACGGGGACACACCAGTAGCGTAAGCCGACGAAAGGAAGCCGTTCCAGGCCCACCAGCCCGAAGTGGTGATGGCGAAGGAACCGAGAACAACGGCTGATTTGTAGTGGGCGTCGAGGATTCTGCAAGAGGGGCGGGAGTCAGCCTATATCAACACCTCGTCATCGTTAAAGTTTATAGCTCGGTGGACTTACAGTAGTTTCAAGTTGGTCCACATGATGGCGACCGAGAAGACGAGATCGCCGAGCGCAAATAGCCCCTCATCGCGCACCTGGCCGAGAAACCCATACCCAGCCCAACAGGCAAACCACACGAACACGCCCTCCGCTACGGCGGCAGCCATCCACCCGGCATACTTCGCCAAGTTCAAACCTTGGTCCCGCTGGCCAAAGACGTACAGCTCCGGTACGGCCAGCAGCGTCTCGGCCGCGAGGTCCTGCTCCCATATCCCCGGCGCGACAACACAGAGACTAGTGAACAGCGTGTTGAGCACCGTCAGGCTCCAGTTCTCGTAGAGGCTCGTGCCCGTATACCCGTTGCTCCGCTGGTACAGCGCCGTCGGCAGATAGAAGAACATCTCCTTCCAGAAGGTCGCGAGTACGAACCGTGCCGTGCGTCCGTAGTTCCACCGCCCGTGCACCAGCAGTAGCCGCGAGAGGAACCGGAACTGTGCCACGCTGTAGTCGGCCACACGCGCCGCCTGCAGGCCCTCGCGCCCCGAAACGCCCACGCCGACATGCGCCTCCGCAAGCATAGCGAGGTCGTTGGCCCCGTCGCCGATGGCGAGCGTAAGCGGGCTAGTTGCTCGCCACGAGGGCCGAAGCCGTGACCACCGCGACTGGGCCGGGCCTTTCGAGGAGGTCTTCCGTATGGCGCGGACGAGGAGCGCCTTCTGCGCCGGGGATGCCCGGCAGCAGATGACGGAGTCGACGATAGGGATGAGGGTGTAGAATAGGCTCTGCATGCGAACTGCGCCGGGTTGGTCGATAGCTGCCAGGGTATGGCCGTCGATGACGACAACCGTGTGGGCGGGGCGCTGGCCGGGACAAGGTACCAGCTGCATGTCCTCCATCACGCCGACCAGCTGCGCCTCGAGGTCTCCTTTCGTAGCGTCCAGGATGAAAGTATCCGACTCCGGAAGGCAAACCCTCGCAGAATGGGCAATGTTAATCGCTGTCTCGCGTTTGTCTCCGGTAAGCATCCATATCTTGATGTTCGCCCTCCTGAGTCTGTCGATAGTCTCGGGGACGCCTTTCTGTAGCTTGTCCTCGATGGCTGAAGCCCCAATAAGCTCTAGAGACTGCTCAATCAGATCACCGGCGTCGTCGATGCGCTCTTGCCTGTCCACCAGGCTCGTTGTGGCGTCATCGAAGACCTTCTTCCATAGGAGATAGTCGAGCTCCGGTATATACTTGTGGGCAAAGAGTAGAGTCCGCAGACCTTCCGTGGCGAATTCATCAAGGTGCTTAAAACATCTAGTGAATATTTGAGAGTCATCGCAGACGGAAGGATCCTCCAGGAAGGCAAACTTCTCGGGCATGCCACCACCCAGGTAAGCCGAAAATCTCGACGGTCTCTCATGCGGTACATCAAGAGAAGTCGTCCGAATGGTCAAAGAATTCCGCAGGTAATCCTCTGACCTGCGGAGCCTGCTTGTCTCGAAAGACTTGCTCCGCTTTTGGCTCGTTCCCCTGCTAGGCCCTGCGGTATTTGGATGGAGGCCGCTGCTCCTCCGGAGAGTCAGACTCGGCCGTCCTCCGAAACTGTTTCGCGGCTCCCTGGCGTCGCTCCTCCTCCGCAGCTCCTGTTCCATTTCTGCGCTTTTCCGGATTTCGGTAACCTTGCGAAGAGCAAGATTCGCCATTCTCAGGCGCGGCAGGATCGTGGAGTCTGCTCCCTTACTGACGAGCCATATCCGTCCATCTGGACAGCGGACAATAACCGACATCCTTTTCCTCTTACTGCTAAACTCTATGACGTCCAGGATTTCATAGACCCGTTCCTCAGAGTTGTCTCCATCCATGATCCGGAGCGTGACAGCGCGTGACGACCGCTGAACGACGACGAAGCCGAGCTCCATCGCCGCCTCCACTAGCGCGAGTTCGTCTGGTGAAGCCGCTTGGAATTGCTGCTTCCCGTCCTTCATCTCGGGCAAACAAGTGTGACAGATGGCGATGGCTAGGAGATACTGGATCGCCCGCTTCCCGAATGGTGAGTTGGGTTTTAAGCGGATGTATTCGAGGAGGTCCCTGGTATTGAGGTCCGGCTGGGCGAGGTCGGGACGACCGGTGGATCTCCAGCGCGAGGACGACTGCCGGGCTAGTCCCGGGGACAGCGACGATGGCGAGGCCGGGGTTACTATAGTCGGTGTTCTAATAGAGTCTCCTAAGGAGTGCCTCCCCGCTGCAGTAGACAACACCCCCTGTTCCTTTCCTCTAACTTTGCCCTCCACCTGCGCATCGACGGACACAGTGCTCTCCGTAGCATCGACATCCATATCGTGCAGCCATGCCGTCCCGGCGATGCTCATTTTCCGGAACTTCATAACATTTTCAGTTAGGGTTCCCGTCTTATCGGAAAAGATGTAGCCGATCTGGCCGAGGTTCTCGAGAATAGTGTTGGTATTGCATCTTGCGGGTGTGTCAGACACCTCGTCGTACATCTCGATGTCCGAGTTCAGAAAGATCATCTGACCGATTTTGACAATTTCCAAGCTGATGTAGAGCGCTAGCGGGATAACGTTGTTGAATTGGATGGCAAACCCAATGATGATTTCCTGGAACTCGACGGAGGCGTCGGTTAGATACCAGGAGTATTGTTCCGTCGATTTTCGCCATATGATGTAGCCCATCGAGCACCCCACAGACAGGAGGACGACATAGATGGCTAGCGTGATAACAATCCGATTAGCAATGCTCTCGAGGGCCGGCTTCTTCGCGTTCGGGTGCCGGTTCGCATTCCTCCGGATCTTGCACTCCTCTCCGGTATTGATGACCACCCCGATCGCGCAGGGCGTATTTCGCAGCGTGCAACCCCTGTAGACGACCTCTGCGAGCGTCAGAGGCAGAATCTTTCCCTCCACCGAGACTCGTCCGTCGAATCGGTACAGATCTGGGTTAGGGTCCTCGACGACTAGCTCAGCTCCGCGCCGCGCGACGGCCTTGATACCCTCAATGCTCCCGCAGCCCTCTAGCGCAGTTGATACCTGCTTACTCTTGAGGTTCGTCTCGCCATCGAGAGCCATTGTCTCAATATATGCCAGGTCATTCTCGCCATTGGCATGTAGAAGGACGATATCGGCGGGTACGTCCTCATCTCTGGAAAGCCTGACGATGTCGCCAACCCTAAGATCCTTCCACCCCGTCGCCGTCCACTGGAAGCCCGTCTCGTTGGGTTCTTCTTCGGCGTAAACCGAGCGGTTATCTACTTCCTTAGCCGAGCCGAACCAAAACCACTTCCCGGCCTTAATTGGCCCGGCCTGCGGCGCGGGCGATGACGTCTTCCTCAACGCGACAGCAGTCCGAGCATTTTCGACTTTGTCGAGGCGGTGGCGCTTCCAGTCATCGTAGCCCTCCTTCACGATGGTGAGAAGGACAAAAAATAGCAGCGGCAGGATGGTGGTATAGCTGCCAGTGGTGCTCAACCCCGGGATGGTCTGAGGGACGCCGACGCACAGGAAATAGAAGTTTGCCAGGCGCGAGAACTGGAAGAGCAGCTGCTTCGGCAGGAAGTCGTAGACTGTATATCTTGAGGTCCTAATGGCGTTAGAAACGTAAGGATGGCCGCGCCGCTCGTCGACGAGCGGCATGTCATGGCCTAGCCTGAGGGGTATGCGCCGCCCGTCCTTGCTTGGGGGAAGAGACTTCCGGCGCAAGACGAGCTCCGTGATATAATGGTGATACCATGAACGGGCCTTGGTCTTGAAAGCGACATTGGTTTGCGACCGAGGCGAAGCCGGGACGGGCCGCCAACCTGCCGACCGGGCAGCCCCTTTCTCCGAGAGGTCATCGCCATCGAGTCCCTCGCTGGGGTTCATCGCGTCCTCTTTCACCGAGTTCGCGCGTTCATGTCACGGCAAGGTATTCAATTGAGGGGTAGCGAGAGTCGTTCCATTGCCCCTAGGTATGTCTTTACGGTCGCGCGACTCCAACCGGCAAGCCCGGAACAAGGATTAAAACGAGAGAATGGGGCCAATAACGACAGGACGCCTCGAGCTCAACCCGTTCAGAGACAAAATGCTGAAAGGGGCGGAAGAGTCGACGAAGCAGGTAACGATACAGTGAGAGGAGACTAAGGCAAGAAAGCGACAGGGTGTGGAGGGCAGAGCCGCCTTGTATTCCATCCCCAAAGGGGAGGGTGGACGGCTAGACCCCACCACTGTAGGTTTCTTGATTGTTTGCGGACGGGAGCGATACCTGTTTTTTGGCGACGATGCCAGGGCCAAGCCAAATCCCCACTTCGGTGGATACAGAACCCCAATCAAGCGCAAATGAGGACCACGAGGTCCTTCCAATAGTGGGGAGAGGCCAACTTTCGTCGCACATATGGATCCATACCCGATCCTGGCTAAATCCCACCGCTGCCCTGCACCGGGACGGTGGTGCCACGTTAAATGAGGCAACTACTTTTGACATGTACACAGCTACATCTACAGACCCCTCCGTGTGAGGTCGAGATGAATAAGTTCATTATCTTGATTGTCTTACACCTATCTTGTCTCGTAACGCCCACCTGGGCGACTTCTTGTGCGAAACCGAAGCACGTCTAACCTAATGGGCAGGGGTATTATTTTCCTATCGTCCGTCACCAGATGGCCAGTAAACCCCTGTAAACACCGTCCAATGCAAATGCCATGCTCGCACCAGGGAGGGGGAAGATCAGAGCCCCCATCCCCTTCACCAAATCGGAATATCCTACGCACCCAGCCCACGGCCCTGACTCACTGCCATTCATCTTCATCGTTGTTGGCAAAGGGGTCGATCTCCTCGTCCTGGGAATCATCCTGATCGTTATACAAGTCTGACTCAGCAGCTTCGTCCTCATCATCGGCACCGGCTTCGTCGATATCTTGGCCCCCATCCCTGCGGTCCATGTCCATCTCCGTAGTTTTGGCACGGCCGTCGCCCGCCGTCCCCTCGCTTGGCGCCTCGCTGCCGGCCCGGCCGGCGTCGACATTGTAGTCCTCAACGCTGCTGTCTCCGTACTCGCTGCCCAGCCGGTGGTAATTGCCGGAGAACATTTTCCCGAATGCGTTGTAGTTGAGCTTCTTACTTATGGCCCGGCTCGATAGAGCCTGGACGGCCGCCTCTCCAGCGCTGCTTGCCGGACTAGCCTGGCCCTCTCCGATCCGCGCCACCTTGGTGCGCTTCCGGGTCTTCTTGGGCGGACCTCGCTCCTCCATCTTCTGCTTGAATATCCGTTGTTGATTCGCCGACATCCAGTCCTTGTTCTCGTTTGTCCAGAGCTGTTCTTTGATCTTGACCTCGTTAGGTCCAAGCATGCAGCACATGACCTCTGGGTCATTTGCGAACTCGTCCTCTCCCACAATAGGGTCGCTGGGCACCTGTGATTTAGGCGTCACGCTGGGATCCACCCAAGGCTCATCAACCGGTAGTAGCTTGGGTGCGGTGATGGCGCCCTTCGGCCCAGCGTGAGACTCCAGCAGAGCTCTGTCGATAGCCTCATCCTGGCATCTCTCGTGCACGAAGTCTTCTAGTCTCTGTACTGCCCCGGCGTCGCCCTCCTTCTGGGTTTCGTCACGAGCAACTAGGATCATCTGCGGGTCCGAGAGGTGCACCTCCATTTCCTCCTCGAGCGCATTCTCGTCAGCCTGCCACTGCTCGTCATACGCTAGTTTCCTCTCCGGGCCATTTTCGTTGCCGGCTTTGCCTTTCCCTTCCGCGGTGGCGGCCTTGGCCTTGCCAGGGGGCCGTCCACGCTTCTTTCCGGCAACGGAGACGTCGATTCCCATTGCCGCAGCCATGGCGGCCTCAGTGCTACGCTCGGGCACCACATTGGCATCCCCAAACTCCTTGGCGAGGATCTCGAGCTGCCCGTCTCCTCCACGGGCGGCAGCAATGGCCACTCGATCGTTGGCATGTGTAGCCTTCGCGGCGGCGGATCTCGCTGGAAGAGCCGGGATGGCAAATCCGTCCTTATCCGTTGTCCCAATAATGCTCTCTGGTTGTGGGGTAGACGTAGGTGACGGTGTCAGCGACGGAGAGAGCGCAACAGCTCCCGTGTTCAAATCCGGGCTCGCCGAGTCGCTTGCTGAAGATTTGACCCCCGAAAATGTCCTCTGTCGCTTTTCCGCACCTTGGGTCTCCGCAACTCTGCTCAAGGGGTCGGTTTCATCCTCAATCTCCCGGGCCTTCCTCTTGTTAGGTCGTTGATGCTGCTCCTTCCATGCCGGCGACTGCTTGTACCACCATGGCGGATCATGCTGTTCATCCAAGAAGTCGTTGGTGTGAAACTCGTCGATCGTCATCTGGGCCGATGGGACATTCGCAAACTCGTCCATGCGGACCTGGAGGGTATGAGTCGTAACCTTGGCGATATAGACGACTTCTCTGACCGTGCGGCGGTAACTATGAGCCCGAGCAGCCATGATGATGGCAGCGCCACAAATTCCTGCGGGCCGGCGGCCGTGTGTCATGTGGTCCTTCTGCATGCGGTGCGCGATCCGCACGGCCGACAGGGCGACTTTGTTGGTATCGGTGAAGAACTCGAGCTTCGCAGCGAAGCGCCAGATGAGATCCTCGAGGATAATGGGGTTCGGGCCCTCCTTGACCTCGGGGAACTTTGCGATGAAGGCTTTATATTTGCGGCCGAGCTTGAAGACGTTCTCCTTGCAGATGTCGGCAAGATCGATCAACATGATCTTGCAATTTTGCTCTTTGCGACAAGCAGCATACAGACACATAGCAGCAACACTAGTGATCTTTCGGCCTTGGACGAAGTTGTTGTTGGACGCCATTCTGTACAGGCGGTAACCACTCTCGGCCAGGGCGGGTGAGAGATTGAGTCGGTGAACGTATTGTTGCATGAGGGACTTGACTTCTTTTAAGGAGCGCTCCCGTGCCTCGCCGGCCCCGCTGCCGGCTACGCGGCGGAAGGCAGGGCCACTGACGGTCCGGACACCGCCCTGGTCAGCCCCGAGGAAGCTACCTTGGACAACGGCAGCTCCGGACGAGGTCTCGCCGAATTGGACTTCAGAGACAATGTTGCTATCGTCGGCAACACGACCACAGGTGCGGCATGTGCCATCAATGACGTTGGGGCTTGGACAAGCCTTGTTGGGACACTGGATGCCCGGGGTGGGAATCATGCGGGCTGCAACGGATGATGCTGAAACTGACGAGGCTCTGGCGTCAGACGCTGACTTCTCTCTCGCGCGTTGCTCTCTCTCCATGATCCGGCGGACGGCATTGGGCCGCCGGACAACTTTGGCTTTGGAGCCGGCACCTCCAGTGAGCTTCTTAGGAAGCTTCGCGAGGGAGGCCATGGTGATGCTGGATGGTAACGGCGATGGCGATACTGATGGATTTGGTAAACTGGTCCTATTTGGATACCTATTGAACGAAGAAATTCGGATCGTTCCAGGGCGGTGACACGCGAATTCAGCCTTCAGCCTCGCAGGCGAGGAATGGAAGCTGTTGATACCGCGGCAAGCGTCGTGTAATAGCTGAGAACAGGAACCCAAATAAAACGGATGCGGTGGAGCTGGTAGCACAGTCGTCCCCAACCTGCCTACCAGGTCCGTTGGAACGGATTGCGAAGTTCTCGGATCTTCCCCTCTTCCCTTCCGCACCAAAGGGCAACTAGAAAAGTTATCCGATTCCAAGAAGGCTAGAGGATGTTTGCGAGTCGATACGGGGCACTGAAAGGATGTTATGTCATTGGATAAACGAGGTGAGTGTGAAGGCGATTGGGGGGTAATGGTGCGGATGCAAATCGGCGATGAATTTTGGAGGCGTTGCCGAAAAAAGGCGGGGTGGTCGAGTGGAAATGGTGGGCGTCAACAAAATTTGAAATCTTCGCCAATGTGCACGGTCCACTTGCGACTTATGAGTCAGACGAGAGAGCCATGGTTCGATTTCTCAAGAAATAGGAATTTTCGCATTTGAAAAAAAGACGGGGTTTGTCATTTTGCTTCGAGAAATGTCCGCGAAGTACTAGGTTTTTGTGTTTAAATTTGGAAAGTCATATGCCAGTTCACTCTTCCGTTCGTTGCCTGAGGTGCAAACCCATTCAAAATGAAGCTAAACTCTTCGTGGTCGCCCCACCTATCCAGAAGTAGCAACATTGGCAATTAATGGGGTACTTCACTTGTAGCATCGTGTTCTGCGTCCTCAAAAACACGCCCCCCTCCTCCGGGCGCGTTACGCTTACCCATCCTAGACACCGAGACTTAGGTAGGAATGCCGTCCATTTAGCGAATTCGCCGGGCGCTCGTCGTGCACACAGCCGCCAGCCACAGGGAAGTTGATATCGATATCGTCGCTGGACGACCTCCTTCACACACAGAGGAGTGTACGTAGTACATATCTTACCTGTTAAACGGCCCAGTATCTCACAACCAGGACTGCTTGACAACAGTCGTATACATCGTTGACTTGACCGACGAGGTTAGCCAGGAGTCTCAGGAGACAAACACATCGCCACGACTTTTGCGTGGTGTAAATTCTGATATTTTCATCTGGTCTGTGATCTTCCGAGGATCCTACCCGAAATTGTGCAGGTAGTACTAGGACAATGCGGCGTTTGCATGCTGCTAGACTTTCTCTCGCACTGTCTGATCTACAGCAAGACAGGAGGTGATACATAATTCTACCCTACTAGGTAGTCAGGCCATTACCGCCTTAATATGTCTCTGATGTGTTACCTTGTCTGGGAAGACATCCAAACCAAGTCGCAGAACGGACCGGCTACCTATGTTTTCCGGGCAAGCTCCTTTTCAATCTGTTCCTTCCACGCCTTACCATCCTTCCCTGAAGTCAAGGCGGGGACAGGCTTCTGATAGACCACTTCCCCAGCTACCATGACCGTGACTCTGTTTGCTGTGAAATGTATCGATGGCTGACTGCTATTTGTGCGAATCTTTTTCATAGCAGTTCCACTTGCGCGAAACTGAAGTGCTCGCTGGCTAGACGCAACGAAAATTCGTACCGTCCCATTACTCTGTGCTTTCACCTCATGCCCATCCCAGAACTCTCTGATGACGTTGCCATATCTTTTGTGATTGATTTGACGGTTGAGCTGTGCGCGATGCTCCTCATAGGTTGGGCGGATGTGGGCGCGTTCTTGTCCTTCGATTGCTGGCTCTGTGGAGGATGGGTTGCGGTTGTCTTGGTCAAGGGTATCCTCATCTCGCAGCTTTTTGGCGGGCCGCGAACCATGCCAGTTTTCGTAGTATTTCCGTTTTCTTGCAGCGAGCGCTCTGTTATCCATTTCTTTCGCACATGCTGCAGCGACTGATTCCTGGTTCTCGACAAGTGCGTGAAATTTATTCACTAGGATGGTTTTAGCCCAGCTAAGAAAAGACTTGTCGTATTCACCTGGTGACAACACTCGCTTGGATGATTTCTCGATCCTTAAGTATCGCCGCATCTCCACAAACGGTGCAGCAGCAAAGTGGCGGAAAGTCTTCTCGCGGGCTAAGCGCTGGATGGCAATTGGGTCATGTGGACGGCCGAGGAGCCATAAGAGGAAGTTAGATGCCGCCTCTAACTTGAGAGATATAGCAGTGGAGTCAGCAGTGTTTGCTAAGTAGATAGCTGAAGGGTGATCAGTAAAGGCCACGATACGCCTCAATGACTGTCCGCTAAACTCTAAGTCAACCTCCAACATCATCCCAGGAATAAGAGGAACTGAAAGAGTCCGTCGTCCTGGACATGGAATTTTCCGGTAGTGGGTCTTGGCGCAAGACCCGCCGACGAGAATCAGACGGAGATTTAGAATGTCCAAAATGCTGGCGGACATACGGTCGTGAAGGTTTTTGACCTCTACTTTCCACTTCGTAGCTTGGCAGAGACCTCGGCCGTGCAGGCTTTCTTCAGCACGCCAGTGCCAATCGTAGCAGAACGCGAAGTCATCTCTGAAACCCTTTTGCTTTAATACCTGGATTGTTGGGCTTTCTTCGTCCCAGAACCCATCAACCTCACCTCTCCTCGACTGGCAATGAAGGATAATGCCAAGTTCAGCATCGACCGGACCTGAGGGCTTCGTGAGCCGGCTTACTTCCGCTCCAGATACCTTGATCTCGGCGGCGTAAAATTCGTCTAGGCTCTTGCTGAGAAATTCCTGGAGCTCATCTCTCGATCTGCCAGCTATAGCATCGGTACGTGAGGAAAGGAGAAACTCTTCTAACAGTTCTAGGTCCTTTTTGTCGAGTAGTCGAGATGCTTCATGGGCAAATCTTGTAGCAATCTCTTGCCCTGAGAGGACAGCTAACCCAGACGACTCTTGTTGCTGATCAGGGCTGGAATTCTTTAAAAACCCGTGTCGTGTAGCATCGACAGCATCTGGCTGGCCACTGCTACGCCTGTCATCACGGTGCTGGAGCAGTGCGCGCAGGCAAACATCTGTTGGCATCCTCTCGAGGAGGGCGGGGCACTCGGACTCCATGGCTCTGCTGTGGGTACGGTCTGGTGCTATGGGATATCTCTCCCAGTTTTTGGGGTCGGTTTGACGTCGTGGTCTCTTGGTTATCGGGGCCTCTGCGAATCGGGATCGGAGATAGTTGGAACGAGAAGGCCCGTAGATATTGACCTCCTCAAAACCGACCTCACCGAGGCAGAACCACGAACCCAGTGGTTCGCGCCTGTTGGATCGTATTAGGAGAGGTAGCCACTAATATAAGAAGGGGCGCAACTGACCTTGGATAAACTAGCCGATTTTGTACGTCGTGAGATGCCTATAGTATATGGAAAATTTTGGCAGGGGATAAGGTAAGAGTGATTGATTGCTAGCATGATACGGATTAGTGGGAAAGAAAATTCCATGCAAAAATAGAAGGGGGACAGGGCCTCGAGAAAATGAAGGAAGGTGAAAAAGGGGGAGGGAAAAAAAAATATTGCCTTCTCTGTGGATCGAACAGTACCTTTGCATTTTTCGACGATGTTTTCGACTTCAGTGCAACGCTCTCCTAGATACAGGTTAGGGGGGGGAAATCTCAAATTGCGGTGAGGAGAAACTCACCCAGATGAGCTAATAAGGCGCTTCTTATTGACATAAGTTTTAAATTAGTGTAATATGGTAGTAGAAAATTGCTGGGGCTTGAGCAGTTTGTTTTATGGGCCTAACGTCTGTGGGCAGCAAGTGGGGACCGCAGAGTCAGCCTTCTGTAATCCGCCTTACCCCCCAACCCCTTACTTCCTTACTCTAACACGCCCTCCTTGAAGCGACTACGCGAGGTCGCCTGTCACACAAACTGCCGAGACGGGTGCCCAAGCAGGCGCAGGCGCGGGATCTTACGGGGGTCCTGATGCGGGCGCTGCTAATTGAGCGAGCAACTGGTATGGTAGCGTTAGTTTCATCGAATTTGACCTCAAGTGACGCGTTCCTAATACGTAAATTCCAACAGTCTACCTCTGTACGTCTGTCGCGCAATTATACCACCACCACACCTCGCACCCATGTAATATTAGTATCGCTATATAGCCCTGATCGAAGATGACGTCCAAGTATAATGTACTTTACCGTAATTGATCATTTGGTGGTGTTGTGGTCGAGTGAATGTTGCGTGTGTACTTATTTAGCACACGGCGCAACCGGCCCGCCCTCTGCCAGGTGGCTGCGGTCTCACGGCCTTTGGTGGCAGCTGCCAAATACCTGACAGCCCGGCCGCACCTGCCGCGCAGAGACCCAGGCTTTAGCAAAAAAAATCAAGCCCAATTATTTTTTATTAGTAAAAGAGGAAAAGTAAAAATAGTTACTTGCTGGTAGAGTAGTCTACTTAGGAGAAGAGAAAAGAAAGTCT
>Ga0164242_10006345_pt1 | contig 13029 bp, 8 predicted proteins | sample OricomgcompostMG_FD_108783 | JGI IMG/M metagenome (GOLD analysis project Ga0164242, IMG submission 108783) | Miracle-Growth compost microbial communities from Emeryville, California, USA - Original compost - Miracle growth compost (MG) ... | reverse complement strand
GCGGTTCAAAAAAGTCGCATAATCCGAGCCACGATGCGGAGTTGCTAAGAAAACCATGGCAACAATCGCGCAGCCAGGGGGTGGCATGCTGGATCCTGGCGTGCCATAATATATGCCTGTGCAAGAGGTTCTATCAGCCCGAGCGAGTGAGGGTATCCCCCACTACTAAACTTACTTCTTTTATTACGATGCCCCCCATACTGTGTGCAACGAACACGACCGGATTCTGCACCAATATGTCACGTTAACGAACATCGACGGTGCGGGCACTTTCTAGGACAGACCGTCGTAAAACAAGGCGAGTTCCTCATTACGAGTAACAATGCCTGCCCAAAGTCGTGGACATCCACGATTGATGGGCCTGTTTCCATCCAGTTCGAGTTATACCCAAAGCTGTGTATGCGAACGTTCCCGAAAGCAGCCAGGCGTGGAAGCCATTCCTGCGGCCAGAAATATGTTGGGTCTGGTTGTAGACACCAAGTCTTGGTACTTCCTCCTCCAAGGCCATGGACAAAAACATATTCAATCTGCGGGTCGGAGGGAGTGAAGAGAGTATTCAAGCCCGGGCTACCGTGATGATTAAAGACTGTTCTGTTTGTTAGTCCAGGGCGGCTGGTTGACGCTTTTTTCAAAAATCTAGATATGCCGGTTGCACTCTTCTGAGACGCTTCTGATATTGCTTGGGTAGGCTGTAGATATATGTTAATAGCGGCACATGTTCAAGAACAATACATGGCGTTTTCCGGAGTCAAGGACAGACGGTTTAAACTGACCCCCCCTTCGCGGTCCACCGAGGGTGGTAAGGACTGCATCCCAGGTACCCGAGAGGAGAATCAAGTGGCGGGCACTGCCGCACGCATACGTAGCTCAAACGTGAATGGTGCCCTGTCTACCGAGAGTTAAGACGGGCCCGGGAACTTCATCAAGTAAGTATGTTTATGCCTGATATCCTGAAAGGGATGCTGAGGTCATGCCGCGGAACTGAGGTAGGATAATGACGACGCCGTGTTAGGCGTGCCTGTACGTGCGTTTAACGCAAGCGACCCAAATGGTGTGCTCCTTCAGAAAACCATAGCCACCTTTGGTTGGGCCCTCTGCAGCCAACCCCTCAGCTTGGAGTGGGACTGCCGAACTCGGGTCGGCCCGCCCCCCGGTTCGGTTTCAACGACGAAATCCGGTCCATGAAAGGCCAAGCAATTCGCTCCTTGATCATAACGTTGTCAAGATACCGGAATTTCCGGTTGTTGTTTCCTCAGGTCCTCCATGTCAACGCCCACGGAGCTAGTTTCTGGCCGCAAACTGCCCGTCTCACTACGAGACTGCCTGATGGCTCGGACCGGCTGTATTTTCTCAAGGTTGTTCTCAGTGACCACGGCAGGCAAATGTCGAATGGCGAATTCGAGTCTATGTCAACACTGTATGCCGCAGCTCCGCACCTCTCGCCGAAGCCGTATCCATGAGGGTCATATAGAGATATATCCAACATATACTTCTTCCTGTGCGAATATCGGTAGGTAGACCGCGTATTTCACTCAGGGGACTTGATTGTGGCGAAACCCATGCAGAGATATGGGTTGAAGAGCTCCCCGAGATTGTAAGCTTCACGTCTACACGAACGCCAATCCCCGAATGGAATTACGCTACAGCCAAAAATGAGGGGCTGCTGTAGGCGATCCTGATGCCGTACTCGGCATAATATCTGTAGCACCTTGGTGTTGATGTGTATGTGGCAATTGTTGCACTGACGTTGCCATAGGAGAACCCGATTGTCTTCGATGCATGTGGGTTCTGGGCACATAATGAGAGTTACACATGATCAAATCAATTTACTTAGGGACCTTCACGATAGCTTAAATGAAATTGGAACTTGGAGACAAACGAGGCGTCGCTTCGGAAAATCGTACATCAAATCGTATAAGAAATTATTCGACATTGCCGTGCCGCGGGAAGGTTACGACGACAGAAACGCTCTATATTCAATGTCATCGATCACTTGGTATTTCGCACATAATTCAGCCGCTTCGATATTCGTTCGTGATCGGCTTATCGACCTCTTAGAGGTTTCAGCGGGAGTAAGTTCCTAGGTGCGACTAAGATAGTGCGACCCTTGCCTTAGACAGCTTCATGACAACGATGAAGATGCTAGTCGACAAGTACCCCGGTGGCTACGAAGAGTGAGAGAGGCAAAACTGTGATTTCGTAACAGGCGTTCGGTCGCCGAGGCTGTCATGAGGCGGTCTAAGGCGGTCGTCATAAATATGTGGCAAATCCTTTGTAACCTGGCGTGCTTCGTCGTCAAGTTATTTGATGGCATGGTAGCCACGACCGACGATTCGATTTCGACCCGAGGATACACAGAACACCGTGCACTATGCGTGTGTATGGCAGTGATCAAAGGGACTAGCCTCAGGCGAAGTGATGGTGAATGGCGTTGTTATCGATAACGCGTTTGCCCTTTACCATCTCCGTAAGTACCATGTTGTTGGGGCAAAGCAGGTCGAGTTGCTTCCCTCGTGATACAATGTAGCCGTTAATATAATCAATCTCAGTTTTTCGTTCAGCCTGGATGTCCTGGAGCATGGAGCTAGTATTTTTGCCGGTTGCCTCTGCGACCGTCAAAACCAGCTCCAGCAGTTTGCCGTCTGAAAAGCGGCTGGCATCTTGACGTAACGCCGGCAGAAGCGCCCTAACAACGGGGCCAATCTCCTTAATTAAGAGTTTCATGAGAGAGACCCTTGGCTCTTGGTCGACAAGTTGTCCATTCTTACAGTTGAATATCGCGGTTAACGGGTTGATGACAGCGTTGACAACAAGCTTCAGAAGCTGAGCTTCTCTGAGTTCGTCACTGCTCACAACGTTTGTTCCGAGATGATCCTTCGCATCTAGCAGTCGCTGTACCATGTAGTTCTCCTTAATGGTCAGGACTTCTGCGTTTTCTGTGGCCGCGTTTTCTGTGGCCGATCCGAGTATCATAGAACCTCGACCGGCGTGAACAATGGAAAACGGCGAAGTACTATAGACACCAAAGCTGCATATTCCTGCCATGAACACCGGCCGGGACTTTTGGTCTCGGAAGAGCACCGAAGATACTTCATCAGTCGTGCCTACCCAGATAGCTGCGGTTAGGTAAGTCCAGTAAGAAGAAGTAGGCAGCTCGTACCCATCCCATTCTGCAGAAAAAGAACACTAGAAGTGCTATCCAGGCGGTTTTTTACAAGACTCAGAGCGGCGGTTGTCGTGTATGTCTTGGTCGCCACGATCAGATACTTGATTGACCTTGACGTCGTTACACTCTGTGTGAGTGTCGGATCCGGCGAGGCAGGTGGAAGAAGTTCCACATTGAAGTTGGTTCTGCGGTCAACTACTCCATCTGACAAGCACTCAATGCCCCTCCCTCCAGCCTCCCACGCGGTCACTAAACCAGGGCGGTGGAAAAGTAAGGTGACTGGTGCCTCGGGGCAATGCTTGGCGATGGAGTGTGCAACAAACTTGCCTAGGTTGCCGGTTCCTAGGACGTGAATCGAGCTCCTAGGGTTCAAAGCGCTGAAATAGCGCCCAGATATTCGACTGATCGGGCGGCAGGTCCTAAAGAAGGCAAAAGAATTGCGCATTATCATGTGTGGCTTAGGAGCGCCGAGACCACTCGACGGCGGCGGTCCTCGGCATACTGTGGTAGTTCTCTCTATGCGACAGTTCGCGGATGAGAGGCCGCATCAAACAACATGGGTATAAACGCACGGACCACCCGTCCCCCCAGCACGGTCGGTCCGGTACTTTCAAGTCCGTGGTTCGGCATCTCCCGCCTGCCAACGTCGCATTTCTTAGAAACCAAAACTTTTTCGCCTGCCAATATCTGCCTTGTCTGCCAGACGCAGCAAAGATGGGCAAAGGCACCGACAAACTCTATATTACCCACTCCGAGTGGTCCTCCTCGGACGCGTACTCGGCCAGCGCCGGGTCGAACGCTCGCGCCGGCGGCCGACCCGCGAACGGCGCCTTCCGACGGCTACCCTTCAACTACTGTGCGGCGAGCCTGCAGCCGTTCGAGAACCCCGTGTGCACCGCCGACGGCACGATATTCGACGTCGAGGTGATTAGCGCATGGCTGGAGAAAAAGGCGACCAACCCCGTCAACGGCGAGCCCTTGTCTGCCAAGGACCTCATCAAGCTCAACTTCGCGCGCAATGGCGACACCGGGGCGGGCGCGGCGGGGGATGGAGAAGGGAAGGGCGAGCTGATCGACCCGGTCACGTTCAAGGTATTCACGGACAACACGCACATCGTGGCGGTCCGGCACGGCGGGTACGCCAACGTATTCGCATGGGAGACGGTTCAGCGGATGAACATCAAGCCCCGCATGTGGCGCGACCTCGTCGACGACGCCGAGTTCAGCCGCTCCGACGTCATCACGCTCCAGGACCCCCAGAATGCCGCCAGCAGAGACCTTAGCCAGTTCGCGCACCTCCGCGACGGAGGCGAAGCCGCGCCCACGAAGCAGCAGGAGAAGGAGAGGGCCGCCGGGAACGTGAATGTTGACGCACTGGGGAGGATGGGCGACAAGGTCCTGCGGGCGAAGGAGGCCGTGGAGCGCGCGCGAAAAGAGCGGGAGGCCGGCGGGGACGTCAACCGGTCGTCCAAGGCGCTGGCTGCGAGGGCGGCGGGGTCAGGCGTGGCGCGGCCGTCGATGATCCAGGAGCGGAAACTTGCGCATAACGCCGCTGCGTACACTACGGGGAGGGCGGCCGCTAGCTTTACGAGTACCGGGTTGACGCCGTCGACGAGTGGCGAGAGGGCGGTACTGACCGACGAGGAGTGGATGCTCAAGCCGAAGCGGGTGAAGAACAAGGGCTATGCCAGGATAGAGACGAATCTCGGCGACTTGACCATCGAACTGCAGACGGAAACAGCGCCCAAGGCCGTGTGGAACTTCGTGAGGCTCGCGCAAAAGGGCTATTACAAAGGGGTGGCGTTCCATCGCAACATCAAAAACTTCATGTTACAAGGTGGCGACCCGACCGGGACCGGCAGGGGAGGCGAGAGCATTTGGGGAAAGAATTTCCAGGACGAGTTCGAGGGCCCGTTGACGCACAACGCGCGGGGGATCATGAGCATGGCCAACAAGGGCAAGCACACAAACTCGAGCCAGTTCTTCATCACGTACAGGCCCGTAACCCACCTCGATAACAAGCACACCATCTTCGGCAAGGTCGTCGGCGGCATGGATGTGCTAAACAAGATGGAGCAAGTGCCCACGGACGGGTCAGATAGGCCGCTGAACAAGATCGTCATCAAGGACGTCGTGGTGTTCGTGGACCCGTTCCAAGAGTTCCTGAAGGAGAAAGACCTACAGGACAAGGCCGCGGAGCACAAGGCCGAGGTCCAGCGCCAGGGCGGCACCGAGGACGACAAGACCACGTGGACGGGGAAGCGCATTCGCGACGACGGGACCGTCTCCGGCGAAGGGGCCGCGAGCCGCGTGGGGAAGTACCTGAACGCGGCGGCGGCGACGGCGCAGAGCGCCGGTACCGTCGATGACGACGATCCCTCGTTGGACACGTGGGAGGAGCCGGTAAAGAAGAAAGTCAGGACTGGGGGATTCGGCAACTTTGACAACTGGTAGATTGTACGTATATGTACCTCGGAAACCTGTGACATCTAGGCATTGCACGGCGTTGTTTTGGGTTGGGAAAAGGTGACCATGGTGGTCTGTTGTTCAAAAACGGAAAAAAAAAAAAAGATGATCGCTATACAGGTCTATAATGCCATTCATGATCCATTCCTCGTATGCCCCATGTCGTATATCGTCAAAAGACAGGTTACAATAATCTGTGCAGTCGTAGCTGCCAAAATGTGCCCGATCGCACTGATGTTGTTCAAACCTCGATCCGTTCCGAGTTGGATCATCCCTCCCCTAGCCAGCGCTATAACGGGATCACCCCGTCGTTTTGTTCGTCGTTCTGTTGCTCCTTATTCGGCATTGGGTCGTCTCGCCGAGGTCGCAACTGAAGCGCTTGCCATTCTGATGGAGGGATCCCACGAGCCTCTACCATATTGGCAATAACCTCGGCTTGCCTCTGGCCCGTCTCGGCGTAAACCGCGTGCAGTCGCTGGACGACGTACGTTTTCATATCCTGCGTACAAATGGATGCCATACCAACAAGGTACAGCGGCCAGACGATAGAATTCGTAGCCGAGGCGAGCAGCATAAACCGTTCGGCCTCTTCCTCCAAGTTCTTTCCAAGTGTAGGGTCGACTAATGTCGGCCCGGGTCGATTCTTTTTACTGTCTCTCGGGGTGCTACCTTCGCTACTCGATGAAGATGGCCTAGTGGAAGGGGATTCTGGGGGGCTCGGGGTTTGACGAATGGTCCTACTCGAGAGGGAGGTGGTGGCGGGGGTCGGGTTCTTGATGCAGCCGGCGTTTGAGTTGATCAGACCAACATGTTGCGGTACACTAGCTAGAATAGCTCCGCACATCCTCTCCAACTTGTCTCTTGCTTTTTGGAACTGCTCAGCGTATCGGTCAGGTATCGGCGAAGGATGTAGAATGTAAGAAAGCTTATAATATTCGTCCAGGATGGTCTCGAGAACGAGCATGCGACAGGACCGGATGCTATTCCAGAGAGTGGCGTACCAAACGCTAGGGTAGACGTGACACATGCCTTGGAATATAGCAGGATGTTGCTTAGCGACGTTAAACGGCCGATACTGCCACGATTTTGGGAACTTGGCAAGTAAAGTGTCGAATTCGTCTTCGATACTCGATAGTTGGTCAAGAATGGCCTGTGGTTCGGAGAGGTGCCCATTCTTGATGTCGTAGCGTGCTTGCAGGACTTTACATGCCGGTATGGTGATCTGCCAGGTCGGGTCGTTGTCGTCTAAGCTCCTGCTTAACTCGTTCCCAAGCTTCACCAACGGCTCGGGCATCGGTACTTGTCTCTGCACACAGCTGGTCATGACCTTGTAGCAGAGCATGAGGAACATCTTCACCCCACCCAGTGTCTTAAACTGTTCTATGCCCCTCATGCTTGCAAGGGCGACCGCCCCATTAACATGCTCCTGCCACGCCTTCATAGTTTTTGGTGTTGTACCCGTCAACATCTCGAAGAGGCCGAGTATAAGAACGGAGAGCATCGTCGTGTCCTTGACAGCCTCTACCGGGTTCTTCAGGGCCTCGTTGGTAAGTCGAAGGGCGGTACCGTACGATTTCCTTGCGGCTTCTAGGACCTCGTCCGACCGGGTCATGTTGCCCAGGCCGATGAGGCCAACCGCGGTCATGCTTGCCAACACGCCATCAACCTGGTGTTCCGGGGCTAATGATGCGGGTTTCCAAATGTCGTACACGAAATCGAATCGGTGGTGACAGCCGTTTTCGTCGAGGGTTACGTAACGCGAGAAGAAGTATGCGGTACCGCGTTCCTGGTAGGTAGGGTTAAGACTATAGAGCAGGGCAATCATTGGCGTCGCCGGCCAGCTGCCCGAGTCGGGCGATGGCAGTAGGCTGTCCTCGTCCCGGTCCCAGTTGAGGAGGGGCCCCGGCGGGTTCTTGCGAGATCGGCTTTTAGAGGTGATGAGCGAGAGTGGTTTGCCGCGTGGCTCGGGCGTGACCGAGGTCCTGGGCTCGGTGTCCGGTGAGGATCCGTCCGCATCGGGAGACAGCAGTGCCTTCTTCCTAGCCTTCGCCTTGGCTTTCTTGATGACGTGGGAGCTCTCATCGCGGAACATGAGGTCCACGAGGTTGCGGTAGCCGGGACATTCCTGTTGCCGTTTCTCGCATTGGCCGCATCCCGGTTCCCGCTGGTCGCACTGCGAGGCTACACGTCAATATGCTGCCCTCTTCCGGCCCAGAACGGCAAAAGTAGGCAGAATGGTAGGCAGATTCAAGACACCCGAGACAAAGTCTTGCCCGAACTTCGGGGTACCATAGCAGGTGGCGACCCCTCCATTGAGATTGAATCACCCACCTACCTACTTGGGCCTACTCGGCGAGATAGAGCTTTTACGTGAGACTCGATCTGCCACATGCCATTGGAGGGGTTGTCGGGCGAGAGAGGAACGAAGAGGCAAAAAAAGGGGGTGGCACTTACGCGGATCTTGCGCTCGCGACAATGAGAGCAACCCTTGCTCGGCTTGCCACAGTATACCATGTTGGAGCGAGAAAAGGGCGCCCGAGAGGGCGAGGCCTCAGTTACGGGGGTCGCGGTGTCTTAGGTGATCACGCTGTTGATGGCGGCCGGTCGGTCGGTCTGATTTGGTTACTGAGAGATTCCTGACCTCCGGTGTACGGATACGGGGATACGGATGTGGCAAGGTCTACCTCGCGTTGTGGCGGCCTCCCTGACACCACTAAGCCCTAGCCGGATGGACGTCCACGGCGGAAACGGCTGCCGCCTTAATGTTGGGTTCCTGGTCCCGGGGGAGATCAGTGCTGATGGTGCCTACTACGTAGTTTTTCTGTGTCCCGGAGCCTTGTGTGATATAACGAGCGTCCCTCCGTCCGATTCTCCTTTTGTTCTTTCCCTGGAATAGAAATCTTTCCCGGAAAGAAATCTCGGTTATGAGTCTGAAAGGACTTCCTCTCCTCATAGGCATTCGAATCTCCTCATATGCAGCAGTTCACGCAAGGTCGCCCAGGACCGAGCCAGTTCCTCGGTGCCCCTGTTCTGGTAGGGCTGCAGCTGACATATCCAAAAAACGGTGCTATGGTTAGGCCGCCCGCACTGCCCCTGAAGCGGGTTGTCAAACACGGGCATGAAAGCATTCGAGTGGCCAGCGAGCGATATTGAAGAAGTAGTAGCCTCCTCCTCTGCTGTCCAGCGCGGTCGGTGATTGGATGATTTGCGACGGATCAGAGCTCTTCCTATTCGGGATAGCTGTGCGAATGGCCAGGAGCGTTTCGAAAAGCGGGTCTGGGAATTTGATACAGCGATGGCATACATGCTAATGAGATATCTCATCTTAGGATATATGCATACCATTTGCTAAGTGCACATTCCCCTTCCATCTAGAATGTCAGTTGCAACTATACGCTTGATTATATACCTTTGTTACAAAAGCTGCCAAGCCGCTCACACGTACGGATATTTAGTCGACGAGATATCAACGGCGTTGATCCTCCAGTACGAGTGGAGAATCCTGTTCTCCCCTTGTCAATTATCGTTCCATCGGTGTGGTAACTTGCCAGAATCTGTCGCCCTGCGTCCGTCTTAGCCACATCGAGGGCATGATGGTCTCTCACGAACGGTTTTATTCGTCGCCGACACAACAGCGATGCTTCGACGGCGCCGAGAGTGAACATCCTTTGACGGAGGTTACCCCATGAGACGTTACATGCTTGCCAATGGACGTGGTGACAAGAAATGAGAAGATGGAAGCTCGAGGGCGATTGCCTGCGCGTAGTTCGGAGAGAAGGACGCTCATTCGACACGTGGATATATCTCTCGCTCCCTGCAAGAGTTCTCTCAGACCAGAAACTACCATGTGAAATTGAGGACCCTTGTGGCTTGCCCTACACGTGAGGCCTGAGTCTCGGCTGCGACTCCGGAGCATCCAGTGTAGTGTACGGATGCTCCAGACACTATGCTGCCGCGCTTGGCCGAGAGGATGCTCAGCCCTATATGACCATGCTTGGCATTTTAACTCCATGCGCCTCCCGCAGAGTTGGCGCTCTCTTATTCGATTATGGATTTGCTATTGGACTCGGGCGCAGACCAGCTAAGAAACCTACGTAACGCATCTACCCAGTATTGTTCATGCGGCCGGCTGATTTGTCTCTTGTTAGTCCGACATGGATGGATGACCGAAGCTCTTCTCTATTGGGAAGGAAAGCTACCCAACGTGATTTCTGACATGTTAGAGTTGATGAGCAGTCGGACTCCCAGTTGGTTGACACTCTCACTCTCTTGAGTCGTTGAGATCTAACCTCTTGCTGCCCCTGCGCGGCATGAGTAAAGAGACGTGCATGTGGCTAGCTCGGGCCGACCGAGGAAGTCTGTATTTCAGCCACTTCTTGGCGGGGAGGACCCTGATGACGGCAATCGCGGTACAGAGTACTACCCGGTTCTGTAGCCAACTTGGAACCTTCTCGCCTCTCCCTAGGTGCTGTCCCGTGACATGCCGGGCAGCACAGAGAACAGTGAGAGTATTCTCACGTACAAGTATAAACTCCAGGAAGGATGATTGAGTGTCGCCAGAGAGTGGTAAGGCACATTTTGACTTGATGACGTAATTTGGAGGACCCTGGAGTACGTAGTACGAACGCGAACAGGGGTAGAGCGAGGAGAGCGAGGAGAACGAGGATTGCGATTACGACTGAGTAAACAAAGGAAATTGCGAAGATGTCGGTTCCGGGACTTTTACTCGGCTCTGTGCTCTGTGCCTTGCGCCGTGCCTCGTCATGCCTCTTGTTAAAGTTCACCGGATTACGTAGGCACGTACGATGCCAAACTCCTCTGGCTCTCCCTATAAAACAGGAATGCCCACGTACAGAGGTGTCAGGTGGCAGATGGGACGATAAGATAGGGCTGAGCGATAATAGCTTTGCTTCCCTGCTTCCCTGCGTGGCTCAAAGCTTGCTACTTGCACGTCCAATACCGTCGTCCGATTGTTGGGATTCAACCAAGGCCAAAAACCCGAAACTCTATTTTTCTTCAACCATATGATTCCAGCTCCTTCTCCAAATTCTCTCCCCCACTGCAATTCCTGAACTGATATTATAAGGAAAACGCGTGATCTCGGATGTCTCGGCGGTGCCATTCGGATCCAAGTGGCAAGGACTCGGAGGCCGGCGGATCCTCCAAGCGAGATTGATAAAGCTTCTTGGTAGTGGGGAGTGGCCATTGCCCGAACAGCAAAAAAAAAAAAGGAGACAAGCCGGGGCCTTGGCGAACCTTCCGTTCCTCCCTCATTCAAACTCGCATCCCAACTCTTCGTCACTCTTTACGATTATCCATCCCGACAGCAGTCAGCCACCGTGTTCGCTTTCTTTATCCGTGAGCAATATTCTCCTTTCTCCTCTGAGACAACAACCCGATTGAATCCGAAGGGCCCGCCCGCACCCCCGTGATGGTGAACAACACGTCGGCGCCCACGATGGCGAACGCGACGATCACCCCGGATCTCCCACCCTTGCCGGGCTACACGGTCAGGCCGATGCCCGACTACCTCCCCTTCATAACCGACTTCTGGCTATCCCTCATCCTGCCGCACATTGTCTACTGGGCCGTGTCCATGTTCTTCCACGTCATCGACACCTACGACCTCTGCCCGCAGTATCGCCTCCACACCCCGGACGAGATCGCGCAGCGCAACCTCGCATCGCGATTCCAGGTCGCACGAGACGTCGTCCTCCAGCAGATGATCCAGATCTGCGTCACCACCGTGCTGTCGATAACGGAGCCGAGGCAGATGACGGGGATGGAGGATTATGACGTCGCCGTCTGGGCCACGCGCATCAGGCTGGCCCAGCGCGCCCTGCCCACCCTCCTCGGCCTGCTCGGTCTCAACGCCGCCACCATCTCCAAGAATATGGCTGCTTCCCACCCGGTCATCGCCGGCGCCTTGTCGGGGGGCCACTATCCGTTCCTTACTACGGAGCTGGACGGAAGCACCGGCACCCACGTGCCTGCCTTTGCGACCTGGGAGACCATGGTCGCAAAGTCCATCTACTGGCTGATCCTCCCGGCCTTCCAAGTGTGGTTTGCCGTGGTCTTCCTCGATACGTGGCAATACTTCTGGCACCGAGCCATGCACTCCAACAAATGGATGTATAGTGAGTCTTAGCCCTTCTCCCCCTTTAAGCAGTCACGGTTTTCAGTGTTTCTAACTTCCTCGCGCAGCCAATTGGCATTCTAGGCACCACCGCCTCTACGTCCCCTACGCGTACGGCGCTCTCTACAACCACCCGGTCGAGGGCTTCCTCCTGGACACGGTGGGCGCGGGAATGGCCTACAAATTCTCCATGATGTCTCCGCGGCTCGGGATGTGGTTCTTCGTGGGCAGCACGATCAAGACCGTCGATGACCACTGCGGCTATGCGCTGCCGTGGGACCCCGTCCAGCACCTCACGAGCAACAACGCCGCATATCACGATATCCACCACCAGAGCTGGGGGATCAAGACCAACTTCTCCCAACCTTTCTTCACGTTCTGGGATAAGCACCTAGGGACGATGTGGAAGGGGAACGTAACCGACAAGTACGAGCGGACCAGGGCCGCAGCGGCCAAGAAGGGGGCCGCCAAGAAGTCACAATGATCCGGCATCTTACCAGGCGCTGTGGGAGATCCCCAGAGGGGCTTTGGCACAGAGATATTTGCTTCAAGCTATAATGGATTCTTTGTTACGGAAACGTTTAAGCAAGAATATCGACCTTATTTTATTTTATTAGGAGCGCCGAGTTTGGATTCTGGGGCCGATGCCGGCCAGAATTAATATGGCACTGGAGAAAGGGGCGTTTTTTCTCCCCCTTTGACAAGGAGGGGGGCGGTTATCATCAGCTCCCACGTCTTTTTTTTTTTTGCTCTTTCCGTGGCTTGGGAGAATCTGGGCGTTTTGAAACTGGCATGATATCGGGGAGCGCACCTTTTTTTTTCGCATGTATGTACACTGCAAAACATACCACTCTGTTGAATGGGAGGCGGGAGGTGGTGGTGGTAGTGGTGAGAGGGGGAGCAGGAGGGAGGGGTTTAGGATCCAACGGCCGTGTCGCTCGTTCATAGTCGGCTATGTTGATTAGGGGCTGACCTGCTTCCTATAATGGTAATGCTAACAAGACCACTATCTTCACACAACACAACTATATTCGTGCAACAACAAACCGGTAGTAGATGTTGGCTCATATAGCCAGCAGCAGTCAGCAGTAAGTGCTGTCTACTCCGATCGCCGAGTCGGTGTTGGCCCTGACCGGCCGAGCTCTCCGATGTCGGTTGCAGCAGGTGGTGATCCGTTTTGTGAGGAGGTACATCGGTGAGGAAGATTCCCAGAGGGAACCACGTGGGATATCCCGTGGAACGACCATCACGTTGTTGATTC
>Ga0164242_10006344_pt1 | contig 13030 bp, 13 predicted proteins | sample OricomgcompostMG_FD_108783 | JGI IMG/M metagenome (GOLD analysis project Ga0164242, IMG submission 108783) | Miracle-Growth compost microbial communities from Emeryville, California, USA - Original compost - Miracle growth compost (MG) ... | reverse complement strand
GTCGGCGTCCATCTCGGAGCCGTCGCGACCCAGGTAGGCGTCGGCGCCGTACACCTCGAACAGGTTGAACTCCAGGTCGCGCAGGTTGGAGCGATAGTGGCTCATGACGGTCTCCCGATGTCTTCGATGGAGCCCCGACGGGGCGACCACCGCTAAGTTACTCGCCGGTAGCCCCAGGATATTACTGGCCGGTAACCTTTGCAAGGAGCCCGAGCGACTCGCCCGGACCGTTGCCACTGGACCATGGCCCGGTTCGTAGGTGACGATGCCCGGGATGGCCCTTGACCTCGTGTGGCGTGCCCGCCGCCGATCGTGCTCCCGCGCGCTCCGCCGCGCGGCGATCTGCTGCGCCGCGATGCTGACCCTGGCCGGGTGCACCACCGGCCGGCAGGCAGAGCCCACCTCCTCGACCCCCGTCACGGGCACCGCCGGCCCGATCTCCACCGCGGGGAGCGACGGGACGGGTTTGATTCCGCCCGACACCGTCACCGGATCCGTCGTCCCCAGCACCGCGGGCACCGGCGCGTCCGGATCCCCGTCGCCGCCCGAGGTCGCCACCCTGGCCTGGTTGTCGGGTGCCGACGACAGCGACGGAATCGAGGTGGACACCGACCAGGGTCACCGCTGGCAAGGTCCCGCGGCCGGCGAGTACGCCCTGCTGAACGACGCCGGATACCAGTGGTTCGGCCCGGATGGATCGATGGTGGGGTGCGCGACGGGAGCGGGGTGCGTCGCGGTGGACGGCAGCGGCGCCATCGCCGTGGCCGCCAAGCGCAAAGACCCGCGCGTGGTGTTCTCGGCAGACGGCACCTACCTGGGCAGATACTCCGCCGCGGGCGACAAGATGTCGGACCCCAAACAGGCGCCGACCCTGGCCAAGAGCCTGGCCGGCAGCGGAGTGGATCTCGCCGGGCTGGTCAACGCCGCCAGCCAGCGCCCGCCGTTCGCCGGAGGCGCGACCGGCGATCCGCATCTGATCACCGCGGGTGGGGTGCGGTACACCACGCAGCGGGTCGGCCAGTTCGTGGCCCGGGGAGGCGATCCCGGGCACGCCGTCCAGCTGTGGCTCGCGCCGATGGCGCACCGTCAGGACGTGTCCGTGGTCACCGAGGTGGCCATCGACACCGGTGACGGCGTGATCACCGTGGACGACTCCGGCACGTTGACCATCGACGGGACGGTGCGGCCGACCAGTTCGACGTTCGACCAGGTGAACTTGTCCGACGGGGTGGCGGTCGGCCGGTGGCCGGCCACCGGCGACCGCTCGGTTCCGGTGGTCGTGGTCTGGCCGGACGGCGGGTCGGTGACCATCACCAGCAGGCCCGCACTGGGCATCACCCTGGTGGCCAACCTTGACCCGGCGTCCGGCGTGGTCGGGCTGTTCGGCACTCAGGGACGGCCCAAGGCGAACGACCTGGTGCCCCGGACCGGTTCCGCGACGAGCGTGGACCGGGCGGTCGAATCCTGGGCCGTGACGCCCACCGAGCGTCTGTTCGGCGCGGCGGCCGCCCCGAATCCGGGCTTCCCGGCGCAGTCGGCGGCCATCGCACCCGCCGCGGCGACCGTCGGTCAGCAGGCGTGCGCGGGACAAGGGATCACCAATTCCGACGATCTCTCCGCCTGCGCCTTCGACGTCGCGCTCACCGGCGACACGGGGTTCGTGGCCGGGCACGCCGAGCTGGCGGTAACCGCCGAAAGCCCTGCCCTCGCACCATCCTTCGCCGCCCGTTGGCCCGCGCTGCTCGCCGGGACGCTCGCCGGCGCCACTGCGCTGCCCGACGACGGCCGGCTCAGCCTCACGCTCGCACCCGACAAGTCGCGGGTCTACCGGATCGACATCGCCCAGTCCGGGGCGGTGCGGTTGGTCAACCGCAGCGGGTGCGGCGTCGACGAGTCCCCGCCGGGCATCGACGCGCCCGCCATGCGGCTGTTCGATCGCACCGGCCAGGCGATGAGCGACCGGTTTGCCTTGTGTGGCCACGAGCAGACGCCGACTCTGCCGCCCGGCACCTACTACCTCGTCGTCGCCAACGGCCCGGCGGCCGACCGGTACGTGCGGGTGGACGTCACCGTGCCCTGACCCGGGTATCCGTCTAGGTGCCGGATACCCTGCGGGGTATGGCCTTCGACGAACCAGAACCCACTCCGGGCGACGACAAGGACTGGACCTGGGCGGCCGAGCGTCCATGCCCGGACTGCGGGTTCGATCCGTTGGCCGTCGAGGGATCCGGACTGGGCGATGCGTTGCGGGCCACGACGGGACGGTGGCGGGCGGTGGTGGCCCGCCGCGACGCGGGGCATCGTCCCGCCTCCGGCGTGTGGTCGCCCCTGGAGTACGCATGCCACGTGCGGGACGTGCACCGGGTGTTCACCGAGCGCGTGGCGTTGATGCTGTCCCGCGACGACCCCGGCTTCGCCAACTGGGACCAGGACGCAGCCGCGGTCGAGGGACGCTACTTCGAACAGGATCCGGCCGTCGTCGCCGACCAGATCGCCGCCGCCACCGACGAGACCGCGGCCCAGTACGACGCGGTACCCGCGGGCGCTTGGGAACGCACCGGCCGGCGCAGCAACGGTTCTGCCTTCACCGTGCTGTCGATCGGCCGGTACCACCTGCACGACGTGATGCACCACCTGCACGACGTGCACGGCTGAACCGTCACGCGTGCGGCGCCACCGGTGACGGAGCCGTACGCGCAAGCACCCGTCACCGGCAGGGACCCTCGCACCGGTCGCGACGCCGGCGACGGTCGGCGCGCGGCCGCCGTCGTCCGCGTTCACCGAACCCCGGCGCCCGGGGACTGCGTCGCCCGGACGCTGCCTATGCTGCGAACGTGACCTCGGTGACCAACGGCGGCGGCCAGACCGCCGTCTCCACGAAGCTCGACCCCACCGCCACCCTGTCGGCGCGTGCCCGACGGGTAGGCGCCGCCTACGCCGGACCCGGTGCGGGAAGCGACGTTCCGGTCGGGGAGCGACCGCCCGTGGCGTTCACCGCCGGTCTGCCCGACCCCGCGATCCACCCCACCCGGGAGATCCTCGAGGCCACCGCGGCGGTCCTGGCCTCGGACGCCGACGGTGCGCTGCAATACGGGGGCGCGCAGGGGTTCGCGGGTCTGCGCGAATGGCTGGCGGCGCACTGGTCGACGGTGGACGGGCTGCCGCTCACGGCCGACCACTTCACCCTGACCAACGGCGCGGCCGGGGCGCTGGCCAACGTGTGCGACACCTACCTGAACGACGGCGACGCGGTGATCGTCGAGGAGTTCAGCTTCCCGGGCTCGGTGCGTGCCATCCGGGCCGCGACCCCGCACGTGCGCACCGTGCCGGTGGACGGCGACGGGTTGGACGTGGACGCCCTGGCCTCGCTGCTGCAGCGGCTGGACCGGGCCGGCACGCCCGCCCGGATGCTGTACACGATCCCCACCTTCCAGAACCCGACCGGCTCCACGCTCGACGCCGATCGCCGCCGCGAGCTGGTGGAGTTGTGCGCCCGGCATCGCGTCCTGATCGTGGAGGACGCCGCCTACGCCGAGCTGCCATTCCACGACGGCCTGCCCGCGTCGCTGTACTCGCTGACCGGCGGGGCGAACGTCGTCCGGATCGGCACCGCCAGCAAGATCGTCGCGCCCGGGCTGCGGGTCGGCTGGTGCCAAGCCGCGCCCGAGGTGATCGGTGCCCTGGTGGCCACCCGACCGGACATGGGCACCAGCCCGCTGACACACCGCGTGGTCGCCGAGCTCGCCACCAGCGGATTCCTCGACCGGCACATCGTCCAGGCGCGCGAGCACTACGCCCACAAGAGCCGGATCATGCTGGAGGCGCTGACCCGGCACTGCGGCGAGGTGGCCAGCTGGAACGATCCGGACGGCGGGTTCTTCGTCTGGGCCACCCTGGCGGACTCGATCGACCCGAGCCGTCTGGCCGCACTGACCGCCGAGGAGGGCGTCAGCTACGTCGGCGGCCAGGTGTTCGTGTCCGACGCGGAGCCGGAATCGACGGCGTGGCGACACTGGACGCCGGGCGAATCCCGCTACCTGCGACTGGCCTTTAGCTACGTCGCCGAGAGCAGCATCGCCGAGGGCATCGCGCGGCTGGGGCGGGCGTTGGACCGCGCCCGACGATGAACCGGTGGCACCAGACCGGCACGCCGCGAAGTGAAACCGGGCCGGTGAGCCGTGGAGCGGGCGACGAGAATCGAACTCGCGCTGTCAGCTTGGGAAGCTGAAGTTCTACCACTGAACTACGCCCGCAGTGCCCGCCACTATACCGAACCGTCGATGGGCGGATACAACTCGTCGGCACCGAACAGGGCGGGTCCTTCGCGCTCGGGCACCCCCTCGGCAAGCAGCATGCGCCGCTTGGTCGTGGCGCCGCCCGGCGCGGAAAAACCGCCGATCGTGCCATCGGCCCCCAGCACGCGGTGGCACGGCACGATGATCGGGAAGGGGTTGGCGCCCATGGCGCGGCCGACGGCTCGGGCCAGCCCGGGGCTGCCGATCCGTGCGGCCACCTGGCCGTAGGTGAGGGTCTCGCCGGGCGCGATGGTCCGGGCGACGGCGTAGGCGCGCTGCAGGAAGTCGGACAGCTCGGCGGTGTCGAGCTCGATGTCGGCGAGGTCGTCGCGCGAGCTGCCGTCCAGCACCGAGCGGATCCGGTCGATGGCCCGCCGGACCGGGGAGGGCAGCGTCGCCTCTTCGACGCCCACGTGCGACTCGGCCATGCGGGCGCGCGTCTCCTGCGCCGAGGGTTCGGGCAGCTGCACGCCGGTGATGCCCCGCGGCCCCCAGGCGATGCCGCAGGGTCCGATGGCGGTGTCGAACACGGCCCAGCCTGGGGGGTCGGATGCGCCGCTCCCTGCCGGTGCCGCTGGCGCTGTAGGCGCCCGCAGCGGGTCGGATTCCATGCCTGCCATCATCCCCGCGGGCACCGACAGCCGGTTCGACGTCGGCCCGGTTCCTGCCCTCCGCCTCGTCACCGTCGAACGGCGTCGCTTGGCTGCTCCGTCACCACCTGGAAGCTGACCCCCAGCTCGGCCCTCACGCTGCCACCCACCCACACGTCGAACGTCGAGGTATCCAGCACCCAGTCCCGGGCGGCGGCGTTCCAGTAGCGACGCTGGTCGGGCCCGACCGGGAACGTGACGTGCTCGGCCCGGCCGGGCTCCAAGGTGATGCGGCGGAATCCCTTCAGCTCCCGCACCGGTCGCGAGGCAGACCCGTGCCGCTGGTGCAGGTACAGCTGCACCACCTCGTCCCCGACGCGCTCGCCGGTGTTGGTGACGTCCACCGAGACTGTGACCGAGTCGTGCGGGCCGCAGACCGCCCGGTCCACCTCCAGATTTGCGTACTCGAAGCGCCCGTAGGACAACCCGTACCCGAACGTGAACAGCGGCGTGCTCTGCTCGTCCCAGTACCTGCGCGCCTGGTTCTGCGGCTCGTGCGAGCGGGTGTGCGCGTAGATCGTCGGCACCTGGCCGACCGTGCGCGGCCAGCTGAACGGCAGCCGGCCCCCCGGTGACGCGACGCCGAAGAGCAGGTTGGCGACGGCCGTGCCGCCCTGGCTGCCCGGGTACCAGATGTCCAGGATCGCCGGTACCTGCTCGGCGGCCCAGCGCAGATCGAGCGGCCGTCCGTTCATCACGAGCAGCACCACCGGAGTGCCGGTCGCCGCCACCGCATGCAGCAGTTCGAGTTGCCGTCCCGGCAGATCCAGCGAGGAGCGTGATGCCGCCTCGCCGATCATGTTCTGCCACTCTCCGACCACCACCACCGCAGCGTCCGCGTCCCGGGCGAGGTCGACCGCCCGTGCCAGCTCCGCCTCGTCGTCGAACCCCGCCGGGTCGGACGGTGCGTTGTTGCCGAAGCTGTCGAACATCGAAGGGAACATCCGGTGCGCCGGCCGGATGCCCGGTGCATAGCCCACCCGGACGCGGTCGCCGAGGTGCCCGCGGATCCCGGATAGCACCGTCACCGTCTCGTCCAGGTCGTAGTCGAACACCCACGGCCCCAACGTGTCCCGCGCCGAGTCTGCGAGCGGCCCGACGACCGCCACCGAGTTCAGTGACTCGACGTCCAGGGGCAGCAGGTCGCCCTCGTTGCGCAACAACACGGCCGACCGCTCGGCCGCGACGCGTGCCACCTCCCTATGCGACGGGTCGGACAGCACCGTCGCAGACGCGGCCTCGTCGACATAGGGATTCTCGAACAGACCGAGCCGGAACTTCGCCTCCAACACCCGGCGCACGCTGGCATCCAGCAGCTCCTCGTCGATCCGGCCCTGCGCGAGTGCCTCCGGCAGGTGCGCGTAGGCCGGATCGGAGACCGCCATCTCCACGTCCACGCCGGCGGTCAGCGCGCGGACGGCGGCGTCGGTCGGGTTCGCGGCGAACCCGTGCGTGACGAGGTTGCGAACGGCATTCGCGTCACTGACCGCGAAGCCACCGAAACCCCAGGCCCCACGCAAAATCTCGTGAAAGAGCCAGTTGTTGGCCGACGCCGGTATCCCGTTCAGGTCCATGTAGGCGCTCATCACGTTGCCGGCACCGGCAGCGAACGCCGCCCGAAACGGCGAGAGGTAGACGTTGTGCAGATCCGCGTCGGACAGGTTCACCTCGTCGTAGTCCCGCCCGCCGACCGCGGCCCCGTATCCGGCGAAGTGCTTCGGGCCGGCGATCACCCGTCCCGGCGCGCCCACCCGCTCGCCCTGCAGACCACGGACCTGGGCGGCGGCCACCGCCGCGCCCAGCACTGGATCCTCGCCGGCGCCTTCGACGATCCGCCCCCAGCGCGGATCCCGGGCGATGTCCACCATGGGGGCGAACGTCCAGCCGATGCCGACCGCGCGGGCCTCGCGGGCCGCCACCGCCTGGCCGCGCTCGATGACCTCCGGGTCCCAGGACGCCGCCAGGCCGATCGGCACCGGCAGGATGGTGCGCAGCCCGTGGATCACGTCGAAACCGAACAGCAGCGGGATGCCGTGCCGGTTGCCCTCGATGGCCCTGCGCTGCAACCGGTTGACCAGTGCGGGGTCGGTGACGAACAGCAGCGATCCGACCTCGCCGCGGTCCAGCGCTGCCTCCACCTCCGCGGGTTGCTCGCCCGCCGCGGCCGTCGGGCCGATGGCGTCGCCGCCCGCGTCAACAGGCTCGGTCAGTGAGCCGAAGTAGAAGTACTGGGTGAGCTGGCCGGCCTTCTCAGCGGGCGTCATCGCGGCCAGCAGCGCGTCCACTCGCTCGCGGACGGCCTGCTCGGTGTGGTCTGCCATCCCCTCACTGTCGTCCCCATGGGCGCCGTGCGCACCCGCCGGGTGCTCGGACGCCGGTCGTGTCCGGCGCGGATGGGTCCGCTGACCGGCCCGGCTACTCTTGCCCCCATGCTGCTGTCCGACCGCGACCTGCTGACCGAGATCGACGCGGGTCGGCTGGGCGTCGACCCGTTCGACCCGACGCTGGTGCAACCGTCCAGCATCGACGTGCGCCTGGACCGGCGGTTCCGGGTGTTCAACAACAGCAAGTACACACACATCGACCCCGCCGTGCAGCAGGACGAGTTGACCAGCCTGGTCGAGGTGCCCGGGGACGGCAGCGACGCGTTCGTGCTGCACCCCGGCGAGTTCGTGCTCGGCTCCACCTACGAGTCGGTGACGCTGCCGGACACCTTGGCCGCGCGCCTGGAGGGCAAGAGCTCGCTGGGCCGGCTCGGACTGCTGACGCACTCCACCGCGGGCTTCATCGACCCGGGGTTCTCCGGCCACATCACGCTCGAGCTGTCCAACGTGGCGAACCTGCCGATCACGCTGTGGCCCGGTATGAAGATCGGGCAGCTCTGCCTGTTCCAGCTCAGCTCGCCGTCGCTGCATCCCTACGGATCGGCCCAGTACGGCTCCCGATACCAGGGCCAGCGCGGCCCGACGCCGTCCCGGTCCTATCTCAACTTCCGCCGGGACACCATCGACCGGTGACGATCGGCACACCGCGCGCTGCGATGCGCGCGGTTGCATGCCGTGCGCGGTCTCCGGTGACGATCCGTGGTCGGCCGGGTGTTCACCGCACACGAGAAGTGCCCTACGTGGTACCCTACGTTGGTGACGAAGACGAGCGTGTACCTCAGCGAGGCAGAGGTGGCACTGCTCGCCCTGCTCGCCGAACGGGAGGGAACGTCCCAGGCGGAGATCATCCGCCGCGCCATCCGGCGATATGAGTCCGACGAACACCGCGACAGGCGCTTCGACCTGGCTGGTTGCGTGGACGGGCCAGGCGGATCGGTTGTAGACATCGCCGAGGAAGATCTGCTGGCCGGGTTCGGTTCGTGACGCTGATCATCGACACCGCCCCGCTGGTCGCGCTGGCCGATCGCCGAGATCGCATGGGGCCGATGGTCAAGGACGTCCTGGAACAGGAACCCGGACGGCTGGTGATCCCGGCCCCGGTGAGCGCGGAGGTGGACTACCTGCTCGGTCAGCGTCTGGGACGGACGGCGCGGCTGAGCTTCCTGCGCGACGTCGTCGCCGGCCGCTTCGCGGTGGAGTGCCTCGAACCGGTGGACTACGGAACCGTCACCGCCCTGGAGGACCGCTACGCCGAACTCGACGCAGGACTGGCCGACCTCAGCGTCGTCGTGCTGGCGGCCCGGCACCGGACCCGTCGGCTGCTGACCTTCGACGAGCAGGACTTTCGGACGCTCCGTCCGCTCACCGGTGGCACCTTCGTGCTACTGCCCGGGGACGCATCCGGTCGCTGAGTGGGCCGCGACCGGATCGCGCCGTGCCTGTATCGTCCCGAACGGGCGGGTGAGCCGAAGACCCGGCTGCCCGGACCGCGCTTCGACGACGGAGAGGGGCCCTTCGTAGTGAGCGTGCTGTCGATCGTGCTCATCGTGCTGTGCGCGGCGATCACCGTGATCGCGGTGGCCATGACCGTGCGCACCGTGCTGCGGATGGTGCGCACCGTTCACCTGGGGCAGTCGGACAAGACCCGCGGCCGCCCGTTCGGCCCCCGCCTGGCCACCATGTTCACCGAGACGTTCGGTCACACCCGGATGCTGCAATTGTCCGTGGTGGGGGTGGCGCACTGGTTCGTGTTCCTCGGGTTCATCGTGCTGTCCCTGCTGGTGGTCGAGGCCTACGGCGAGGTGATCGACCCGTCTTTCGAACTGTGGGTGCTGGGTACCTGGGGCCCGTGGAACCTGCTGGTGGAGATCCTGGGGGTGACGACGATCCTGGGGATCGCCGTCCTCGTCGCGATTCGCCAACTCGCCCACCCGCGCCGTCCGCGCCGCCGGTCCCGGTTCGAGGGCTCCAACTTCTGGCAGGCCTACTTCGTCGAGATCGTGGTCGCCGTCGAGGGCGTGGGCGTCCTGCTGGTCCGCGGCTTCAAACAGTCCGCGGACTACCTGCACCAGCCGGTGTGGTCGTCGCCGGTGGCGCACTGGCTCGGCAGCTTCCTGCCGGCCTCCGATGCAGCGATCGGCATCACCGCCACCGTCAAGGTTTTCTCCGCGATGGTGTGGCTGATCGTCATCGCCGCCAACATCACCATGGGCGTGGCCTGGCACCGGTTCACCGTGTGGCCCAACGTCTACTTCAAGCGCAAGGACGACGGCGGCACGGCACTGGGCGCGCTCAAGCCCATGATGTCCGGCGGCGCACCGCTCGACTTCGAGAAGGCCGATCCGGAGACCGACGTGTTCGGCGCCGGCAAGATCGAGGACTTCTCCTGGAAGGCCTGGCTGGACTTCACCACCTGCACCGAGTGCGGCCGCTGCCAGTCCCAGTGTCCGGCCTGGAACACCGCCAAGCCGCTGAGCCCGAAGCTGCTGATCCTGTCGCTGCGCGATCACGCCTACGCCAAGGCGCCCTATCTGGCCGCCGGCGGCGGCAAGGACATGGCCGGCACAGAGAAGCTGTCGGATGAAGAGATGGCCCGGCTGGCGCACTCCGACCCGCTGGCCGTGTTGGAGGCGGGGCGGCCGCTGATCGGCGATGCGGACGCCGGCGGGATCATCGATCCCGAGGTGCTGTGGGACTGCACCAACTGCGGCGCCTGCGTGCAGCAGTGCCCGGTGGACATCGAGCACGTGGACCACATCGTGGACATGCGCCGCTACCAGGTGATGATCGAATCCGAATTCCCCACCGAGCTGGGCACCCTGTTCCGCAACCTGGAGAACAAGGGAAACCCCTGGGGGCAGAACGCGTCCGCCCGGATGGACTGGGCCAAGGATCTGCCCTTCGAAGTGCCCGTGGTGGGTGATTCGGCGGGCGGCAAGCTCGACGACGACCACGAGTACCTGTTCTGGATCGGCTGCGCCGGCGCCTTCGACGACCGGGCACGCCGCACGGTCCGGGCGACCGCGGAACTGCTGCACACGGCCGCCGTCGGATTCGCCGTGTTGGGCACCGCCGAGACCTGCACCGGAGACCCCGCGCGGCGTGCCGGCAACGAGTTTCTGTTCCAGATGCTGGCGCAGCAGAACGTGGAGACCATCAATTCGGCGTTCGGCGAGCGCAAACGGCGCAAGATCATCGCCACCTGCCCGCACTGCTTCAACACGCTGCTCAACGAGTATCCGCAGCTGGGCGGCCAGTACGAGGTGGTGCACCACACCCAGGTGCTCAACAAGCTGGTGCGGGAGCGGCGTCTGGTGCCGGTCGCCGATCCGGGCCGCGCGACCAAGCAGGTCACCTACCACGACCCGTGCTTCCTGGGCCGGCACAACCAGGTCTACTCGCCGCCGCGGGAACTGCTGGACGCCGCCGGGGTCTCGCAGACCGAGATGCCCCGACACCACGAGCGGGCGCTGTGCTGCGGCGCCGGCGGGGCGCGGATGTGGATGGAGGAACGCATCGGCAAGCGCATCAACCTGGAGCGCACCGACGAGGCGCTGGCCACCGGCGCCAGCGAGATCGTCACGGCCTGCCCGTTCTGCAAGGTGATGATCTCCGACGGGGTGACGGCCCGGCAGTCCGACGATCCGGATGGTGCCGCGTCGGGTGTCGAGGTGCGCGACGTCGCCCAGGTGCTGTTGGATTCGGTCAAGCGATCCTGACCCGGGGGTGACGAGGATGCCGGACCACACCGACGACTCCACTGAGCACACGGACGACCCGGCTGAGGAGCGGCTACCTGATCAGGGGGCGGTGCCGAACGTCCGACCGGCATCCGCTTCGGTGACGACGCCGAGTCCGACAGCGCCCGTCACCGGCGATCCGGCACCGCCAGCGGGACCCGCCGCCGACTTCGCCGAGCCAGCGACGCCCGTCACCGGCGATCCGGCGTCACCGGAAGCCGGAGCGCCCGGCGCCGCCCCGTCCTCCGCCTCGCCGGCCGGCGATCCTGCGTTACCGTCTGCGCCGGTCACCGGCACACCCGCCCCGACGCCGGCGCCCGCCACCGACTACACCGAGGCCGGCGTGCCCACCCTGGACTACTTGCAGGACAAGATCGAAAAGCGGTACGGCACCGCCCTCGGCGCCACCGAGCTGGCGGCGGCCGGAGAGGAGGCCAAGGCCCAGCAGCGCGCGGCCGACGATCGCGAGCAGGCCGCCCGTGACCGGTTGGAGGAGATCCGCCGGTCCTTGCGCCACGATGGATGAACGCTCGGTACTGTCCGTCGAGTGTCGGTCGGTCGATCTGCACTCTCGCGCCAGGGTCGGTCCCGGTCCCGCCTGGCCACCTCGCTGGTGCAAAGGTGCCAGGCTGGCGGCCGACCGCTTCCAACAGCGCCAGTTGCGGATCGCGTTGCGCGGGTGCTGAGATCGGTTCAGTGGTCCACGGTCTCGAGGTTACGGGTCCCGGCGGCCCGTGCGAGCCGGTCGTCGAAGGTGGCCACCCGGCCATGGATGTGCTCGGCTGCGAGTAGCACGCAGCAGTCGGGCATTTTCAGCCCTGTTGCGGCCTGTAGTTTGGCGAGCTTGACGGCGGTGTCGCTGGGTAACGCAAGCTCTTCCACTTCCAGGTCGCGCAGGGCCGTGCGGGCCTCGTCCAGCCGATTTGCGCGGGTGGGGGCCACGAACACTTCCGCGAGGGTCAGCGAATTGGCACCGAAGTCGTCATCGATTTCGTTGGCGAATAAGTGCTCGGCGCGCTCATGGTGCTCGTCCTCACCGTCCAGGTAGGCGATGATGACGCTGGTGTCCAGCACGATCACGCCGGCCAGTCCTCGCGCAGCCGCAGGAGATAGTCCGGCTGGTAGGCGCCGGTCAAGACACCGCTGTGCGTGCGCAGCGCCGCCAGCCGACGACGATGGCGTGCCTCGTGCGCTCGTTGCGCCGCGCGATGACCCTCCAGGGCCAGCCGGACCAGTAGCTGAGCACGGCTCAACTCCGGCCAGCGGGCCGCGGCCGCGTCCAACGCGGCCGCGAGGTCGTCGGTTTCGACATTGCTCGTGCAGAAGGTACCGGAAGTCAAGACCACGAAGACACGTTGTCGTCAGGCCGTTCGCTTCGGTGGGATCGATGGCGATGCGCAGCAGGCTCTCGGTCGGATCGGAGGTGAGCGGGCTCACGGCAACGGAGTTCGTGGCATCGAACCTGTCCGACTGGAGGATCAACGCGGGGCGGGGTTTGCTCGTGTAGTCGCCCGGTGCGACAACCGTCCACAGTTCTCCGCGGTTCACGCATCGTCCGCGTCGTCGGGGAATTGCGAGATCGCGTCTACGAACGCCTGGTCCTGTTCGGCATCCCTGCTGGTGGCCAGCGCCACCGACTGGCGATGGCATTCTTCGTCAAATCCCGGCGCGTTGGTGTCCGGCACCCAGATCTGGAGCGGGCGCATGCCCTGCGCCCGGCGGAGCGATCGTGTTGAAGCCACGCGTGGAGGACCCCGTCGGCCCAAGTGGCGCTCACCCACTCGGTCGGCAGCGTTCGTGCCCACGGTTGTTGAACATTTGTCGAACGCGCGTTATGATCAACGCCATGCCAACCTCGATAGGGTTTCGCCCGACCCGTGACGACGAGCGCATTCTGCGCGAGGCTGCACGGCCTGGTGAAAGTACCTCGGACACCTTGCGTCGAGCACTTCGGCTCTTGG
>Ga0164242_10006343_pt1 | contig 13031 bp, 12 predicted proteins | sample OricomgcompostMG_FD_108783 | JGI IMG/M metagenome (GOLD analysis project Ga0164242, IMG submission 108783) | Miracle-Growth compost microbial communities from Emeryville, California, USA - Original compost - Miracle growth compost (MG) ... | reverse complement strand
TTCACCGGTTGCATGATCTCGCCCCCTCGATTGCGCATACCCATGGCATGTGGACCTATCCATCGCGGGCGGTGTCGAAATGGGCGTCCCATACGCGCCTTCCCTACATCGTCTCCCCGCACGGCATGTTGGATCCGTGGGCGCTGCATAACGCACGCTGGAAAAAGAAGATTGCGGAGTGGCTATACGAAAACGCTCATCTCGGCCGCGCAAGCTGCTTGCACGCCCTCTGCGAAGCAGAGGCACAAGCCATACGTCACATTGGCCTTACAAATCCGATATGCGTCATCCCGAATGGGGTTACTCTTCCGCCAGCCGCGATCAACGATATCCCCCCGCCTTGGACTCACATCATTCACGACGATGCCAACGTGATGCTTTTCCTCGGCAGGCTTCACCCGAAAAAGAATCTGCTTTCCTTGCTCGGCGCGTGGTCAACGGCACGGAATGAGGATTGGCACCTGGTCATTGCCGGATGGGATCAAAAAAACCATCAAAAGCACCTCGAAGCCGCGATCGATCGGTACGGGCTGGACAAACGCGTGCACATTCTCGGTCCGCTCTTTGGCCGAGATAAAGACCTCGCATTGCGGCACGCGCGCGCCTTCGTGCATCCATCCCTCAGCGAAGGTTTGCCGATGGCCATCCTCGAAGCGTGGTCCTACGCGCTGCCCGTCCTCATGACGGAGGCATGCAATCTCCCGCAAGGATTCCACGCATCTGCCGCCGCACGCCTTGCACTCGATTCCGGCGAGATGGCGCACGATCTTCAATGCTTCCTACGCCTCGATCGCAGTCACCTCGCAGAAATGGGCCGCAATGGCCGAAGACTGGTCGAAACGCACTTCAGCTGGTCCAACGTCGCCCACGAGATGCGCGCCGTGTATGAATGGCTCGTAAACAAAAGCGAGCAACCATCAACAGTCCGGACAATCTGAGGCCTCTGCCGTCCGTTATGCAGCTCGACTCCTACGACAAGCGATCCTTTGTGCGAGGACGTCCAAAGTGGGTCGAAGCCGCCTGGCTGCTCGTGCAATGGTGTCTTGTAAGTTCTTCTCTGCCAGGAGCCGCGCACCGCCGCGCGATATTGCGATTATTCGGCGCGCAAATCGGCACCGGCGTCGATATAAAACCCGGAGTGCGTATCAAATTTCCATGGCGATTGAAGATCGGCGCGCACAGCTGGATCGGCGAAGACGTGTGGATCGACAATCTGGCTGACGTCCATGTCGGCTCCAATTGTTGTGTGTCGCAAGGCGTTTACCTGTGCACCGGCAGCCACGACTGGACGAAGTCAACTTTCGATCTGATCGTCCGGCCAATTCGTGTCGGAGATCACTCATGGATCGCCGCTCGCAGCACGGTCGGGCCGGGTGTGACTACGGGTGAAGGGAGCGTCCTGGCGCTCGGGAGTGTCGCAACCAGCGACCTCGCACCGTGGTCGATCTACTCCGGCTCACCGGCTATGTTCCTCAGATCTCGACGCCGAAACGCCTCCACACGAATCTGAGTCGCACGCGATCTACGCTATTCGATCGCAGCTCGGCCTTGACTTACTTCGCGGAGCAGCGACCCATGCCGTATTCCATATGCCGTGACGCGTTATTCGCTAGCCTTCGAGACAAGCATGTTTCATATCGCATCCAAAGTTCTGTTTTTCATCTTTCAGCCGTCGAACTTCGCCGTATTCCTGCTCATTGCAGGATTGGTCGGTCACAGGGCATGGCCACGTGCCGCGAAAGGCATGATCGTGGCCGGTCTCGGCTGGATCGTTCTGGCTGGCTTCTTGCCCATAGGCAACGCGCTCATCCTGCCGCTTGAGGAGAGATTTGGTTCGCACCAGCCCGCACTACCGCAAGGCGGCGTGACCGGCATCATTATCCTTGGAGGCTTTGAAGACGGCTGGGTGACTGCCGGACGTGGCGGCCTTGCCGTCAATGAAGCGGCCGAGCGGTTGACGGAGGCGGTGCGGATCGCACGGCTGCTACCTGATGCAAAAGTCGTCTTTACCGGTGGCGTCGGAGATTTGTTCGAGGGAGCCGAAGCAGGCTCCGCCGTGCGCAAATATCTCGAGGATGTCGGCATCGCACCGGATCGCATTGTGATCGAGAATGCATCGCGAGACACGTATGAAAACGCCGTCTTCACAAAAACGCTTCTGATGCCGAAACCTCACGACCGATGGCTTCTCATCACATCCGGCTATCATATGCCGCGCGCCATGGGGGCTTTCAGGCAGGCGGGATTCAACGTCATTCCCTTTACGGTTGATTTTCGGACGCGCGACGCCGGCGATCTCTTTCGCCCATTCGGAAACATCGCCGCCGGACTGCAACGGGCCGATCTCGCGGTGAAGGAATGGATCGGCCTCGTCGCCTATCGCGTCACCGGACGAAGCTCAGCCCTCTTTCCTGGACCGTGAAGGCCGACTTACGGCCGCCTGCTGCTAAACTCATCCGCCGTCATATTGCGCGCGATCTTCATTAATCGGTTCTTTTATCCGGACCATTCGGCGACAAGCCAGATGCTGTCCGATCTTGCGTTTGGCCTCGCAGAGCGCGGGCTGAAGATCACCGTGATAACGAGCCGGCTTGATTACGCATCCAACGCGCCACCCCGCGCACGCTCGGAAGCCATCGACGGAGTCGACGTCCGACGCATCTGGACGACACGATTCGGGCGCTCGCGCTTGCTTTTAAGGGCGATTGATTATCTGACCTTCTATTGCAGCGCCGCTTGGGAGTTATTTCGCACTGCAAATCGCGACGACATTGTCATAGCGATGACCGATCCTCCAATGCTCTCGGTCATAGCGGCGCCGATCATCAAGCTACGCGGCGCACGTCTCGTCACTTGGCTGCAGGACTTGTTTCCCGAAATCGCGGAGGCTCTGAACGTCGGAGGCAAACTCACGCGTCTGCCTTTCTCTCTTTTGCGCGGCATTCGGAACTTGTCCTTGCGTTCCGCGGACATGAACGTGGCTATCGGCGAATTAATGGCCGACCAGTTGTCTGGGTCCTGCGTTCCTCATGGCCGAATCCGTGTCGTGCCGAATTGGACCGACACCGATATCCTGGTTCCAATATCCATTGAGGACAATCACTTCCGGCGCGACTGGAATTTATCGAATTACTTTGTCATCGGTTATTCCGGGAATCTTGGCCGCGCACACGAAATGGAAACACTGCTGGAAGCGATTGAAGCACTCGAAGCGCGCATTCAAGACCCACTCTCTCATTCCGTGCGTTGGCTCTTCATCGGCGGCGGCCACACGTTTGAGATTATGAAGCGCGAAGTATTGCGTCGCGGATTGAAGTCTGTGACGTTCCGACCGTATCAACCCCGCGAACAGCTTTCGCAAAGCCTTTCGGCAGCTGACGTTCACATTGTGACGCTCAAGCCCGAGCTTGAGGGCTTGATCGTCCCGAGCAAGTTTTACGGCGTGGCGGCTGCAGGACGGCCGAGCATCTTCATCGGTGCGCCGGAAGGCGAAATCGCCCGTCTGATCGAACGCCATGACTGCGGATTGACGATCGCGCATAGTGACAGCGCGGCGCTCGTCGAAGCCGTCCTTGGCTTGTCCCGCGATACAGAGCTCTGTCGCGATATGGGCCGCCGGGCAAGGACGGCGTGTGAGACGCTCTATAGTAGAAGAGGGGGAATTGAAGCCTGGGCCGCGCTGCTTCAGGAAATAGCGCTCGCCAAAGCAAAGCCCATTTCCGATACGTCGCCCGCAAACGCCGCTCTCGGGACGAGGCAGTGATGCAAAGCTCTGCTTGCGAGCGCACGTCTGTAATTTTCCAGGCAATGGCCTTCACGGTCTTTATGGGCGCGGTTGCTCTGCTTGCACCAGCGCTGTGGACCCGAGCCGGCGAGGTCCTGACCTCGAAACTGCAAGACCGGTTTCCGCGCTCCGCCTCCCCGGCGCCGGATTCTATCGCCGGCATCATCGTACTTGGGGGATCGCACGCGCGCGTCATTGAAGGGTTTCGACTTGCACGAGAATACGCCGACGTGAAGCTGCTGCTTACCGGAGCTTCACCTGAGGATGATGCCTATGCCGAAGCGCAAGGCCTGCCACGCGATCGCCTGCTTATCGAACCCAATGCAAAGACCACGTTTCAAAATGCAATGTTTTCACGACGGCTCTTGCGTCCAAACCGCTCCGAAAAATGGATTATCGTAACGTCCGCATTTCATATGCCGCGAGCCATCGGTACGTTCAGGCAAGCAGGTTTTCGCGTCATACCTTGGCCAATTTTCGATCAGTCCAATGCCGCAGCCATCCCGACGAAGCGCTTATTGCACGAACTCATCGGATTGTTTGTCTATTGGGTGACCGGCAGAAGCGATTCCGTATTCCCCGCTTCCGGTCTACCGCACGCATCAGCATCGAGAATTCTAGCAGGCCAACAGATGATCCTCAGATACAGTCACCTTGATCGGCCTGTTCAGTAGGTTCATAAGAACGACAAGACGCTCTCGCTCACACAACGCAATGATTTCTCCGGCGATACCCTCGAACGGCCCCCGCGCGATCTGAACCCTGTGCCCGATCTCCCGCGGCGACCCCGACCGCGTGATAATGCCATCGCGCTCCCGCGCTTTCAGCGCATCAATGACTGCATCACAAAGTGGGCTCGGCCGCTCGCCATTGCACACAATTGACCGCACACCCACCGTTGAGAGGATCGGCCGCCATCGCATGGCTGAAACGTGCCAGCGCACGAAGACATATCCTGGAAAGAGCGGAGCGAGTGTCTCGCGGACGCGGCGCGCATGGCGCGTCTGCTTGCGCAGAACCGGAGCGTAGACTTCATAGCCTTGGTTTCTGAGATTGCTGGTCGCCAATGACTCCCGTTGGGGTTGGGTATTGACGACCAGCCACACGCCCCTCGAACGCGCACCGGGATCAGCTTCCACCATACGTCACTGCCCCTCGCTGCCACCACGGTCATGAGGACTAGCACGGAATATCTAGGTATAAAAACTAAGTTTGGATCTACTTTGTGGTTATCCACATCTGCAAGAGGCACCTGGCCATATCACTTGAATGCTCGATCGAAGAGCAACCTGCCACGCACCGAAAGAAAATGGCCTTCGCGCGTCAACCAGCGCACGCAGCATCGCCTCTGACTTCGGTCTCGGATTCAGACTCGCGTGCTGGCGCTTGATCGAGAGCCGCGCCGACGCACGAAATGAGCTCGTCAAAATCGAATGGCTTTCCGAGATGCCCGATCATGCCCGCCGCATAGCAGTTGGCGATGTCTTCTGGAAAAATATTGGCGGTCATTCCGATAATCGGTATCGACGCAACTTTGCCGCCAAGATTCTTGATTGCCTTCGTTGCCGCTAATCCATTCATCCCGGGCATCTGCACGTCCATCAAAACGACATCGTAGTCTTCGGAACCCAATCTCGCGATTGCTTCCAGTCCGCTAGCAGCCGTAGTAACCCGATGCCCAGCGGTTTTGAGGACGGTTGCAGTCAAGCGTCTGTTGGGCTCTACGTCGTCAACGACGAGAATGTGCTTGCTATCGCTCTTCGAGACACATGTTTCGGTGTCACCGCGATCGCTGGGAACTGCGTCGGCAAGGGTGAACGGAATTTCAAACCAGAACGTCGACCCTACGCCGACCTTGCTCTCGACGTCGATCGTTCCGCCCGTTGCTTCGACGATGCGCTTGCAAATCGCAAGCCCCAGACCTGAACCGCCAAATCGGCGCTCGCTCGTACTATCGAGCTGGCTGAAACGCTTAAAAAGTTCTGGAATCGATGCAGCCGGAATTCCCGGACCAGTATCTTGGACCGAAAACCGGACGACGGCCGAATTCGCCGAATGCCTTACGCAATTTGCGTCGACGGTAACGCGTCCATCCGAAGTAAACTTCACGGCGTTGCCAACAAGGTTCAGCAGAACCTGCCGAATCCGCTGTCCATCGGCATGAACGGGGAGACCGTCCAAGATCGGATCTATCGACGCGCTCAATAGGAGGCCCTTTTTTCGCGCATCGACGAGCATCAACGACAAACAGCCATCGACGATGGGTCTCAGGAACGTGGCGCTATGAACGAGTTTCATGCGGCCCGCCTCAAGGGCGGAAAAATCGAGGATGTCGTTGACGACTGAAAGAAGCACACGCCCCGCGTCGCGCACGACAGCGAGATCGCGCGCGTCGTCCTCACATAATTTCTGACGAGCAAGGACAAGGCTCGTATATCCGATGATGCTGTTGAGCGGCGTGCGAATTTCGTGGCTCATCGTGGCGAAGAATTCGGACTTCGCCTCCGTTGCGCGTTCCGCCAGCGCGCACGCTTCCTTTGTCTGTTTGACGGCGTCCAGGCGCTCAAGGAATACGCGGCCGGCGATCCTTGCCAAAAACATGAGAAACAGAAAAAAGCTCACGCTTAGACCTGCGAGCACGGCGTTGTTCCGGCCGCCGAGAAAGAGGAACTTCATCGCAACGGGAATGAGGATCGTGGCCGCGTAAATGACCGCCGCTGCCGGCACGGGAGCGAGCAGGATGCTGCCGCTCGCCGCCATTCCAACCACGAGCGCGATCAGGACAACCGAACCATTTCCACCGACGGCACCAAGCCAGCGCGTCGCCAGGAATGCCCACGGCAAAGCCAGAAGCATGGAAAAGGCCAACGCTGCCCAGGCGTTTCGCGTTTCTCCAGGTGATCGGGTGGAATTGCTCTTGCCAAATTGCCGGATCGCAACCGCGCTGCAAATGAGAAGCGACAAGCCCGTCCAGAGGCAAAGTTCGATGGCAGGAATTCTATCCCAAAAAGCTATGGTGGCGAGCAAAACATTGATCGCATGACCAAGCATCGCGTACGGCGTCGCGCGCGCCACCGCCACGAGTTGTTCACGATCAATCGTCGGGTTAGGAATTCGAAACATTGAGATAATCAACGAGAATGAGGAGCGCGCGGGCACCGGCGATACGAACGTCCGAGATGGCAGCTTCGATCTTTGACATATCGTGATTAATCGTGACTGACAGGCGTTCGGCTGCCGCTTTCAATTCGAACAGGCCGAGGGTACCAGCGAAATTCAGCAGGTCGTGGCAGACGGGATCAATATCCGTTGGAGAACGCTCAGATCGGTCGAGGTCGCGCAAACGCCCCTTGAGAGCAGCGCTGAATTCTTCGATAATCTCGCGAAAACTCGCAGGATCCAAATAGCCCTGCATGCGGAGTAGATTGCGGCGATCAAAAACCTGACCGTCATAAGTATCGAGGGATACACACATCGCAACAGTTTCATAAAAAATAATCCTGCTCTCAAAGTCGCGCAAATACGTTAAAAAGTTTGCGTTCGAGAGCCCGAAAACATCCGGTGATTACGTTACTTCGAGCTTAACCTCGGCCTTGCAATTGTCTCAAAAGCAGACCCGGCCCGCTTGAATGCAAACAGGAGTACGCGATGGGATTACGGCTTTCGACACTCCTCATGGTGCCGGTAACACTTATGTCCTCCGGCGCCGTAGCGGAGGCCTATCTCTGCGATGACCAAACGCGATTGACCGCGCTATTTCGCGTCCCAAAGCAGGGCCTGGGATCTGTCGAGCTGGTGTTCGCCAAATCGGACGAACGAATAAACCTGCCGCAGGTTGCCTCGGCCGATGGAGCGCGCTACGCGGCGGGAGTCACGGAGTTCTGGGTCAAAGGCACGCAAGCCACGCTCAGGCGGGCGAACAAAGCCACGACGTGCAGGCCCTGAGCAACGACATCCGGACTTGAGCGGGAGGAACCCGCGACGCAAACAACGGCGCGGGTCGGATCGACATCCGGCTTTCAGGCCTTACAGACGCCCGCAGCCGCGTGCCTCATGCTTTTCCCGCTGCAATTGCAGCCGGCGCTTCCGACAACTTGTTGATAAATATAGAAGCCGTCAGCAGCCGACGGCCTGACCCGGGTCACGTTGGCGGAGAGAGTGGGATTCGAACCCACGAGACCCTTACGAGCCTACACGCGTTCCAGGCGTGCGCCTTCAACCACTCGGCCATCTCTCCGTATCGCTCATGCGAAGCGGCGCGCACTATACGCATCGCTGCCCCGAGCGCAACTTGCACAGACAGGACGACGGCCACAAAGCGATGTGTCGCTTGACCACAGGCCAGCCGGGCCACACAAAAGCGCCCGTCAAGGAGCAAACGCCAATCCATGACCAACTCTCGCCTTTTGAAAGCATTTGTCCTGGTTTCCGTGTTATGCGCCTCGGCGGCGCTTTGGTCGTGGCACACGACGGGTGAACCGCCGAGCCGCTGGCTGGTGCGTATCGCGTTAGCATCGCTTGTCGCGGCGCTCGTCACCGGCGTCGTGAACCCCGACACCCGACCGCGCATGCTGATGCGCTTTCTCGCCGCGCTTTTCGCCCTCTTTTCATTGATCGCAGTGGCGGCCGACGTTTCGCGCCCCGCGCTCGATGGCCAGAGCCGTGCCGCAATCTCGCTTCTTCAACATCTGCAAACGCTAGCCCCGTCCTTCGTCACCGCGCTCGAACGATCGGTTGAGAACTCGATTGGCGTCTTTGCTTGGAACCCGGTCCTGACCTCTATTTTATCGCTGCCCGCTTCGCTGATCTTCTTCGTATTGGCCGTAGCCGCCGGCCTCCTGGGCAGACCGAGGCAGCGCATCCGCATCTTCGTCAACGACTACTGACATCGGCTCGCTTCCGGGTACGATGCCCGTATAGGAATTCTAGCCGCCGCGAAGATTACTTTTTTTCGGCCGTCGTGGTTTTGTGGAGATGCGGGCGTAAGGCCGGGTGCGCCGCGGCCGCGTTCGCTGGCACCATCGGCAGGCCTTCAGCTTTCGCAAACGCCATTCTGGCTTTCGCGGCCTTCTCCAACGCTTCGTGGACCGCAGCCTTCGTCATCAACGCCGCCTGAGGAACCGGAACAGGATCAGGCCCGGCCGCCAGGAGCGACCGACATTCCGCGGGCAGGTCGGACAACATGATGGGTGGCTTTGGCGGCCTTACGTTGACACTGCGAGGCTTGGGGACGGGCGGATTCTTCGCAGGTCTCACTCTCGCCAGCCACCAATCGACTTCTTTTCCGCAACCATCATCGCCGGTCGGCGGCGTCTGCGATTGGCAGCCGCTGACACCAGCCGGACATTTGATGCGCATGTGGAAATGGTAGTAATGCCCGTAATAAGGCCGCACTTTGCCGAGCCATGCGCGATCCGTGCCCGCTGCCACACACAACGCCTTTTTGATCGCCGGATGAACGAAGATCCGCTCGACCTCCGGGTAGGAGGCCGCACGCTTGATCAGTGCCACTTGCTTGCTTGTGAACACCTTCGGATTGACGGCCAAACCTGTGCTGTCGAGCATCGACGTCGCTTGCAGGTCCTCGCGCTGCTGGCGCGTCAGACGCCGCTTGGGCATCGGCGTGAGCCAGATGTCGGCATCGAGTCCAACTTGATGGCTCGCGTGCCCGGCCGTCATCGGACCGCCTCTCGGCTGGGCGATATCGCCGACGAGAAGACCGTGCCAACCATCGAACTTCTGCGCATCCAGTGCAAAACGCTCGATAAGGGCGATCAACTCGGGATGGCCCCAATTGCGGTTACGCGAAAGCCGCATTTCCTGCCAAGCCGGACCGTCTACCGGCAACGGGACGGCACCCGAGAGACATCCGTGCGCATAGTATCCAATGGCGCGCGCCGCGAGCGGAGCCGGCTTTTTGACGGCGCCGAAAAGATCTTTCGCCCCAATGAATTTTGGCCACTCCGGAAGGCCTGGTTCGGCTTTGAGGCTGGACGTTTCCGACAGAGGCATGCCCAGGACGGGGTCGGCGGTGATGGCCCCAGCCTTCGCATCGGAATTCGACGCGGCAGAATCTGCCTTCGGCGCCGGCGTCGCGTCTTGTTCGCCGGAACGTATCAGCGACTGACTGTGAGGAACAAATTCCGGCAGACCGTGGCCGGCTCCATCTGCGGTTGGTCGCGGATCGGCAAAGGCGGGAGGCAACAGAAAATCGCACTTGATCAGGATGATCCCCGCCAAGCCTAGCGTGAAAAGCAGCGCGGATAACCCTCCCGTTTTCATGCCCGCTTCCGAATTTGCCAAAGATGAGCCCTTATACGTCATAGTCGGGCGAAAATCAGACTCTGCCCCGGAAACGCCATCAAAGTTGCACGAGCGTGGCAAAAAAAGCCAAAATATCGCCCCTGATCGAGATTCAGCGTCAAGTCGTCGGCGGCATCCTGCGCCTGCAAGAACTCGCGAGCTTAGCCGCACAGACATATTGTTCAACCCGCGATCCTTCATCCTCACATCTTCATCAAGCAGCCAGGAAAGAACTTCGACCTGACATTCGTTTCCGAAGTAGGTGATCCAGATGCGCCTTGCCGCCTCCTCCTCGCGCACGGTGCGGGAGCCGGCATTGCTTCGCCCTTCTTTGAGGCGATGATGAAATTGCTCGCCGCGCGCAGCATTGCCCTCACAGCTTTCGAATTCGCTTACATGGCGTCCCGGCGCGACGGAGGACCGAAACGGCCGCCACCGAAAGCGGAAACGTTGACAACCGAATATCGCGACGTCGTGCGACCCCTGACGAAATCCAGGACGGCAGCCACCAAGATCGTCATCGGCGGCAAGTCACTGGGCGGACGTGTGGCGAGCCTCATCGCCGACGAACTCTATCGCGAAGGCGCGATCGCCGGTCTCGTTTGCCTTGGCTATCCCTTTCATCCTCCCCAGACCCCGGAAAAGCTCCGCACTGCCCATCTCGAAACCCTCAAATGCCCGACCCTGATCGTCCAGGGTGAACGCGATCCCTTTGGTAACCGGAGCGAAGTTGAAGCCCTGCCGCTATCGGAGGCCATCGAGATGGTCTGGATCGGGGATGGCGACCATGATTTCGGTCCGCGCGGAAGCTCAGGCTTTACCCGCAAAGGCAATCTGCTATCGGCCGCCGATGCCGTTGCGGCATTTGTCGCGAGGCTTCGGGAGCCGCGTTGACGCATTCCCTGGCTCAACCTACGGTGCCGACGCGAAATTTATTCTCCGAACGGAGAGTAATTCGAGCCTCCTGCCAACATGAAACGGCATCGCAATCAATGACCACTCTTGCCTTCACTTCCGCGCAAGCCGCCGCCAGCCTCGAATCCAGGGCTTGGCCGTTTGAAGAAGCTCGGCGGCTGATCAAGCGCCTCGAACGCTTGCCGGGGGGCGCTGACAAGACCGTCCTGTTCGAAACCGGCTACGGGCCGTCCGGCCTGCCGCATATCGGAACGTTCGGAGAGGTCGCGCGCACGACGATGGTGCGCCATGCGTTCGAACTGTTGACGGGCAGCAAGCGCAAGACGCGCCTCATCTGCTTCTCCGACGACATGGACGGTTTGCGCAAGGTGCCGACCAACGTCCCCAACCAGGCGATGCTGCAGGAGCATCTGGACGAGCCGCTAACGCGCGTGCCCGACCCGTTCGGCAAGTACGAAAGCTTCGCACATCACAACAACGCCATGCTGCGCGATTTCCTCGACCGCTTTGAGTTCGAGTACGAATTTTTCTCGGCCACCGAGTGCTACAAGTCGGGGATGTTCGACGCGACGTTGCTCAAGATGCTCGCGGTCTACGACAAGGTCATGGAAATCATCCTGCCGACGCTCGGATCGGAACGGCAGGCGACTTATTCACCCTTCCTGCCCGTCAGCGAACGCACAGGCCGAGTCCTGCAGGTGCCGATGGTGGCACGCGACGTCAAAGCCGGAACCATCACCTACGTCGATCCCGAAACGGGCGAGAAGGTCGAAACGCCTGTCACCGGCGGCCGCGTCAAGTGCCAATGGAAGGCCGACTGGGCGATGCGCTGGACGGCTCTCGGCGTCGACTATGAAATGGCCGGAAAGGATCTGATCGACAGCGTCACCTTATCGTCGAGAGTCTGCAAGGCACTGGGCGGCACGCCGCCGGAAGGCTTCAACTACGAGCTGTTTCTCGACCAGAACGGCGAAAAGATTTCCAAGTCGCGGGGCAACGGCCTCACGATCGAGGAATGGCTGACTTACGCGCCGCCCGAAAGCCTGTCGCTCTTTATGTTCCAGAAGCCGAAGAGCGCCAAGAAGCTTTATTTCGATGTCATTCCGCGCGCGGTCGATGAATATCTGCAATTCCTGTCCGCCTACCCGTCGCAGGAAGCCAAGCAACAGCTCGACAATCCCGTTTGGCACATCCACGACGGCGCGCCCCCCGCCCCGGAACTCCCGATCACATTCGGGCTGCTCCTCAATCTTGTTTCCGTCTCCAACGCCGAGAACAAGGATGTGCTGTGGGGCTTTTTGCGCCGTTACGCACCGGGCGCGACACCGGAGAACAATCCGATCCTCGATCGCCTGTCCGATCGCGCCATTCGCTATTTTGATTCCTTCGTCCGGCCGTCGAAGAAGTTCCGCCCGCCGGATGATGTCGAGATCGCCGCGCTGAAAAACCTCGATGCCGCTCTCGCCGCTCTTCCTTCCGGCGCCGACGCCGACAAGATCCAGAACACGTTGCTTGATGTTGGCCGTGCCATTCCGCGCTATCAGGACCCGACCAAGGTCAGTCCGAGCGGCGGGCCCGGCGTAAAGCTCGACTGGTTCCAGGCGATCTACGAAATTTTGCTCGGACAACAGCGCGGCCCGAGGCTCGGTACCTTTATCGCGCTCTACGGAATTCCCGAAACGCGCGCACTTATCGCCAAGGCGCTCAGCGGCACGCTCGCAACCGCTTAGCCTGCTGCGTTACGCGGACCGCGAGATTGGATTCGCCTGCTCTTGAATTTGCGCGGCGCCGCGGGAGGCCGGCCGCTGCGATCGGATATCGATCCGCCATAGTTTTTCGATGAGGCCGATCAAACGCTGCTCGCGGGCCTCTATTTCCGCGCGCCGCCATTCACGCTCGCCGAGCACATCGCGCGTAATGGCAAGCAACGGTGCCTTGCTTGATGGCGTTCTGCCGTAAATGCCCTTCTTCTCGCCCCAGGACGCATTGCGCGCTTTGTCGTTCTCCTGCTGGGTGATGAGAACGAGAT
>Ga0164242_10006342_pt1 | contig 13033 bp, 13 predicted proteins | sample OricomgcompostMG_FD_108783 | JGI IMG/M metagenome (GOLD analysis project Ga0164242, IMG submission 108783) | Miracle-Growth compost microbial communities from Emeryville, California, USA - Original compost - Miracle growth compost (MG) ... | reverse complement strand
TGTTCTCAATATCAGAAAATGAAAGAAGATATTCCCAAAAATGATGAATGGTTAAGAAATAATACTAAGAAATGTCCCGCATGTCAAACAAATTTGGAGAAAAATGGTGGATGTCAACATTTCACTTGTGGTAGATGCAAATATCAATTCTGTTGGATTTGCATGGCTAAATGGGGAACTACCAAATGTGGATTCTATAAATGCATTACTCAAATTTGAATTATAATTTCTAATCACTTTGATTAAAGTAATTGGAAATAGAATTATGAAAATAGAAACTAAATTTGAGTGAATATGTAATTATTATCTAATGATATTTTTTCGAATTTAGATAATAATTTCATTTCCTTAATAGACCAAATATCATTGTTATCCATTATAACAAAATCCTTAGAAATTAAAGAAGAAAATTTATTACTATTTGAATCTATTTCAACCCATTCAGTTTGAATTTCTTTAGAAGATTTATCAATAAATAAAAATCCACATTTATTATCTTTAATCATGGGTAATCCATACAAAGAATTTGCATTATATTTAATAATAATGTAATTATCTATATTTTTAGATTCTCTTTTATATGTTTCAGCAAGTTTGAAATTAATTACTAATTTAGTATTAATAATGAATAAACCTGTGGCGGGAATCCAATATTCTATTTCTGGAAATAACAAAATTTTCATAGTAAATTTATTACGCGAACATATGAAAATTTTGTTGTTATGATTAACATTTTTTTGTGTTTCTATTAAAACAATTCTTTTATAATTACCAATAACACCAACAAATTCTATATCGGCGTGATTCGATGGAATAATAAAATTTTTACTAGTATTTAATCCTTTATGATTATAAATATCTAATATTCCAATGGTGGAAAATCCACTATTATAATATTTCTTTCCTTCATAAAAATTAACAATATTATTTTCGTAAATGATAAAATTATTAATGGTACTAGTATTTTTTTGAACAATATTTTCTCCATTTATCAAGTTTGAAATACGAAATATATTTGATCTTGTTGCTGCTGGTGTTGTTATTCCCACAATTCCTAAGTAAATATTTCCATCTTCAGTTCTTTCAATAAAATAATCAGATATTAATATATTTTTGAATTCTTGATATTTATAAGAAAGAAGAAATTTTTGTTCATTATTCCAAATGTTAATTTCATTTCCAATTGAAATATAACAATTAGGATTTTCTTTATAAATGGTTTTGATACATTTTTCATTCAACTTAATTTTGCTTAATAATTTTGATATTTTGGATTTATCTTTGCAAAGAAAATATGGTCTGTTTAATAATTCTATAAAATTATTATAATCTTCAAGGGAATCACAATAAAAAATATTATTAAAATTCAACCAATCGAAATCGAATTCTATTTCAAAATAATCACATAAATGAATTAATGATCTGATTTTATCAAAATTATCATATTCATTAAATTTGTTAATATTATAAAAAATATTCAATAAATCTTCAGCTATATCAATATCAGGAATGAATATTTCTCTTGATTTGGATATTTCATTGTTAAAAGTAAATAATTTCTTAAAGAAATTAGAATTAATGAAAATTATTTGACTATGATAATTGACAGATTTCTTTATTGAAGTATCATTTTCATCAATAAAGATTATTTGTATGTCCGAAAGACTATTGCAACTATCTTTTTCTTTGAATAGTTTTTCAAGAGTGTTCATATTTACTAATTTGAAATCAAATATTGAATTATTTAATTAACATGTTAAATATCAATTTTCTATTTCATTGATTAATGGAATAGAAAAAATTTCTGATAATACATAATAATGACTTCACATCATAAGAAGAATAATAACCATATAATAATTATTATTGTTATTATAGCAATTATTATTACTATTATTGCTGGCATTGCTTTAGTTGTTTATTTTGTCCATAAGAAAAAGAAAAATACAACAAAATCCCCTCATAATGGAAATAGTAGTGGTGGAAATAATAATTCATCATGTAAATGGAGTCCATATTCATCATCAACAATATTAATTATTCAAAATGGTTCAGATTGTTTAGCATCAACACCAAATGGAACTATTATAATGTCACCCACATGTTCTCCACAAACACAAACAACGAGTTCAGGTAATACTAATAGTTGGGTTTATTACAAAGATAGTTTTGCTAATGTTCTAAATGAATTTTATATAGGAATTTCAGGTTCAAATCTCATTAGTAAATCTAGTCCAACAAACTGGACATATTGTCCAACTACTAAAACTATTGGAAATTCTAATGGCCAATGTTGGGTTAATAATTCCGGAAGTATTGGTTTATCTAATTGTCCTACATCCGACCCTCCTGCTAATATGACTTGGACTTTTAATACAATTGAAACAAATTTACCATCTGTTCCTTTCAATATTCAAGAATCTGAATCGCCATATGATTGTATAATTCCAACAGGACAAAAATTCAATGGTTCAGAACCTAATGTTATGTTTGCAACATGTACTTCACAACCTATATGGCAAAATATTGGTGGAGCTATTACAACATCTCAACAACCAAATACGACACTTCGCGTTTCAGGCAAATCTGTTTTTTTAATGTCTCCAAGTAATTATGAAAATACATATGGATTATGGGCTTATAATAATAAATGGAAATCAATTGGAATAATTAATGTGGATCCTTGTTTGTATCCAAGTGTATCTAATGAAGTACCAATTCCAATAGTTGATGAATGTTTTAAAAAAACTATGCGTGGACAATGGCCGATAACAATATCACCAACAAAAGTAAATATTGTTACTTAATTATAAAACAAATGAATGGAATGATAATGATGTCAATAATAATTAACATCATTAATGTAAATATTAAAGTTCATATATGAATTCAGTTTTTAATTTTTCAAAACCAAGTTGTTTTGTTACATCATTAAGAATATCTTGTAATTGATCTTTTGTAATATTTTGTTTTTCTTGTCCTTTGAGTTTAATAGAAAAATTATCACCTTTATAATAATCAAGTGATGAATTACATGATAATCCTATTGATCTATTATTATGATAAATCTTTTCAATATTAGTTTTATTTTTTAGGGAATACAAATTAATTAGATAATAAATTTTACTAATCCTTTTGATCAAAAGGATTAGTAATTAAGTTTCATATAAGAAATATATTTCTGTATCAACATGAATCTATAAAATACATCACAAACTACAGTTGATGAAGATATCTTAAATTCAACAACTGATTTTAATTTTTCATCAGTAATAAATTTATTACTAAAATTTTTAATATCATAATAATGTTTGTCCGTTTCAAAATACATTTGAAAATTATCATTAATTTCATTAATATCGAATTTATTTTTCACTAATTCAGAATTATTTTCTATTTTCTCAATAATTTCATTCAATAATTTATTGCATTTTTCTCCTGGAATAATTATTTCTTCAGATTCGAGAAGATCGAATAATTGATTACAATCGTATATCAAAAAATTCTTTGTCATTATTTTGTTTAAATTATCAAAATATGATACATCTAAAATATTTATAAAAATATAACACACATTTATTATATAATTAATGAAATTAATATCAATACTATTAATTTTTTCACATATATTTTTAGAAAACTTTTTAGAAAAAATAGAGTTGATGCATAAGATAATGTTCTATAATAAGACATTTCTATTATTCTAATTATTATTTATAATTTTGATTGTTAATTACTTATCAATTTTTTAATTTTTAATCCTATTGATTAATAGAATTAAAAAATTTCTTGATATCTTTTATGAGAAATATATTTCTGTAATAGCATAAATCTATATAAGAAATTATTTGGAAAATTATTATTTTCAATAGCAGATTTTAAATTTTCATCAACAATATTTTCATCAATAAAAGTTTTGATTTGATCATATTGTCCATTAAGATTAGTGCAATATTTATGGAAATATATTTTATTATCAGACATAAAATCCATTGTAGATTTATTTTCTTCTATAATTTTGATGCATTCATTCATAATTTTATTGCATATTTCATCAGGGAAAATCATTTCTTCTGAAAGAAGAATATTAAATAATTGATTACAATCATATAACAAATAATTCTTTGTTATTGTTTTATTCAAAAATTTAAAATATTGTTTGTATAAAATAGTTGTATAATAATAACATCTTTTCAATACTTTTGGTAAATGTTTTTTTATTTTCTTTAATATTTTTTCCCATAAATTTATTAATTTCGGAAATTTGAAATCATAAAATTCATATAGAATTTTTAATTCAAAAGTGAAAAATATTTTGTTGAAAATAATATCTAATTTATGATGTCCATAATAAAATAAAGAAATTTTATTATGTTTTAAACGGGAAATAACTGAAAAATAATCATCATTGCAATCTATATCTCTTGTTTCATATGAACAACAACTATATTCAAACGAACGTAATATTTTAATATTATAAAGAAATTTACAGCATGCAATTACTCTATCACAATCATAACCAACATCCCTAAAAAAATCAACAATATCATAATTTATTGATGCTGAATCATTATTATATTTTTTGATAGTTTGTGAAACAAAAGAATAAATATAATAATTAATTGCATCAGGATGCAAAGAACTAATTTTTTTATAATAATCATTTCTGATTACAAATTTATTTTGTGAGTAATCCCTATATAAATTACTATTTAATAAATTTTTTACTTCATAAATTTTACTTCTCAAACTTTTAGTAAAGAAATATTCAAAACCATCATAAACATATTTATGTTTAATAATATCAAAAATATTAAATTTGTTTACTTCTTTGTGATCATGATAAGTAAAAAGATAATTATGAAATCCAATACAATAATTAATAATTTCAGGATGGATTTTAAAATTCTGAAATAACACTTCAATATTTTTACCTAAAGAACATTGATTTTTTATATATTTCATATAATCTCCAAAAATAATTGTTTCACTAATATATTTACAAAACTTTGTTGATACTGAGTAAATAATAATAGTCATAAATTCATAATTATAAATATCAATATTCGAACAATATTCACGAATTTTTGTAATGTAATAATCTCCTTCAAAAATTTCATTCACAATTTCTTCTATTTCCAATTCTGGTTCATTAGTAATTATTTTGTCGAATAATTTTTTAAATGATCTATAACAAAACATTTCTATTATTCTAATTATTATTTATAATTTTGATTGTTAATTACTTATCAATTTTTTAATTTTTAATTCCATTGATTAATAGAATTAAAAAAATTATGTATCTATTTCTATTTCATTCCCATTTTCCAAGAACAAGAAAAAAGAACCTTTATCATAACGATGATAAGGAATTTTAGAATATAGAATTTTCTTTTCATTAACTGAGTAAATATTCATTGATTCACATTCTTTAATTATCAAATATTTATCATCACATGTAAATTCTATATCCGAAACAGAATTACAACACAATATTGTTTCACCTTTATTTATTGAAAGATCATGGAGAATAATTTCATAACCATCTTGTACTTTTATTGAATATGCAATAATAGAATATTTAGTGGAACTTATCATTAAAGTCACTGGTTGATTGATAACATTCACTGAACCATCAACACAATTAATTATTTCGATATAACTATCATCTGTATATTTAATACTTTCGATGAAACTAAGACCAGAAGATATATTTATTGATTTTGTGAAAACATAAATAGCACATTGTTGTTTGTTATTCCAATAATAATTTTCATAAATGTCTATTCTTGAAAGTTCTTTATAACACAAATGATTTCTTAAACCATTTCTTAAACCATAAAATCTTTCATAATAACCCTCTGATGTAAGATTATTTAACGTATCATCAGAAAATGATTGATGTATAATAATTGGTATGTTATCATTTTCATTTGTATTAACAACATTTTTATAACAATTATATATTTTTCTTTTAATTAATGGATCAAATTCTTCAATATTTTCTTTGAAACAATAAATCAAATTTGTTTTTTGTCTTGGTCTGGATGATATTGTTGTTAAATTTGAAACGACAATAGCATCAAAATTACCTATAATTCCCATAATCAAATATTCAGCATCATAATTAATGGGAATAATAACACTATATTTATGGAAATAATCATATGATGGCAAATTGAATCTGATTCTATTAACTATTTTGTTTGAATTAGTAGATTCCAAATCATATATTGTCAAGAATCCAATTGATGATAAATGACAAATTTTATTCTGATAAACAATAAAATTTTTACTTGGAATTTCAAATAATTTTATTAATTTCTTTTCATGTAAATTAATTTCATATAGAAATTTACCTTCATCATACAAAAATAATTTTCTATTAATTTCATAAACGGAACAACGTCTACTTGGTAAATTAATAAAGTTATTGCAGTGAAATTCTTTATCAATAATATAATTAACGTTAATACTATTTGAAGAATTAACAACATCAAAAAATAAATTTTCTAATAATAAATATGTTGCTTTAATTTTTGCTATTATTGATTTATTAATAGGTTTAACCAGAATATATTCAGGTCTTTCGATGTAATATAAAATTTCGGCTAAATGATCTCTATTTTCTGTATAATTAATATTTGAAATCCAATCAAAATTCAATGGTATTTCAAAGAAATTACAAACTCTAACTAAATAAAGAGCTTGTAATGAATTCTTAATTGTTATTTTGTATTTGTAAAAAGTTAAAATAGCTTTGATAGTTATATCAATAGAATCTAAATTATCAAAAACATATAAATCTTTTTCAGTAAATGCAAATGTATTTTTAAAAACTTTTGAAGATAAACCAAGAACATTTTTATGAAATTTTTTAATTTTTTCATTACCTTCTTTGTCAATAAATTTTATGGAAACATCAGTGAATTCACAAGTTTTAAGATCATTAATGAAAAGTTTAGAGAAACTTTTTAAATCCATTAATCAATAAATATATTAACAAACAAAGAATTAATGATTAAAATACTCAAATTCAATTTTTGAATGCAATTATTTTTCAATGTTATTAATTAATAATACTGAAAAATTTAATAAATATTATAATTATTCAAATACAATTATTGATAATAATGAGTATAATTACATATTTAAAGAATTAAAACTAAAATCAAATACTGAAATATTGTATAATATTATTACTAATACATTGAATTATATAGGAAATAGAGATATTTAATAAACTAATTAATTAATTGGTTTATTAAAATTTCATTTTGATATGTCTGATGATTGAAATAATCAAATACAGTTTCAGAATTCATTATTATAATTAATTATTGAGAAATTATAATAACAAATATTATATTAATAATTTTCTTTGTTAGTAATTTTCATTAATTCTTATTTATAATAGAAATCTTTAATGAAAGAGAAAAAATCTAATAATCATGCAATAATAATCATAATAGTTGTCATAATTATTATCATAATAATAGGAATTGCAATTGGAATATATTTTTACAAAAGACATAGAAAACATAATACTCCCAAAAATTCTCCTAATTCTTCTAATAATAACAATAACAGTCCACCTAATAATCCTCCGGACAATCCGCCTAATAATCCTCCAAATAATCCATTATCATGTGGAACATGGAGTGCTTTTCCATCAACAACGAATTTCACTATTCAAGGAAATACAGGATGCGTTAATATTTCTTCAGATAATTCAATAATAATTAGCCCTAGTTGTACTCCTTCTATTGAACAAAATTCTGGAAATGTTTGGATTATGTACAATAATGGATTTGAAAATATTGCATCTAAAATAATGATTTCACCATCAGGAAATGGATTAATAGGAACACAATCGACTACTGCACAATGGACATATTGTCCTAATTCGAAAATGATAATGAATTCCAATAATCAATGTTGGAAAACAAATAATCAAAATATTGAACTAATAACATGTCCAACAATTTCAGAAAATGTAACATCAAATATGCAATGGACATTCAATGTAATATCTCCGAATCTCCCTTCTAATAATTTTAATATTCAGAATTCAAGTGGACAATGTTTACTTCCTAATGATAATAGTACTGTAATTATTGACACTTGTGGATCTCCTGCATGGACTAATAATAATGGTTATATAACATCAATACAATACCAAACAATTTTGTCCACAACAGGTGAAAAAGTAATTATGGCAAAAGAACCTGATCCATTATATAATCAATGGATCTATAATCCAACAACACAAACATTGGGAACAATGCAAACAAATAAATGTTTATTCCAATATCCAGTAGAAGATAATGGAAATACAATTCCATTTTTTGGAACTTGTAGTCCTGGATACATATATGCACCATTCATGAATCAACCAGAATATGTATATCCAGAGAAATGGACTTTTTCATAAAAGAATATTAGAATTATTTTGATTCAATCATGATCATGTTTGAAGCAAAACATAGATAATATATTTTCATTATGAATTAATAATTGGTTCAGGATACAAAAGTACTGACATTCTATTTGTACCAGTAAAACAAATATATTCATCATTAATCATTAACATTCCGTTCATAATCTCAGGACAAAATAATTTCGAAAAAAGATTTTTATCAAAATATTTTTTTATTGTTTGAGATTTAATAATTTCTGATTTTTTAATATCAATTACTTCACCGTAAATTAACTTTCCTGTTATTGTAAGTAAATGTATATTAAGTTTTGCATTATTGATTATTAGAAGATATACTTTTGATATGCGATCAGAATCAAAATGTTTAAATAATAATTCCGAAAAAAGTTTCTTTTGCGAATCACTAATACAATAATTATTTTCTTTTGATAATTGTTCAATTATTGAATCATGTTCAATGATATTCATTTGATATGTTTGTCTTGAACCACTATTTAAAGATTCAATAATTAAAGAATCTTTTGTAACTAACAAAATTATTCTTTCATTAGGCACAACATTTTCAATTCTTTCAACTTCAATAGCAAATGTATTTTTAGTTCTATAACGATGATAATCTTCTAATAAATCACAAAAGAATGTAATTTGACCATTCATCGAATATATCATAGAATTACTTCCAGTGAATAAAAATCTTATTGGTCTATTCCATGCTCTTTTTACAAAATCTAATATTTCATTGAATTTACTGGAATTAAGTACTATATATGAAACAATATTATTTTCAAAATATTCATCAACACAATATTTCAAAGATTTACATGTTCTTCTAATATTATACAAATCTTTGAATTTCAAATATTGAAAAATATTAAAACTTGTTTCACTGGGAATTTGATTCATTTCAAATATTTATAATTTCAAAATCTTGAAATATCAGAAAATATATTATTTCAATTTTCTTGATATATACAAATAATCATGATTGACTTTTAAAATATTATTTCCAATTCAATAAAATTGAAAATCTTTCTGATTAATTCATATATCTTTATTAAACATAGAATTACAAAATGAGTACGAAGAAATTTCCAAGTGTTGAAAAGTTCAATAGAATTGTTAAATATGCTAATGGTTCATCTATTGATTACAGAGGAACAGTAAAATTACATGGATGTAATACTGGAACATTGCTTCTGAATGATAAATTATATATTAGATCCCGACATAAACAATTAACAGAAAATGATGATTTTCATGATTTCTACAAATTTGTTCATGAACATGAGAATATTTTGAAAGAAGTTGCAAAAGTTATTACTAGTAATCTTCCAATAGAATTTGAAGAGATACGTAAAAAGAAATTATTAACAGGATCTCATGATTATGAAGTTTGTTTCTATGGAGAATATTGTGGACCAGGAATTCAGAAAGGGGTTGGTATTTCTTTACTTAAACAAAGAATTTTAGTAATCTTCCAAATAACTGTTGATGATGTTTGGCTTCCATTAACATCTTGGGAAAAAGTTTTATTCGGAGAAAGAATTTACAATATTCAACAATTTCCTTTTTGGGATATTACTATTGATTTCAATAATCCCAATGATGCAATTGATGAAATGAATCGTTTAACAATGGAAGTTGGATCTGAATGTCCTGTTGCTAAATCATTAGGAATAATTGGTTCAGGTGAAGGAATTGTTTGGGTTCCAAGAATTTGGTCACAAGGAACAGATCCAACAAATCTTTGGTTCAAGACTCGCGCTGATAGAATTAGTTTACATCATAAAAATCATAAACTAAAATCTGTTGATAATTTAGTAAATGATCTTGTTTCTCTTTTGGATGAAGCAAGATTAGATCAAGCTATTGAATATAAACAAGAAACAGGAATTAAAAATTTTTCAGAAATCTCTGATCACATAATTGCTAATTTACTCAGAGAAGAATCTGATCAATTAGAAGTTTTATCAGAAACACAATTAGTGAAGTTTAAAAATATTTGCAAAGGGAAAATAATTATGCATTTAAAAGCAAATATGAAAACAGAGTAATTTTCTATTTTATTAATCAATGAAATAGAAAAATCTTTGATATTTAAAATTGATTTTCATAATGATTATTATAATTGTAATTAATCAAAACAACAGTAATGACTTCTCGTACTATGATTGAATTTGATAATTATATTAAATTTTTTTGGAATTTAACTTCAATAAAACCAAATACTATTCCTATTGAAATTTTACTTTATAAAAGAAATGGTTGGTATTGCAATATTTCAGGAGAATTAATACCTGAATTACAAAATTATAATAGAAGCCAAGAAGTATTTTTGAAGAATGAAGAATGTCATTTTGAAGGGAATATTAATGATTTTGTTGATGAACATTTAGAATATGAAATCAAGTCAAGAAAAGAATGTTTAGCAATGAAATATTATAATAATGGATATAATTCTTTCAGAATATTTAATTGTGGTCATTGTTTCATTGATATTTATTTGTTATCATGCATTTTTGATCATACAAAATATTCTAGAACAATTGCCAATTGCAAAGAACTTCTTAATAAATGTTTATATAATTGTTTATTTGGTTGTAATGAAAATACAAATACAGCAACTAAAGAATTTAAAGTTAGTTTGTATGAAATAAATAATTGTTATGATAATGGAACTCTTGTTCTTAGAAACACTATTCCATCTAATAGATTTAAATATGTTGTTAATGAATTGGAAATTGGTGATATTATTGATACATATGGATATAGAGGCAAAGGAATTTATATATATGAAGGTAATAATAGATTTTTGAGAGTTCCTAATTTCTATCAATATCCTATTTGGCCTATTGAATATTTGAAATTAAGAGGTTATTCATACTACATTAAGAAATATGAATTCTTGAGTGTTGAAATTCTTCGTTTTGAAAATGATTTAGTATTATTTTTAACAAATGAATTAATTGATAAAGAAAATAAAAGTGAATATATATGTGAATCTAGATTTGCTAGTTATAATAATTTGAAAGATATTAAGAATTATCAAAATGGAAATAATAATATTATTATGAATATGACTGAAATTGGACAATATATTATTTATAATAATGATCCTTTGAATATTATTATTGAAATACCAAATGAAAATACTAATCCTCAAATAACAATAAGATCTATTATATTAAAGAGAAATAATATTAATGAACCATTTGAAATTCATTATCCATTTATTAATTGTTACTATGCTAATTTATTCCTTAAGACTGGATTATATATGAAAGCAAGACTTAATGATAATGAAGAGTTAAGATTTAAAAATGGTTTAGTATATATTTATGACAATAATTCTGGAGGATCTAAAATTTGCATCGAAAATTAATTTTTTACTAATCTATTAATTAATAGATTAGTAAATCATTTGTGTTTAGGTTCAATAATCCCATTGTAATTAAATCTTTGGTTGAATTGATCAATCCAAAACCATTGAACAAGTTCATTATCGAATATCGCGTGATCAGCTCCAATGGGTCTCATTGGAATTACTGGAACTACTTGACATTTGCCCAAATTATTTCCTTCATGATCGAAACGAACAATTGGAATCTCTGTTAATTTTTTCAATGGATTTTCCAACCAATTGCCATAAATATCAATCCAAACTTTTGTTCCTTTATATGGACTTTAAAAATTCTAATAGTAAATATTAATTTTTCATCAATAATTTTGTTTTCATCAAATAATAATCCATAAATTAAAATATTAATCAAAGATTCATTGTTTTTACAATAATAGAAAAGATTATGTAATTTATTATGATCATAATTCTTAATAACTTCAATTGATAATTTAGTCAAATATTTAAGATTCAAAACTTTGGAATTAATCCAATCATATGTTCTACTAAAAACAAATGTTGAATTAGAGTATAAAAATCTTCTTACATCAGATGTTTTGAATGAAACATAAGGGAAAGAATATTCAATCCTATTAATAAAAATATAATTATAATAACCGAAACATTGATTAAGAATTTTATCATTTTTAAAGAGAAGATTGTAATCGTTGCAATAAGATTCTTTGCAATTATTAAAATATTTAAGTTTTCTTATTTGTTTATCATTACCTAGAACAATAATAAACAAATCTGTCAAGATATAGTTTTCAGCAATTGTTTTTGATTTGTAAATAACAATAGAAAAATCTATGAAATTATGAATAATTGCTTTGTATTTATAATCATATTGATTTACTTGATTGAAAAAATAATTATTAGAAATTATTAATTCGGAAGTCGAAATATAACCATCAAATAATAAATGAAAATCTTTTAAATTTTTTAATTTTTTGGGTTTATTTTCAGTAATTAAATTATAGAAAATTGCGTTGTTATCTTCGTAAGTTATAAAAATTTCTTTGTAATAATCCATTTGAATTATTAATATTGTTTTGATTTATCAATGTATACAAATATTTTATCATTTTTATATTTGATGAAATAATAATAAGTTTGATTAAATTTATTGTTATTTTTCTTATTGATAATTAACTAAAATTCGGAGGAAATGATGAAATATCAGAACATTGATATCT
>Ga0164242_10006341_pt1 | contig 13033 bp, 16 predicted proteins | sample OricomgcompostMG_FD_108783 | JGI IMG/M metagenome (GOLD analysis project Ga0164242, IMG submission 108783) | Miracle-Growth compost microbial communities from Emeryville, California, USA - Original compost - Miracle growth compost (MG) ... | reverse complement strand
GCAGCGAACCGGTGTTCTTGCCGCGGCCGCGCGGTGTGCGGATCGCGTCGTAGACGAAGGCTTCGGTCATGAGTGATTCCGTTCTCTACGAGTAGAAGTAGGACGATGCCCGATACCGACAGTATCACTGTCACAGTCGTCGAGTGCCAGTCGTGATGTTGTGTTCTACGCTGCTCACATGAGTGCGGCGCGGACGGGAGCGGAGGCGGCAACGGACGTGCCCGCCGAGGACGTGCTCACCATCGACGAACTCGCGGCCCGTACCGGAATGACCGTACGCACGGTGCGCTTCTACGCAACGGAGGGCCTGCTGCCGCCGCCCGAGCGACGGGGCCGGGTCGCCTACTACGGGCCGGCGCACCGGATGCGCCTCGACCTGATCCGCACGCTGCAGGAGCACGGCTACACCCTCGCCGCGATCGAGCGCGTGCTGCGCCGCATCCCGCTGGACGCCCACCCCGCCGAGTACGCGGTGCAGGCGGCCGTCCTCGCGCCGTGGCTGCCGGACCAGACCGAGGAGCTCGACCACGCCGCGATCGAGCGGCGCGTCGGGCGGCGGGTCACCGACGACGAACTCGGCTACCTCGTGGACGTCGGCGCGCTCACCCGCGTCGGCGACGACACGTTCCGCGCGTCACCGGCGGTGCTCGGCCACGCGATCGAGTTGATGCGCCTGCCCGTACCTACAGCCGTGCTGTCGGATTCGGTGGCGATCATCGAGGAGCACGCCACCGCGGTCGCGAACGGCCTGACCGACGTGTTCGTGAAGGCGATCTGGGAGCCCTACCAGCGCGGCGAGGTCGACCACGCCGCGGTGGTCGCGATGCTCTCGCGGCTGCGCCCGCTCGCGGTGCAGGGACTGGTCAGCGCGTTCGGACGCGCCGCCGACCGGGCCGCGCGCCGCAACCTCGAGAAGGACTGACGGCTCGTCGCCGGACCGACAGCTACGGACGGTTCGCGCAGAGCTTGCTGTCGGGCACCAACGGCGGTGTGTTGGATTGTGCACCGACGCAGACCGCGGGCAGCGCCTTATCGATTGCGGCGGACAGGGTCGTTACATAGGCCCCGCCCTGGTACTTGGCCGGTACCGTGATCTGGATGTACACCGGCCGGTCGACGGTCGTGTACACCTCATTGCCGTTCCTGGACGTGACCGCGTAGTACGGTCCGGCCGCCTTAGGGGGAGCGATCAGGAAGAACTGCGCGGAGCTGCCGTGATGCAGCTCCTTCGGTCTCGCGACGCCGCAGCTGAGCGTGATCGCCGGATCTCCCCACGCGACGACGAAGGACGAGGTGGGTGCGGTTCCCGGCACGGTGTGCACGATGCGCGGCGTCAGCGACTTCAGCGTCGTGATCGAGTTGATCGACTCGAGGACCTTGTTGCACGCGGTGAGCGTCGCCGCGTCGTGCTCGGGCGGCGCGGGCGCGGTGACCGCGGGCAGCGGCTTGTCCGACGAGGACGAGTGGTCGGACGAGCCGGCGTGACCCAGCAGCAGCCCCGCCACGACGATGATCGGCAGCGTCACCGCGGTCGCGATCAGCGCCGCGCGGCGGGTGTCCCGGTCGATCTCGCAGCTCCGCTCAGAGGTGCACGACGGGGCAGGTCAGCGTGCGCGTGATGCCGGCGACGGACTGCACGTTCGCGACGACGAGCTTGCCCAGCTCGTCCACCGTCTCGGCCTCGGCGCGCACGATCACGTCGTACGGGCCGGTGACGTCCTCGGCGTTGGTGACGCCGGTGAGCCCCGAAATCTGCTCGGCGACGCTGGCCGCCTTGCCCACCTCGGTCTGGATGAGGATGTAGGCACTCACGCTCATTCGGACACCCCGTTCGTCATGGTCGCGTGTCCTCTCGTCGTCACGTCGTCGGGACCGGTAGAACGTAGCGCAGGCGCTGCACCGGGCCCGAACGCCCGGGTGCAGGATCGAGCCGTCGGCCACACCGTGCCTACCCCGCCGACCACCAAGCCGGACCCACTCGCGAAGGGCAGCACCATCACCGTTTCCGACGTCGGCGAATTCGGCCTCATCCGCCGGGTCATCGCCCTGACGACGCCCGCCGACAGCACGCTGCTCGGTCCGGGTGACGACGCTGCTGTCGTCGCCACGCCGGACGGCCGCGTCGTCGCGTCCACCGATCTGCTCGTCGAGAACCGGCACTTCCGCCGGGACTGGTCGACGGCGAACGATGTCGGCCACAAGGCCGCCGCCCGCAACTTCGCCGACATCGTCGCGATGGGCGCGCTGCCCACCGCCCTGCTCGTCGGCTTCGCCGCCCCTGGCGACCTCGAGCTCGAGTGGGTGGACGGGCTGATGGCCGGGCTGCGCGAGGAGTGTGGCCAGCTCGGCGCGGCCATCGTCGGCGGGGACGTCACCGCGGGAGACGTGATCACGCTCGGCATCACCGCGCTCGGCGATCTGCAGGGGCGCGCGCCCGTCACGCTCGGGGGAGCGCGCCCCGACGACGTCGTCGCGGTAGCCGGTCGCCTGGGTTGGGCGGCCGCCGGCTTCGCGATCCTGTCCCGGGGGTTCCGCTCGCCGCTGCCGCCCGTCGCGGCGCACCGGCGCCCCGAGCCGCCCTACTTCGAGGGCCCGCGCGCGGCCGAGCTGGGCGCGACCGCGATGACCGACGTCAGCGACGGCCTCGTCGCCGACCTCGGGCATATCGCCGACGCGAGCGGCGTGCGCATCGAACTGCGCCAGGAGCTGATCGAGGTGCCCACCAAGCTGGCCGAGGTCGGCGCCGCGCTCAACGTCGACCCGCTGGTGTGGGTGCTGACCGGCGGCGACGACTACGCCCTCGCGGCGACGTTCCCGCAGGGGACGGTTCTGCCCGACACCTGGCGGGTGATCGGCCGGGTCGTCGAGGGCGAGGGCGTGCGCGTCGACGGCCGTCGCTGGACGGTCGGGGGCCACGAGCACTTCCGGTGATGTTGTACTTGCCGCGATGAGCACTCGCACCGATGTCGTGATCGAACCGCGCGGATACGACGACCCCGACGTCGTCCGCATGGTCGACGAGGTACAGCAGGAGTACGTCCGGCTCTACGGTGGCCCGGACGCCGCATCCGTCGACGTCGCGGACTTCGCCCTGCCGACGGGCCTGCTGCTCGTCGCGCTGCTGGACGGTGTGGCCGTCGCCATGGGCGGGTGGCGGCGGATGCCGCACGAGCTGGGCGAGGACATCGCCGAGATCAAGCGCATGTACGTCAGGCCGTCGGCGCGCCGCCGCGGTCTGGCCCGCGCGATCCTGCGCGAGGTCGAGGACACCGCCCGCGCGGCCGGTATCCGGCGGCTCGTCCTGAACACCGGGCCCGAGCAGCCCGAGGCGATCGCGCTCTACCTCGCCGACGGCTACACGATCACCGAGCCGTTCGGCCACTACGCGTGCCTCGGCGGCGCGCTGTTCTACGGCAAGGACCTGTAGCAAGCGAGAAGCCCGCCCCGCGGCTGGCGGGACGGGCTTCTCGGAAAGTCTGGCGCGATCAGCCGCGGACGACCTTGCCGGCCTTCAGGCAGGACGTGCAGACGGTGATGCGGCGGTGCGTGCCCGGCGCGACCAGCGCGCGGACGCGCTGCACGTTCGGGTTCCACCGACGGTGGGTGCGGCGGTGGGAGTGCGAGACGGACATGCCGAAGCCGGGCCCCTTGCCGCAGACATCGCAGACGCTGGCCACTGTGGCCTCCTCTGTACCTTGGTGCTCCACCCGGAGCTGGATGTTCATGGGTCGCCGGTTCCGCACACGCGTGGGGAAGGCAACCCGAGCAGTCTAACCGGTGCCGGACGCGCGCTCCAAACCCACCCGTTCGGGCCGCTGCGCGTCGTCCGCTGCCAGTATTCTCTGCCAGTATTCGGCGGCCACGGATCCGGCGGGTGGGGGTGGACGTGCTGCAGGTGCTCGACGCGGCAGCTGTCCGCCGGTGGAGCCATCTCGCGCTGGACGCGCTCGAGGCGCACCGCGACGAGATCGACCGGTTGAACGTCTTCCCGATCCCCGACGGCGACACCGGGACGAACCTGGTGCTGACGTTGCGCTCGGGCGTCGACTCCCTCGACGCCGAGCGCACCGATGACGCCGCGCGCGCCCTGCGCGTGTTCGCCCGGGGTGCCGTGCTCGGCGCGCGCGGCAACTCCGGCGTGATCGTCTCCCAGCTGCTGCGCTCGCTCGCCGACGCGGCGCTGGGTGTCGACCGGGTCGACGCGGCGGTGGTGCGCGCCGGGCTGTACCGCGGCGCGTCCGACGCGCGCGAGGTCGTCGCCGATCCCGTCGAGGGCACGATCCTGACGGTCGCGCGCGCGGTCGCCGACGCGACCCGGGAACTGCCCGGCGACGCCACGCTGACCGCTGTCGCGACGACCGCCGTCACCGCGGCCGAGGACGCGCTGGGCCGTACGACCGAGCAGCTCGCCGTGCTCGCCGACGCGGGCGTCGTCGACGCCGGCAGCCGCGGCTTCGTGCTGATCCTGGACGCGCTGGCCCGGGCCGTCGACGCCGAGGTCCCGGAGCTGCCGGCCGCAACCCCGCCCGTCCACCCGATGACCGGCGAGCGCGAGACCGGCAGCCCGGAGTTCGTCTACGAGGTCCAGTACCTGCTGGCCGCCGACGCGGCCGCGGCTGACGCGCTGCGTGACGAACTGGCCACGCTCGGCGACTCCGTCGTGGTCGTCGGCACCGGCGAGGACGTGTGGAACGTCCACGTGCACGTCAACGACGTCGGCGCCGCGATCGAGGCGGGCGTCGGTGCCGGTCGGCCGAGCAGCATCCGGGTCACCCGCTTCACCGGCGACGCCGACGCGGTCCGCGGCGGCAGCGCGGTCGTTGCGGTGATCGACGGCTCGGGCATCGGCAAGCTGTTCGACGCCGAGGGCGTGCACGTGCTGTCCGACGGAACGCCGAGCAGCGGGGACGTCCTGGCCGCGGTGCACGGATCAGGCGCCGGCGAGGTCGTCGTCGTCGCGAACGGCGTGGCCGCGATCGAGGCGGCCGAGGCCGCAGCACGCACCGCGCGCTCGGACGGGCTGCGCGTCGCGGTGGTGCCGACGCGGTCGCCGGTGCAGGGGCTCGCCGCGGTCGCGGTGCACGACGCCGGGCGCCGATTCGACGACGACGTCGTCGCGATGGCCGAGGCCGCGGCGGCGACCCGGTTCGCCGAGATCGTGGTGGCCCAGCACGAGGCACTGACCTCGGCCGGGATGTGCCGTCCCGGCGACGTGCTCGGCCTGATCGACGGCGAGGTCGTCGAGATCGGGCGGGGCGTCTCGTCCGTCGCGCTCGCCCTGACCGACCGGTTGCTCGGCGTCGGCGCCGAGCTGATGACGCTGCTGCTCGGCGCGGGTACCGATCCGGACGCCGGCGACACGATCTGCCGCCACATCCGCGCGCGCTCGCCGCTGACCGAGGTCACCATCTACGACGTCGGCGACGCCGCCGCACCGCTGATCGTGGGAGTGGAGTGACCACCACACTCGACACCAAGCTCGACGGGGTGGTCGGCGGCAAGACCGCGACCCCGATGGAACGCGGTCTCGGCCTGCGCACCGTCGGCGACCTGGTGCGGCACTATCCGCGCCGGCTCGCCCAGCGCGGCGAGCTGACGCCGCTGAACAGACTGCAGATCGGCGAGGACGTCACGGTGGTCGCCGAGGTGCAGAGCGCGATGCGCCAGGGCCGTCATCCGAAGGTGCGCCTCGAGGTCGTCGTGGGCGACGGGCGCAACACGCTGCAGCTCGTGTTCTTCGGGCCGAAGCAGCTGTGGCGCGACAAGCAACTCGTGCCGGGCGTGCAGGGCCTGTTCTCGGGCAAGGTCGGCAAGTTCAAGAAGACGTGGCAGCTCGCCCACCCCGAGTACGTGCTGCTCGACGGCAGCGACGACGACGGCGGGCGCCTGACCCGTCCGTACATCCCGATCTACCCGGCGACCAAGGAGATCCGCAGCTGGCAGATCGCGAAGGCGGTGCGGCAGGTGTTCGCCCTGCTCGACCCGCTGCCCGATCCGCTGCCGGCCGAGATCCGCGCCCGCCGCGGGCTGATCGACATCGACACCGCGCTGCACACGATCCACGATCCCGACGACTACGGGCAGTGGGTCGAGGCGCGCAAACGGCTGGTGTGGGACGAGGCGTTCACCGTGCAGCTGACGTTGGCGCAGCGCCGGGTGGTGGCGGCGGCCAATCCGGCCGTGCCGCGGCCGCCGCGCGCCGACGGGCTACTGGCGCGCTTCGACGCGCAGCTGCCGTTCCGGCTGACGGCCGGCCAGCGCGAGGTGGGGGACACGCTCGCCGAAGAACTCGCCCGGCCGCACCCGATGCACCGGCTTTTGCAGGGCGAGGTCGGCTCGGGCAAGACCGTCGTCGCGCTGCGCGCGATGCTGCAGGTCGTCGACGCCGGCGGCCAGGCGGCGCTGCTGGCGCCGACCGAGGTCCTCGCGGCGCAGCACGCCCGCACGATCGAGCAGCTGCTCGGCCCGCTCGCGCAGGGTGGGCTGCTCGGCGGCGCCGACGACGGCACCCGGGTCGCGCTGCTGACGGGCTCGCTGCCGGCGGCGGCGCGCAAGCGGGCGCTGCTCGACGCGGCGTCGGGCGCGGCCGGCATCGTCGTCGGCACGCACGCGCTCATCCAGGATCAGGTGTCCTTCGCCGAGCTCGGCCTCGTCGTCGTCGACGAGCAGCACCGCTTCGGTGTCGAGCAGCGTGACGCGCTGCGCAGCAAGGCTGTACAACCTCCGCATCTGCTCGTCATGACCGCGACGCCGATCCCGCGCACGGTCGCCATGACCGTGTTCGGCGATCTCGAGACGTCCGTGCTCTCCGAACTGCCCGCGGGACGCTCGCCGATCAGCACGTCCGTCGTGCCCGTCGCCACGAAACCCGCATGGCTCGACCGTGCCTGGCAGCGCATCCACGAGGAGGTCGCCGCCGGTCACCAGGCCTACGTCGTGTGCCCGCGCATCGGCGACGACGGGCCGGACGACGAGCTGGACGACGGGCCCGACGGCGACGCGCCACCCGACGACGAGACGTCCGCGCGCCGGCCGCCGCTGGCCGTCCTCGACGTCCTCGAGGCGCTGCGCAGCGGCCCGCTCGCCGGCCTGCGCCTGGACGTCCTGCACGGCCGGATGACCCCGGACGAGAAGGACCGGGTCATGTCCGGCTTCTCCGCAGGCACGATCGACGTGCTGGTCGCGACCACCGTCGTCGAGGTCGGCGTGGACGTCCCGAACGCCACCGTCATGACCGTCATGGACGCCGACCGGTTCGGCGTCTCGCAGCTGCACCAGCTGCGCGGCCGGATCGGGCGCGGCTCGGCTCCCGGTGTCTGCCTGCTGGTCACGGACGCTCCCGACGACACCCCCGCGCGCGAGCGGCTGGCAGCGGTCGCCGCCACGACCGACGGCTTCGAACTCGCGCGCCTTGACGTGCAGCAGCGCCGCGAGGGCGACGTGCTGGGGTCGGCGCAGAGCGGCCGGCGGTCCCAACTGAAGCTGCTGTCGCTGCTGCGCGACGAGGACGTCATCGTCGCGGCACGTGCCGAGGCCACCGACCTGGTCGCGGCCGACCCCGAGCTCGCCGGCCACCCGGGGCTCGCCGAGCAGGTCGCCGACCTCATCGCGGACGAGCGCGCCGAGTACCTGGACAAGGCGTGAGCGGCCGATGATGCGCATCGTCGGTGGCGAGGTGAAGGGACGCCGCCTCGCGGTGCCGCCGCGCGGCACCCGGCCCACGTCCGAGCGGGCGCGGGAGGCGCTGTTCAACTCGCTCACCGGGCTGATGGACGTGCACGGCGCGAACGTCCTCGACCTGTTCGCCGGATCGGGTGCCGTCGGGCTCGAGGCGCTGTCGCGCGGGGCGAAGGCGGTGACGTTCGTCGAGTCCGACCGCACCGCCTGCGACGTCCTGCGGCGCAACATCGACGCGGTCGGGCTGCCCGGCACGACGCTGCACCGCCGGCCGGCCGCCACCTACCTCGTCGGGTCCGGCGTGGACGAGCCGTTCGACCTGGTGTTCGCCGACCCGCCCTACGCCTATCGCGACGACCACCTCGCTGTCCTGCTCACCTCGCTCGCCGCGCCGGGATGGCTCGCGCCCGAGGCCGTCGTCGTCGTCGAGAGGCCTGCTCGCGGCGCCGAACCGGTGTGGCCCGAGGGCGTCGTGCCGGTCACATCGAAGCGCTACGGGGAGGGTGTGCTTTGGTACGGTCGCGCCCGATGAACGCGATCAGACGGGCGCTCTGCCCTGGGTCGTTCGACCCGGTGACCAACGGCCACCTCGACATCATCAGTCGCGCAGCCGAGCTGTACGACGAGGTCGTGGTGGCCGTCTTCATCAATCAGGCCAAGTCCGGTCTGTTCAGCGTCGACGAGCGCCGTGAGCTGCTGGCCGAGGCCACCGCGGCCTACCCGAACGTCCGCATCGACAGCTTCCACGGCCTGGTGGTCGACTACTGCCGCGAGCACGACATACCGGTCATCGTGAAGGGGCTGCGGCTGATCAGCGACTTCGACTCCGAGCTGCAGATGGCCCAGATGAACCGTGGCCTGGCCGGCGTCGACACGCTGTTCATGCCGACTAACCCGGAACACAGCTTCCTGGCATCTAGCCTGGTCAAGGAGATCGCCAAGTGGGGTGGCGACGTGTCGTCGTTCGTCCCGCCGAACGTTCTCAAAAGGCTCACCGACCGAAGCGGTTCCGCGCAGTAGTCAGCGGCCCGCGCCGGCCGACGACGAAGGTGGTGCGGGGCATGACGGATCAAGCGCTCAGACGGGCCGACGACCTGTTGACCGAGCTGGTCGAGCAGGTCGAGACGGCACGCAACCTGCCCATGTCCTCGTCGTGCGTGCTGCCGCGCGAGCTCGTCCTGGACCTGCTGGACGAGTTGCGTGAGGTGCTGCCACCCGAGATGAGCGAAGCGCGCCGGGTCATGGCGACGCGCGACGAGATCGTGCAGCAGGCTCGCGAGGACGCGGCTTCCGCCCGGGAGACCGCGACCGCCGCGGCCGAGGTGCTGATGACCGACGCCCGCACCCGGGCCGACCAGCTCGTCCACGACGCCGAGGTCCGCGCCCACGAACTGGTCGAGGCCGGCAAGGCCGAGCACGCCCGGCTGGTGTCGGCGACGAGCGTTCACCAGGCCGCGACCGCACGTGCCGCCGAGATCCGCACCGAGGCACAGGAGTACGACCAGCGGTTGCGCGCCGAGGCCGACGAGTACCGGGAGCGGTTGGTCGGCGAGGCGGCCCGGGAGGCCGCCGAGGTCCGCGCCGAGGCGCAGCGCTACGCGACGAAGCTGACCGCCGACAGCGAGGACTACGCCGACCGCACGCTCGCCGAGCTCGCCGAGACGCTGGGACGCGCCGCGGCGACCGCCGAGCAGGGCCGGGTCGCGCTCGCCCGCCGCCGCGCGCCGCAGCCCGGCCCGGTCGACGGCCGTACCGTCGACGCGCGGACGATCGCGGCGCCCGCGGGGTCGATCGACCCGTGGGACCAGCCGGTCTCGGCCTGAGCGAAGCCCGTCGAGGCGCCTGGAACCGCCGGATTTCGGCCAGCGGGCCATCCTCGGCTAAGCTGAACGACGGCCTTATCCCGATCAGGCCGATTGTCGTATGCCTGAGAACTCGACACCGCACTCGCGCGGTCTGAACCCGAGCAGCCCGTTCGTCTTCGACGTCCGGCTGCTCGGTCGCCGACCCGGCACCATGCGCGAGTACCGGCGTAGTGTTCCCGCGCCTACGGCACTCGGTACGGATCTCATCGGGGTGCCGGACGGCGCCCCGCTCGACCTCGATCTTCGGCTCGAGTCGGTCACCGAGGGCGTGCTTGTCACAGGCACGGTCACGGCGCCGCTCACCGGCGAGTGCGGGCGGTGCCTCGACCCGATCACCGATGAGCTGGTCGCCGACGTCGTGGAGCTGTTCGCCTATCCGGACAGCGTCACCGACGAGACGACCGGCGAGGACGAGGTCCACCGGATCGACGGCGACCACCTCGACGTCGAACCGGTCGTGCGCGACGTGGTGGTTCTCGGCCTGCCGTGGACCCCGCTGTGCCGTCCGGACTGTGCCGGTCTGTGCCCCACTTGCGGGCAGCGGATCGACGCCCTGCCGGCCGGCCACTCGCACGAGACGATCGACCCCCGCTGGGCAGCGCTCGCGGCGTTCACGGATCCGTCCGGGAACGGCGCGGACGACGCCGGCGAGGGCACCGGAGCATCGACGAAGGAGTAACCGACGTGGCCGTCCCGAAGCGGAAGACCTCGCGCAGCAACACCCGGTCCCGCCGGTCGCAGTGGAAGACGAGCGCCCCGACGCTGGTCGTCTGCCCGAACCGTGCGTGTGGCGAGATGAAGCTGCCCCACACCGCGTGCCAGAACTGCGGCCAGTACGACGGCAAGCAGGTCCTGGCCGTCTGACCGGTCGGGCCGACCTGCCGTGTCCGGAGCTTCGGCCGTCCCGGCCGACCAGGACGAACTCGGCCACGCGCTCGGCGTCTCTGTCGACGCCGAGCTGCTTCGCCGTGCCCTGACGCACCGCTCGTACGCCTACGAGCACGGCGGCCTGCCGCACAACGAGCGGCTGGAATTCCTCGGTGACTCGGTGCTGGGCATCGTCGTCACGGAGACGCTGTACCGCAATCACCCCGACCTGCCCGAGGGCCGGTTGGCGAAGCTGCGCGCGTCGGTGGTCAACATGCGCGCGCTGGCCGATGTCGCCCGTCGCGTGGGCCCGAACGGACTCGGCGCGTACCTCTACCTCGGCCGTGGCGAGGAGTCCACGGGCGGCCGGGACAAGTCGTCGATCCTCGCCGACGCGCTCGAGGCGCTGCTCGGCGCGATCTACCTGGCCGGCGGCATGGACGTCGCCGCCCGGGTCGTCCACGACCTGTTCGACGAGCTGATGCGTGCCGCCGCCGAGAGCGGCGCCGGGCTGGACTGGAAGACGAGCCTGCAGGAACTCACCGCCGAGCGGGGTCTCGGCGTGCCCGAGTACCTGATGTCCTCGACCGGGCCCGACCACGAGAAGACGTTCACCGCCCAGGCCATCGTCGCCGGCGAGCAGTTCGCGGCGAGCACCGGCCGCAGCAAGAAGGAGGCCGAGCAGCTCGCGGCCGAGACCGCCTGGCGGGCGCTGGCCGCGCGCGACTCGCGCACCGCCTGACCACACGCGAGTCGCGCCGTGCCCGAACTGCCGGAGGTCGAGACCGTCCGCGACGGCCTGGCCCGCTGGGTCACCGGCCGCAGGATCGCCACGGTCGAGGTGAACCACGCCCGGGCGGTCCGGCGCCACCTCGCCGGCGCCCAGGACCTCGTCGCCCGGCTCACCGGCGCCCGCGTCGAGGCCGCGTCGCGCCGCGGCAAGTATCTGTGGCTGCCGCTCGGCGGCAGCGCGGCCGGCTCGGCACTGGTCGCTCATCTCGGCATGAGCGGGCAGCTGCTCGTGCAGCCGGCGGGCGCGGCCGACGAGAAGCACCTGCACGTCCGCATCGGCTTCGAGGACGGCGGGCCGGAGCTGCGCTTCGTCGACCAGCGCACGTTCGGCGGGTTGCTGCTGGACGAGCTCGTGCCCGCCGCGGACCGGCCGGTCGAGTCGGTGCCGGCGTCGGTGGCACACATCGCCCGCGACCCGCTCGACCCGTTCTTCGACGACGCCGGGTTCGCCGTGCGGCTGCGGCGCCGGGACTCAGCGGTGAAGCGGGCACTGCTGGACCAGACGCTGGTGTCCGGCATCGGCAACATCTACGCCGACGAGTCACTGTGGCGCGCCGAGCTGCACGGCGAGCGGCTCGGCCGCACCGTGAGCCGGGCCCAGGTCGCCGCGTTGCTCGGGCACGTGCGGGACGTCCTGAGCGCTGCCCTGCGGGCGGGCGGGACGTCCTTCGACGCGCTGTACGTGAACGTCAACGGGCAAAGCGGCTACTTCGACCGGTCGCTGAACGTCTACGGACGCGAGGGCGAGCCGTGCCCGCGCTGCGGCACGCCGATCCGGCGCTCGGCCTTCATGAACAGGTCGAGCTTCTTCTGCCCCCGTGACCAGCGCCCGCCGCGTCCGAAATCCGCGCCTCGACGCGCGGCCGGGGTGCATTAGCGGAACCGTGACAGCACCTCGGCGTCGGCGTGCCCACTTGTTGACCATTCGTTACCCGGGTGCGACCATGAGGTGACCTGGTAGGAGCCCGTCCCGCGGCGCTCGCCTCTCCAACGGCATCGGGCAGCCGCGCGCAGACCTCCCCGCCACGGTCGATAGTCAACACGTCCGTGACAGATTTCCATGACAGCGGAAAGGCGGACGCGCGTCCACGAAACGCGCCCCGCACGCACGTCCTCGACAGATGAAGGGGCGCCACACATGGCACGCGCCTTGCTGGGCTACGTAGGCAATGCCAACGAGCAGGTTCTCGCTCTGGAGATCGCACGGCTGCGCCGTCGGGTCGCCGAGCTCGAACTCGAGGTGAGCGAGCTGCGCGCCGCGTCCGGGATGGACCACGCCGAGCTCGACCTCGAGCTGCACCGCATCGCCGAGGCCGCCGAGGCCGCGCTCACCTGAGCCATCCGGGCGCGCCGGGGACCCCTCGTCGGAGTCCCCGCCATCGCGTAAGTTCGTGCGGACGTCGGCTGTTCACCCGATCGCCTCGCTGCGGTCCTCGGTCGGGTTGGTCGGACAGCGACGCATCGCAGAGCTGAACCCGGGAGTTCCGTGCACCTCAAATCGCTGACGCTGCGGGGTTTCAAGTCCTTCGCCTCGGCCACCACCCTGCGCTTCGAGCCGGGGATCACGGCCGTCGTCGGGCCGAACGGCTCGGGCAAGAGCAACGTCGTCGACGCCATCGCGTGGGTGCTCGGCGAGCAGGGTGCCAAGGCGCTGCGCGGCGGCAAGATGGAGGACGTCATCTTCGCCGGCACCGCCGGCCGCCCGCCGCTCGGCCGCGCCGAGGTCACGCTGACGATCGACAACTCCGACAACGCGCTGCCGATCGACTACACCGAGGTCTCGATCACCCGGCGGATGTTCCGCGAGGGCAGCAGCGAGTACGAGATCAACG
>Ga0164242_10006340_pt1 | contig 13033 bp, 12 predicted proteins | sample OricomgcompostMG_FD_108783 | JGI IMG/M metagenome (GOLD analysis project Ga0164242, IMG submission 108783) | Miracle-Growth compost microbial communities from Emeryville, California, USA - Original compost - Miracle growth compost (MG) ... | reverse complement strand
GCAGTGGTTCTAATCGGCGAACGGCTCTGTTATACTTTTCAGCTCTCGGGGCGTAGCGCAGCCTGGTAGCGTACCTGCATGGGGTGCAGGTGGTCGGAGGTTCAAATCCTCTCGCCCCGACCAAAGAAATCAAGGGGTTACAGATGGCGCATCTGTAGCCCCTTTTTCATTGCGGGCTCAACTTCGCGTTTGTCCCCCACAACACGCAAAGCTTCATTCCCGCATATAGATGATTCAAACGAGCTTCGGATCGCTATATGACCGACTGCCCAGACATCCCTTAGCTCGGTAGATATCATTCGCGAGGTTGCAGTGATCAATTTGCATCCTCCATCTGAGGTCGGCTGGACGCCCCTCACTGCTGGGCATCACATCATGTTGTTCACCATCCAATCTCTGCGTTCCTTTTGCTATGATTTCGCGGGCAACGGGCGCTTGGGGGCAGCTTGAAAGCAATTTTTGTTCACCTTTCCGACATCCACTTCGGCCAAGAGAAAAACGGCGGTGATGTCGTGGTAAACGACGACGCGAAGCAGCGGTTGATTGACGACGCACGGGACGAAGTGGCGAAGCTCGGGGAGAGAGCTTCGGGCGTGATCGTGACCGGCGACATTGCGTATTCAGGGAAAGAAAGCGAATACCGAACCGCTGCCCGCTGGCTGGGCGAGCTAACAGATGCTATCGGCTGCGAGCGGATCAACGTCCAGATGGTTCCGGGGAATCACGACATCGACAGGGAAAAAATTTCGGTCCCGATTGAATGCGTCCTCGCGCAGATTCGTCAAAGCGGGGATGCGGTCCTCGACCCGCTTCTGGATAGCGCCGAAGGCTGCGACTTCCTGTATGGCCGGTTTGAGGCGTACCGCGACTTCGCATTGGACTACGAGTGCGAGCTTGATCTCAACGGGCAAATGTCCAGCGGGGGGCGGCTTGAACTCGCGAAGGGCCGAAGCATCAAATTCGTGCGTCTGAATTCGGCACTGATCTGTGCCCGTAAGGACGATAAGGGAAAGTTGATCCTTGGCAAGCGGCAACGAGTCCTGCCGGAGGCGAGCGGAGAAGAGATCATCGTCCTCGTTCATCATCCGCTCGACTGGTTCCAAGACTCCGGTAAGGCGCGCAGCTACCTTCGTAATCGGGCGCGTGTCCTGATTTCCGGTCACGAGCACTTTCCGAGGTTGCTGGTCGATTCAGTCGACGCTGATCGCGATTTGCTGCTCGTAGCTGCTGGCGCGACGAGTCCGGAGGAGGCGGTCGGGGACTATACGTACAAGTATAACATTCTCATCTTCGAATGGGATGAGGATGCTGACGCCCTCGCGGTGACGATTAATCCGCGGACATGGGATGACGACCTGACCCGCTTCAAGCGCGACGATGCGTTCATGGAAGGAAGACCGGACCGGCAGGTGCTTGGTTCGCCAAACTTTCGCAGGGCCCCAATGCCGACAGTGACGCCGCCCGAGGATCGCCCAGCTTCCATTGCAGCGCCGGAAGTCGAATCGGTTGTCATTGGGTGCGAACCTGAGTCGCCGATTGACGTGACGCTTAGCGCTGCCAATGCGGCAACGCCGGCACCCGACATCGAGCCGTCCCCCACGGTAGACCAACGTCTCCTCCAACTCAGATTCTTTCAGGAACTGCCGGAAGGGGAAAGGTTGAGGGCGCTGTTGGACCTTGGGGCGATACGGCCTGACTTTAGAGGGCGACTCGATCATTCGATGGAGCGTAGATTGTTCAGGGTCCTAATTAGGCAAGGGAAGGCGCAGGCAATTGTGGAACGACTTGATTCGGCCAAGGCAAAGAAAAGTGGAGACGTACGATGAGCGTGATGGCCAAATATGCCCGGATATTCTGGGCGGAACCGACTGATACGGATGTTGCGGCACGCAACCGGTCCGTCGCAAAATTGCGCACAGAGTTCGGGGCGCTCGACTCCCGCGCGGCAATAGCTGTAGCTGCGGCGTTGGTGAACGCGCTGGCCGGAGATGAGCTTCCCCCGGATTTGTCTAAGACCATCGAAAAGGCGATCAGCGACGAAAGTCCTGCATTCCAGATGTGCGGCAACCAACTGCACGGCGCCGTCTGCGCCGCTGTCGCCGCTCTGGACTTGACGCGCGACGCCCCGCTCGCAAACAGTGGATGGTCAGCTCCCGACGCGATGGCCGCGGCACTGTGGTCGGGTCTCGCATTGCAGAACCCGCTTGAAAGCGCCTCCGTGGAAGTCTTGCGCATGGACATCTTGGAAGCGTGCCAACAGCGGGTGCGCGCCGTCGCCAAGTGGGCTCGAGCCCGGCAAGATGTGCCCGACGTTGGCACGCTCACGATTTCTGATACGGACGCCGCGATTGGAAAAGCGCAGGCAATGTACAAACGGGCAACAGCACCAGTCATAAGGGCCCTCAAGGAAAACGCAGATCTCGACCGCGAGGAAATTGACTTCTTGTGGTGGGCGCTCGGCGGCCATAGCGAACTGTTCGGCTGTCCGCTCGCCAAAAAAGCGGAGTTTAGCCGCGCTGTTGCGGTCGGAATCGAGGGGGCCGCGAAGCTTCGTCAACTGCCCAGTGACGGGCATCGCCACGTTGTGCTTCGGCAGATCGGCGAATCGGAGTTACTCACGCTCGAGCAACTTGTAGGGACGATCGCTGAAGACAAAGCGGACCTTGCAGACGGTTTCGCCAGTACGTGGGCCTCGGAGTATCCGTCTGTTTTCCCGCTGATCAATGCACTGTCGGTTGGCGGGGGGCTGCTCGAATCGTCAGTGTCGCTTGATGCGAGGGGGTGGGGAGGTCGCGCTTTGCTGGAGGCCGCCATCATCCGACTTGAGGAAAGATTGGGTGGCACGACGTGATGCGAGGCTCTTGTAAAGACGCCAACTGCACCTTCAATCTTACGAAGATGTGCGTCCGCGGCAATCCGCCAGACGAGTGTCCGCACCGCCCATTGTTGACGGATGTTGAGCTTGTGGACGACGATGACGAGCGGCAACAGTCCGACGCGGATGGCCGCGAATCATCGTCGGATGTCGCGCGGCTGCTAGACGTGGGAGGCGCGGTTCTCGATGCACCAACGGAACTTCCTACGCTACCGCCCAGCCGGACGCTCGACCTCGACAAGGCAAATGCCATGATGGCGGCGAGGCAGACATGCATGATAGGTATCGTAGGCCTGCCTGGGGCAGGCAAGACGGCGTGTCTCGTTAGCGCTTACCTATTGCTTGCGAAAGGCGAGTTCGAGGGATTCAGCTTCTCCGATAGCGCGACGCTAAGAGCGTTCGAAGAGATCGCGCGTGGAAGCCGAATGTGGGTTAAGGGCAATCCGCCCGAGCAGATCACAGCGCATACGACGCTTTCAGACGATCGGGAAGCAGGGTTCCTGCACCTGCGTTTAAGGCGCGACTGCGATGGCAGGCTCTTTGATCTTCTTTTGCCCGACTTGCCCGGCGAGTGGTCGAAAGAACTGATCGATTTCAACAACGTCGCGCGCCTAGAATTCCTAAAGTCGTCAAGCGTGATCTGGTTTATGGTTGACGGCCGTCAGTTCGCAAACGACGAGAGCGTCGCATACGCGCGCTACCGGGCTAGCCTTCTCATCGAGCGGCTGGCGGAGCTTCTCGGCGAGCACAGGCCGCGCATACTGCTCGTGCCGACATGGCGAGATGTAGGCGATTTCCCTGATGCAGAAGTCGCCAGACTTTCCGAGACGGCAACGGGATTGGGCTTCGAAATTGAGATGGCGCCGATTGCTTCCTTCTCGTGGAACGAGGATGTGCCGCCTGGCGACGGGGTCGCGAAGCTGGTGGAAAGGTCCATCTGCCCGCGCAAACGGGCTCGCGCATTCTGGCCGGTCACGGAAGCCGATGAGGATGATCGCGCGCTACTGGCGTTCAGGGGACGGCAATGAATACTGGCTCTGTGATGCTGGTTGGTGGCCCGGGATCTGGCAAGACGAACTATATCGCCCGACTCTGGCTCGCCTTCAAGGCAAAAAAGGGGGCATTGCTCGCCGAGCGTTTGCCCACGAACATCCAATATGTCGACGACGCGGTGCGTCATCTGATGGCGCGCAAGTTCGCGCCCAGGTCGGAGCGGAACATCGAAGACGGGCGCCGGGATTTCGTGATTAAGGTTCGCGGGAACAGCGACGCGGGTGGACTGAAGCAGATCTCCGTTCCCGATATCACTGGCGAGCTATGGAAGCGCGCAGTGGACACCTATGAGCTCCACCAAGAATGGATCGACGAGTTCAAAGGATCGTCCTCGGCGATTCTTTTCATTCGTGCCCACACCAAGCTGAACGCGCAGCCGATGGACTGGGTAACTGCGCGGGACATCCTCCAAATGCACGCGGAGACGATGGACGATGAGTTTGGCGATGACGATGACGAGGACGAGGAAGGCGACGGGGAGGCAGGTGCCGCACCGGGGCCGATTGCCGCCCCTGCGGTAGGTTCCGAGCCCCCGGTTGCTACAGTCGCCGACGCACCGGCGGCGCGGCAGCGCGAGCCCGCGGCTCACACACCGCCAAAGGCGCCCAAGCTGCCGGCGCAAGTCGGTTTCTGCGAGTTGCTGCGGTTCCTTGAATTGTTGCTGTCGGATCGGCCTGACGGATCGAAGCCGAGAGTGGCGGTCGTCGTGACGGCGTGGGATATGCTCGACGGCGATGCGAAAAAAGCTGGGCCGATGCAATATCTAAAAAAAGAATTCCCGCTGTTTGCGGGTCGAGTTCAGACGCCACGTCGCCTAGACATCGAGCTTTTCGGGATGTCAATTGTCGGCGGCGATCTGAAAGGGAAGCGGGAGTTTCGGGATTCATTAAAGGGGCGCGATCTGTCGGAAGTTGGTTATACGGCTGTGATGAGGAATGGTGTCATGGTCGAAGACGAGGACGTGACGCTTCCTCTCGCTTGGGCTCTTGCGGATTGAGGCGCCGTTCGTGATCCTCGAACAGCAACTACACGGATATCGGCATGGGCATGAGCTCCTGTCCACGTCCGTGCGCCTGCCCGCGCGGGACCAAGACCTGCTGGACAGACTGTCCGACGTCGCAGGTCCTCTCGGGCCTAGCGAGCGCTTCTTCCCTTACTTGACCTGCTATCCGCTACCGAGCGGTTCTCATTACGTGCTCGCCCGGACGTGGCAGGATCTGAACGCGCCACGCGCCGGCTGTGTGCGAACAAGGTCTCTGCTGATTCCGATGCAGGATTGGATGACCCTGGATGATCCGGCTGCGCTTGCCGAAGCCGCTTCGGCAGGAGGGCCCGAGGGATCTACCGAACCGATTTCTGTTCTTCCGCCATCGGTCAAGCGACTCCCACCCGTCGAAGGAGTGGGCACCGAGCTTCTGGAGGCGCTTTTCCTGGAAGAGCGGATGCCTGTCGCGGTCTTCGGCGCGGAAATGCCTGACGTCATCGCTCTTCGATTGCTCACGGCTGTCTGGCCGTCGTATCGCCGCAGTTTTACGCTCTCAACCTTCTGCAATTCGCCTCGAACGATAGTAAAGAGAAGTTTCGACCTTATGTTTGCTCCAGTTGAGGCGAGGTCGCGCTTCTCTGACTGGAAGGGGCGCCGCATTGATGGGCGCCGAACTTCTGCAGCCCGACATCGATGGTCGATATCCATCGTCAATCGGGTTTTCCGCGCGCAAAACCCATCACTTCGCGGACTTGACGTTCTAGGCGAGATGGCTGGAGATGAGCGGGGGAGCGAGGATGCGCTGCGAGTCTCTCTTCTTTGGGATGAGTTACATGGCAAAGTGGCCGCTGAGCCGCTCGCCGCGCTGGGGCTGCTTGACATTGCTAACACGAGAACGACCAAGAACGCTTACCTTGTGGGCAGCTTGGGGCCCGCTCTTGCATCGGCCGCTGCGACTGCGGTAGCCGCGATGCCTCCGCGAGATGCGTGGGCCTTCCTCCAGGCTCTGACCGGTAAGGTTGGGGACTCAAAGCTTCGCTTGTCCGTTGCCAAGTCGATAAGATCATCGGCGATATCTCTCGCGCGTCAGCGCCCCAGAGAAGCTATCGGCGCCGTTCCGGCGATCCTTGCCAAGGGCGGCCAAGAGCTACTTCTTGGTGCGCTTGGAGATGGACTGGCTGGATCTGCAACGAACGACGTTGCCCGGATGCTTTCGGAACTCGAACCGACCGAGTTGGTAAACCTCATGATCGCCAGCGCACCGCTTGCGGAAGAGATTCTCAGCAAGGATGCTGACCTCGATACGCAGGTAACGGACGGGCTTGAGGACGCGAGTCCTGAGGTGCTGGCAAGTGCGCAGCGGCGCTTCGTGCGACATATCACTAGCGAACGACATACCGAAACGTTCCGAATTCTCGTGTCCGGCATGAGCGGGACAGAGCTTATCGCTCAGATTCAGCGGCTGGATGAGGCCATCGGGCTACGGTCACCGGGTCTTAATGACGTCCTGGTGGATGAAGCAAAGCACGCGAACGCGGTGCCTCTCGTGCGCGACTTCGTTGCTTCGCTTCGACCCTCCGCAGCGAGCGACACGATGCTGGCAGGTCTCATTGAGCCGACGGAGGAGGACGTCCGATGGCTCTTCGAGCAGTCCTTCTTCGGAAACGCACGCCGTCGTTCGCTTCTGTTAAAGCTAATCGAAACCGCGCCCGCTCACTCTTTGGCTCGCGTGTTCTCGGAGCCCGGGCTGCTGTCGCAGGTCCGAGCCGCAATTGGCGATATCGACGACGACGCGACCGCGGAATCCATGGCCAAGCTCGCTGAGCAGGTACTCCCGGTGACGGAAGAATCCTTGGCCGTCGTGCTACAAGTTCTCCCCCATCTGGACGGGAGGCGCGCAGCGCAACTTGCAGCTCGCAGCCTGTCCGCAGTGTTAAGTCGGGAAGCCGGAGCATTGCGGGGCACGGCAGTGCTAGTTCTGCTCGAAACAGCAGGGAAAAGTCTGGATGAAACAATAGCCGTCCGTGCCGGCTTATCCGCTGAGGTGACCTCCAGCATCGCCAGCCAGAATCTTATTCTTTTTGACAGTGCCCCGCCCGCCGTCAGAGCTCGCTTTGTCAAAGCCTCGGCAGCGATCGCTGACGCAATCATTGGAAGGAAAGTCCTTGACTTGTCCTACGAGGGAGCGAGCGCGGCGGGCCGTTTGCTGTGGGAGGCCAGCGCTGGAAATTGTCCGGGCTTCGCGAGGACGGCTGCGACGCTCTTGCCGTTTGCCATGCGCGAGCGCCGCCAGCCTGCATCTGCACTAATCGCCGCTGCCTTTCCCGTCGTATATCGTGGACTGCAACAGGAGCGTATCCCAGATTTCCTTTCGCTCATGTTCCCTTTCCTGGACTGGGACCGTTGCAAGATTGCTCGTCGAGAGCTGGCCACAGGCTTTTCCACTTCGGAATGGCTTCCGACAGACATCGCTCTCGCTGCCGCTCGGGCCGGCGACGCTACTCGCATCCTCAGGGTCATCGCGCGCGCTCCCAAGGGCCGCTCGGCCATATCGGCGATTGAAGGTGACATAGAGACAATTCAACCGCCGTGGCGCCGCGCCGTAGAGGCCGCGCTGACCGAGATATTCAAAGCGACAGGTGAGTGAGGCGCAGGCGCATTGGGAGTCCGCCTATAAACTCTGATTGGTATATGCGAATGACCGAACGCACTCGCGGCACAGTTCTGTCTCATTTCGTTCGGTTTGCTGTAAAATGCGCGAATTCACTCGTCGTGCGCAGCGCCTCCGCCCTCGGGAGGCATTAGACCTCTCTACATCGCGCAACCCTGTTCAGCAAGAGCAGGAACGGTCAGCCCGCAATGCCCACTTTCAGGTCCATTCTGACGAATGGCGCGTTGCGTTCGCATCCACCTTCCGCAGGGAAATTGCTATGGCCGAACAAATCAAAACCGTCCTTGAGATCAAGCACAGCCTCCAAATAATTCGCATGTGGCAACTCGAAGTTCTCGCCGGCTGCAGTCGCTCAACAATCTACAAAAGAGTATCCGAAGGCACCATGCCGGCGCCTATTTCGCTTGGCGGCCGCTCGCGGGGATGGCGCTGGGCCGATGTGGAGATCTATCTAAAGAACCCGTCTGGCTGGCGCACGGCGGCCTGATCTAGGACGGTTCGAGCGAGAATTGTCTGCCAACTGCGCAGGGCGAGTTTCGCTGGCTGGCTGGCGCCGCGCTACGACGCAGCGGCCTGCGGACCTGACCTTCGCCGGCAAACGACGACAGTGTTGGCTTGTCGCTGAAGGCCGAGCAGCTGGACTTACGATGCTTGCCGCAGCCGGAGACGTAATAACGCTACCCAGGCGATTGCCGGGTACGTTGCTTGGTTTGCTCGCGGACATTGCGATACAGGCAAGCGCCAATGCCGACGAACTCGCCATGTTTTCCTGCGTGGATAAGCCAGCTTGAGGCGAGTGATCAGCAACGGCAGAACCTTTAGTGATTTCGGCACGGCTCCTGCCGGCGCCAAGCAGCACCTCTTCGCTTTCTTCAGATACGAGTGTCCTCGGAGGCACGCCTGCTAAAGCCAAATCGCCCCTGGCAAAACGTGCCGGGTTCGCTATTCACGGAAAAGCAGACTGCTTCCATGACATCAAAAAAGAAACGCCACGGCTCCGACGAGCTCGTGGCACAAGAGAATTCGCCCGGTAATGATATCTCAATCACGAGCCGCCTTCTTCACTCACCCGCCGTATCGGAAGGATTCAGGGCGAATCGCGACTCCGCTGAGGCTCAACGCGAGCGCCTATTGGTCGCGCTGAAAAGCGGCTCTGTCGATACCGTTCACGCCTACCGCCGTCTGGACATACTGCACGTACCCCGCCGCGTTTTGGAACTGCGCCGAGCCGGATATCTGATCGTCACGTCCCGGGCAACGCGCGTCACCGAGCAAGGCCATCTACATCGCGTCGGCGTCTATACGCTTGCCGAGCCGGAGCCGGAGCCGGAGCCGGAGCCGGAGCCGGAGCCGGAGCCGCAGCCGCAGCCGCAGCCGCAGCCGGAGGCGAAGGCATGATCATCCGCGGTCCACGGCCCGAGGCGCGCTACTACATCCTTGATAAGCGCATCAGCGAAAAACCGGAAGCTGTCGTGGAGTGCTCGCGGAATGCTCATTTATCTCCTTGGCAAGCCGGACGACTGGCGCGTGTCCATAGCGAATCTCGTGAACGAAACTGCACAAGCGGATGCGCGGAGCGGTCGCGATGCCGTGTATCGATACTTCGGGAATTGCAGTGTGCTGGATGTGTCAGACGGGGCCAAGGCAAGCGGTCCGACAGCCGTTACGCCGAGGTGGAGTACATCGTCTCGGAGCTCCCTTGTGCTCCGCTTACGGATTGTCCGGAAGCGGTTCCGCGTCCGGGTTTGCCGGATACGGAACAACCGGATACGGCCAATCCGACACTACCAAAGACTGACTTTAACCAAGTATTGAACGCACTGAATACTGAGACCAACCATTCTTCACCGGCTGCGCCGGCGAAAATCAAGAAGGGCGTGAAGCTTGAATACGACGATCACGAATTCCACGCCTTCTGGCAAGCCTAGCCTCGGAAGCATGGAAAGCAGAACGCTTACCGGAACTGGCTGGTGGCGCTCGGCGTGATTGGCGGAAAGCGCGGCGCGGCGATTGGCGCGATCCTCGAAGGCGCCAAGCGTTATGCCCGCTTCGTGCAGGCGAACCCGACAAAGGACGTGAAAATGGCCGAAGGCCGGCTCACCGACTGCCGTTGGGAGGACGAGTACGACGCGCCCGCGTCGAACGTGCCGCTCGACTGGTGGAAGGCCGTGCCCGGCTTCGAGGCCAAGGCGGACGAATTGGAGATTCCGCCGCGCGCGCCCAACGAGCCACACCACGCCTTCCGGTTGCGCGTGCTTATTGCGACCGGCGAGGGCCCTTGGCGCCAGGCCGAGATCGACAAGGCCGAGCGCGATAACCTCCACACTTACGTCGAGCACCTGCGCAAACTATTCGGCTACGCGGATCCCAACACGCTCGCGCCGCCGCCTGCAACCGCCTCAACAGTTGCCAAATCGGTGCCCCGGCGGAGTTCTCCGACTTGAAATTTGCACTGAAGGCAAAAAACGCCGGCCCATTGCGCAATAGCGCCCCCGCTAGCGGCCCAAATCGGGCCGCTGTGAGGTTCGCCGAGTGCACCATGTCCTCGATTGCCGCAACGGCCAGACCTGCGTGTTACGCTGGAGAATTGGGAGCTTGCAGGATGAGTCGGAAAGACCCTGATAGTGGTGTTAGTCTCGAAATGTGCGTTTCTTTCAACGGGGGCGCTACCCTTGGTCACCTGAACTAGACATTGCGGACGGTTAGAGGGATGATCTAGCGCAAAAGCCGAAAGCGCTCTCCTCTATCGCTTCTTCAGGTCAACGTGGCCCGGCCGTAGGCGATTTGGAGGAAGTGGGATGGGCAAGAAGATAAATCCATATTCGTCGGAAGCTAACGCCATAATGACAACAAGACTGCAGTTTGCGCTGAAAGAGACCGAGATTCATCATTGGAAGCTATTCGAAAACTTGGCTTCTGCTTTCTTATCAAAAGAATTTCCCAATCTTCGGACAATGGCCTCACCTGGTGGAGACGGCGGGAGGGACGCGGAGCTTTTCGTAGACGAGAGTGAGCCGTCATCTGTCTTGCAATATTCTGTCACCAAGGATTGGGGTACGAAGATAAAGGGGACAGTGGCGCGTTTGAAGAAAACTAAGCCCGAATTCAACTACCTCGTATACGTCACCAGTCAGGTCATCGGCGCGAAAGCCGATGATCTTAAGGCAAAGATGCGAAAAGAGAACAGGGTAGCTCTCGATGTCCGTGACGCCAATTGGTTTACAGAGAACGTAACCGACAAGACCATCATTAGCGTCGAGGAATACTGTCGGGCCATCGTCGACCCAATCTTGAACACGCAAGGTATCGATGTGGCGGTTCGTCCGTCGATGAATTCTGGCGAGGCGAAGGCCGCGTTACTTTTCTTGGAAATGCTGTGGCAAGATGAGAAGCGCGACAAAGGTCTTACCAAAATGGGCTATGACGCGTTTGTCCGTGCGGCATTGCGCGACTCGCGTAACGACCGGCGTATCGCGAAATCTGAGATTATTGAGTTCGTCAAAAAGCAGCTTCATTCTATCGATGAGGTCCTTGTAAAACGAAACTGCGAAACTGCGATTAATCGGCTGGTTTCACGGAAAGTAGTTCATCACTTCACTAAAACCGATGACTACTGTCTTTCGCATGACGAATCGCGACGGTATGAAACCAATCTCATAAAGATCCGGGAATCCGAGGATGCGCTCACGGAGACGATCAAGGCGAAAGTCTCTCTTTACCTCTCAGATGATACACTCGCGAAGCAGCTAAAAGGGGGCGCTGATGACTTCGCAGGGTATTGCCGGACAGTAATCGACAAGTTCCTTTCTGATCGAGCGGCCGCCCTTGCTTCCGGAGTCCTTGAAGGAGAGGTTTCTCAGATAACCTCGCAGGAACTGGAGCGCGTTGTGAGGAACACTGTCACGAACGGCGGAACGCGGAAATACGATGACCACCTCGTCAGAGGAGTAGTGACCTGCTGTCGTGACCTGCTAAATGTCCCAGATATTCGGGTCAACAGATACTTGGAAGCGATCTCCGACTCTTATACGCTGTTCACACTGTTTCAGCAATCGGATGACGCACAGGCCATCACAAATAAATTTTTTGTGGGTGGCTCGATTTGGTTGGACACATCGATCATTCTGCCGCTAATTGCAGAGTCGCTGTATGAGCCGGAGTTTCGAACAGTCACAACTGTATTGAACGCCGCAAAAAGCGCGGGAACAAAATTTTTTGTGACAGATGGCGTGATAGAGGAGATTGAACGCCACTTGAATAGATGCACGACCTATGTATCCATTTATCAAAGTTCTGGTGACCAGATATGGCGAGGAAATCGGCCCTACCTTATCCAATCATATCTTCTACAAGGTAGAAAGATTGGTGGCTTTCGTAGGTGGGCTGAGTCGTTCGTCGGCGAAATAGATCAACAGCGGGATCTTAAGGATTATCTTTCCACTGTCCATGCCATTGCTGTAGCTAATCTTGAGGAGGCGTGCAAAGCAGTGAGCGATGAACTGCGCATTGCCGTCACCGAGTTTTGGAACGGTGTCCACGAGGGGCGGCGGTCTCGGGACGATGAAGGGTTTGATCAACTCGCAATCCAACGCCTGGCGAGGCACGATGCGGAGAATTTCGTTGGAGTCGTGGCGAGGCGCAAGAGCGCGCCATCAGCGACGGCTCTTGGGTACCCTTATTGGTGGTTGACGTTTGACTCAGAAGCCTTTCATGTACTGAACAAAATATCGAAGGGAATCGAGGACTATCCGCGGCATTCCCCCGTAATGAGCCCCGATTTTTTGCTGACATATCTGCGCTTTGGGCCGTCTAGGGAGAAGAACGAATCCAAACACTTGCCGGTGATGATGGAGTTCGCTAGCTTTGCGGACCTACCCCCAGACCTTATTAGCGCGTTGCAAGAGATCCGAGAGAGCAATAGAGACTTTCCAGAGCACGTCATTCAGCGCAAGCTGCGCGACAGATTAGACGAGCTACGCGCGAGGCCGGGCGCTGCGGTTAGCGCGGGTCTGAATGGTCTAACTGTTAATGCGCGAAGAGGATAATTCGTAAAGTCATATTCGCGGTGCGCGATGTACTCGGACGCAAAGACCCGTTACCACACAGAGCTTTCCCTGCCCAGAAAGGACCGCTAGACTATGACGCCGAAGCCTGACACCGGCCACATCGCAATTTTATAAATCGTTGTGAATCCGCGAGGTTCAAATCCTCTCGCCCCGACCAGAACAAGGCCCGCATGGTTTTTTAGACCATGCGGGTTTTTTCATTTGAGCGGCCAGACACTCCAGGTTGAGCGACGACTACAAGCTCTAACCGCCGCGAAAAATCGAAGAAGAATTTCCTGAGCTCCTTGATCGTCGGCTTCCGCAAGATCGTGCGGGCACCGGCGCCTTACCGCGCGGAGGCGCGGCCGTAAAGCGGCACCACGTCGGCTTCCAGCATCGCGATG
>Ga0164242_10006339_pt1 | contig 13034 bp, 10 predicted proteins | sample OricomgcompostMG_FD_108783 | JGI IMG/M metagenome (GOLD analysis project Ga0164242, IMG submission 108783) | Miracle-Growth compost microbial communities from Emeryville, California, USA - Original compost - Miracle growth compost (MG) ... | reverse complement strand
TTCTCTCTATGACACTTCACATTCGGACGGTGTGAGTGCGGTTTTAGCCAACGTCTTTGCTACCTGGAGAATGTTTGCCAGGACTTGTTCTATGGGGACTTCTGCCGCGCTTGATGGTGATCACCAAATTGGCTCGACCATCCGCGACCTCATCGCCTGTCGTCAGGTAGCGCCTTGCGGTCGCCATCCAGATCGTAGACAACCTCGCAAAAATTTTCCCTGAGAGTAATTTTATTGCATTTCAAGATGGGCAACATTCTTTTTTGCAATCTGCAGCAAATTTGGTCGGACACTGGGCGCCGCGAATCGCGGGATATTAACGATTGAACGGCTTGCATCAGGCTTCGCGTCGCGATTCTCAATAAAGATCGGCGCAATCATCAAACCGAATCAAACCGAATCAAGCCAAATCAACCCAGCTCAGACCAAACCTTCAAACAGGATCACATTGACCAGGTCGCCGGGTTTGACTTCGCCGCGCTCATGTTCTAGCACCACCATGCAGTTGGCCTCGGACATCGAGCGCAGGACGCCGGAACCCTGCGAGCCGGTAATCCGCACTTCCTGCACGCCGTCGCCATTGCGGCTGAGGATGCCGCGCTGATATTCGGTACGACCAGGGCGCTTGCGTATCGCCGTCGGCGAAACGACGCGCAACATCGGCAGCGGTTCGACTGCGGAAGCGCCCATCATATGCAGCAGGGCCTGGCGGGCGAGGAAATAGAAAGTCACCATCACCGCAACCGGATTGCCGGGCAGGCCGAACAGATAGGCCTGCTTGCCATTCGAGGCGATTTTGCCGAACGCCATCGGACGGCCCGGACGCATCCCGATTTTCCAGAACGTGACATCGCCCAGTTGCGCCATCATCTGCTTGGTATAGTCGGCAGCGCCGACCGAGACGCCGCCCGAGGTAATAATCGCATCGGCATTTTCGCAGGCGGTACGGAAGGCCGCTTCGAGGGAGGCCGGATCATCCTTGACCACGCCCATATCGATGATGTCGCAACCCAGTCGCCGCAACATGCCGTACAAGGTATAGCGATTGCTGTCGTAGACACAGCCTTCGTCCAGCACTTCGCCGATAGAACGCAACTCATCGCCGGTGGAAAAAAACGCGACGCGCAAGCGGCGTTGGACCGGAATTTCCGCGATGCCGAGCGATGCGAGCAGGCCGAGATCCGCAGGCTTCAGGATTTTTCCCTTGCCCAGTGCCGGCGTGCCGGCTTTCAGATCTTCGCCTTGCAGCCTGCGGTTATCGCCCGCTTTGACGGCACCAGCCGGGACGGTAATACCGCTCTCGCTTTCATCGCGGGTAAATTCCTGTGGAATCACGGTATCGCAGGCAGCCGGCATCACGGCGCCGGTCATGATGCGCACGCATTCATTCTCGGCAACTGCGCCGGCATAGGCGCGACCGGCCAGTGCCGTGCCGACCACTTTCAATGCAATATCCTGGCCTGCCTTGAGTGCCGTGCCGTGCAGGGCATAGCCGTCCATCGCAGAGTTGTCGTGCGAAGGCACGTTGATGGTCGATACAATGTCCTCTGCCAGCACCCGATCAAGCGCGCTGCGCAGCGCCACCTTTTCGACGGCGTGGATAGGCCGAATAAACCGGCGAATGATCGCCTGCGCATCTTCTACCGGCAACGCCTCGGGATCGTAATCGGAGAGGCAACTGATGACGTCGGAAAGCGCGGCGGCAGACGGGTTGATTTGGTTAGTGTCGGTCATGGCATGGTCCGGAGCATCGAGATCATCGTCGTCGAGTGCGTTGGTATTGTTAAGAAGATAGGCGGCACGCAGATTCATGTTTTATCCGTATGACGGGAGTGCATATTCAATCCGCATGCTGGTTATTCTCGAATTGATGCAACTCGCCCAGCGTATTGATATTGCGAAACGCATCTTCATCATCGAAATGGACTTCCGCCACTTTCAGCGTCGCATACCATTTGTCGAACTTGCGTTCGCCGCTTTGCAGATATTCGGTCAGATGCGGCAGTAGAGTTACCCTGGCCAGGCAGAAAACCGGATGCGGCTGGCGTGTCGCACCTTCGCCCGTCATTGCAACCGCAAGGTCAGCCTGCTGCGTTTGCAGTCCTTGCGCCAGACGCGCGACCAGATCGTGCGGCAGGAAAGGCGAATCGCAGGGGGCCGTGACCAGATACTCTGTTTCGCAATGCGTCAGGCCCGTATGCAAACCAGCCAGCGGGCCGGCAAAGCCCTGTATTTCATCCTGCCATACCGGCGCGCCGAAACCTTCATACGGTGCGATGTTCTGATTCGCATTGATCATCAGATAGCCGACCTGCGGCGATAGACGCATCATTACATGCAGGGCCATCGGCGCGTTGCGAAACAGTTGCAGCCCCTTGTCGACGCTGCCCATACGAGTGCCGCGACCGCCTGCCAGTATGAGTCCGGTGATTTGACTGATATCCATTTTTTTAAAAGTTGTTCCGATAACAGTGGAATGAAAGACGCAGCCTAGCCGCCGATATACGACATCTCGACTTTGGGCCGTGCCTGCAGGCCATCGGTATTGGCGGTGCGAATTTCCGAATAGTGATCATCGCGCGCGCGCCAGATATGGGCGACCACAGTGGAAATTTCCTGGTCCGATTTACCGCTACGAATCAGCGCGCGCAAATCGTGGCCGCCGGTGGCGAACAGGCAGGTGTAGAGCTTGCCCTCGGTGGATAGGCGGGCGCGATTGCAATCTGCGCAAAACGCCTGCGTCACACTCGAGATGACGCCGATTTCACCGCCGCCGTCCTTGTAGCGCCAGCGTCCGGCGGTTTCACCGACGTGGTTTGCCGTCACCGGCTCCAGCGGCATGCTGTCGTTGATGCGCCGTATGACTTCAGATGATGGCACGACTTCATCCATCTTCCAGCCGTTGGAGGTGCCGACGTCCATGTATTCGATAAAGCGCAGGATATAAGGCGAGTCCTTGAAGTGGCGCGCCATCGGCAAAATCTGCTGATCGTTCATGCCGCCCTTGACCACCATATTGATCTTGATCGGACCGAGGCCGACGCTATGGGCTTCTGCAATCCCTTCGAGGACATCGGAGACGGCAAAATCGACATCGTTCATTTGCTTGAAGATCGTATCGTCGATTGCATCCAGCGATACCGTGATGCGTTTGAGCCCGGCGTCTTTCAGCGCCTGCGCCTTGCGTTTCAATATCGAGCCGTTGGTGGTCAGCGTCAGATCCAGCTCGCGGCCATCCGGTGTGCGCAATGCCGCCAGCATCGCGATCAGTTTTTCCACATTCTTGCGCAACAGCGGTTCGCCACCGGTGAGACGGATTTTTTCGACGCCGTGGGCAACGAACAGGCTGGCAATGCGTGTAATTTCCTCGAACGACAGCAGCGAAGTTTGCGGCAGAAAAGCGTAATCCTTGTCGAATACCTCTTTCGGCATGCAATACACGCAGCGGAAATTGCAGCGATCGGTGATCGAGATGCGCAAATCGTGCAAGGGGCGCGCACGCGTATCCGCCAGCAGTCCTGTCGGTGTTTCCAGGTCGGCCGGAATAATCGGTATCCGGTTCAGATAGCGATGGTCAGCAAGCGGAATGATTTTTTCAGTCATATAAAACCAATGGTCAGAACCTGCATTGTAAGTGTTTCAGCCGTTGTCTGTCGAACCGGGATCGAGCGCGCACGACTATTGTGGTGTTCTCGATCGGATTGCCTTTTTGCGCTGCCGATCATCAGTATAAATCCAGTCCAGGCCTGAATAGAGTATGTCTCGCGTCAATAGCGCGCCACAGTGGTTTTCTTTCAGGATTATTCAGATGCTGATCGACACGACGGTTTTTATTCGTGCTTGTTTGTGCAAATAATGCGATGCTTGCCGAGCAACTCACAGGCAATTGGTTTAGACTTGCGGCATACATTCAGGAGAAATAATGAGTATCACGATTGAAAATATCAAAGCTGCCTTGTCTGCGGTGATTGACCCTAATACCGGCAAGGATTTGGTGAGCGGTCGCGCGGCAAAAAATATTCAAATCAATGGCAATAATGTGATTTTTGATGTGGAGTTGGGCTATCCGGCAAAAAGTCAGATTGCCGATATCCGCAAGGCAGCGGTGGCGGCGGTGAGCGCAATCGACGGCATTGGTAGCGTAACCGCCAATGTGCATTCCAACATCGTTGCGCATTCGGCGCAACGCGGCGTCAAGCTGCTTTCAAATGTGAAAAACATTATTGCCGTTGCTTCCGGCAAGGGCGGTGTCGGCAAGTCCACTACTTCGGTCAACCTGGCGCTGGCATTGGCGGCCGAAGGTGCGCAGGTTGGTATTCTGGATGCCGATATTTATGGTCCGTCGCAACCGATGATGATGGGTATTTCCGGCCGTCCCGAAACCATCGATGGCAAAACGATGGAGCCGATGGAAAACTACGGTCTGCAGGTGTCGAGTATCGGTTTCATGATCGATCCGGACGAACCGATGGTGTGGCGCGGCCCGATCGTGACCCAGGCATTGTCGCAGTTGCTCGAGCAAACCAACTGGCGCGATCTGGATTATCTGATCGTCGATATGCCGCCCGGTACCGGCGATATTCAGTTGACGATGTCGCAAAAAGTGCCGGTTACCGGTGCTGTGATTGTGACGACACCGCAGGATATTGCGCTGCTGGATGCGCGCAAGGGCTTGAAGATGTTCGAGAAAGTCGGGATTCCGATTCTCGGCATCGTGGAGAATATGAGCACGCACGTTTGTTCCAACTGCGGTCATGCCGAGGCGATTTTCGGTGAGGGTGGCGGCGAGAAAATGTGTGAAGAATATGGCGTGGATTTCCTCGGTGGCTTGCCTTTGACGATGTCGATACGCCAGCAGGCGGATTCCGGCAGACCGACGGTGGTTGCCGATCCGGATGGTCCGATTGCCGTGATTTACAAACAGATCGCGCGCAAGATTGCGATCAAGGTTGCGGAAAAAGCCAAGGACATGTCTGCCAAATTTCCAACCATTGTGGTCAAGAATGACTGATGTGCATGGCTTGATGGAAGCCGTTTTTACGCGTATGGTTACCATCAGGCACTGATTAATGTAAGCGTGGCTTGGAGAGGCTTGTTAAACAGACTTGTCTGAACGGACTCACGCAATTTATTCATGGATTTCCTTCATCGTTTGCAGCCTGTAATTTTAGTCCGGATCAAAATCAGGCTTGCAGTTTCGGCGCACCATAGACAGTGTCGTCATGATCGTAACGACAGGCATAATTTGCCGGAATGAGGAAACATGGAGACAGAAGCAATTCATATCGGCGTCATCATGCAACGCACGCCGCTATCGAACCGCTGGCAGCCGTTCAAATGGCTGCCGATAGAAATCGTCGGGCAAATCGGCTCTACGGATGCGCCGCATTGTCTGCGCAATGATCCTGCCGATACACGCTGGCTGTTTACCGGTTTCAACATCACTCTCTGCAGCAGCGAAGCGGAAGGATACTTCCTCAATATCAGCGCGCCTGCGCCGTGCTGGTTCATCATGTGGCGCATCGAAGAAGTCAACGGTGTTGAGCTCGCGGTGCCAAAAATGGTCACGCTGTCGTACAACGAAGCGGCGCGCGTAATGGATGGCGGCGAACGCGTCGATACCTTGCCGGTTTCAAGTGAAGTTCTTGAACGACTGACGGCCTTCACGCACGATTACTACCATCCGGAACCGAAGAAGAAGCACAAAAAACCCTCGTTTGAGGGCGGCGAGGGCGTCGATAAAATGGCGCGCGCAGAAGGTGAACAGTATGGCCGCTGATACTTTTTTTGCACGCTGGTCGAAAAAGAAAAGCGATGCATCCGGCGAGACAGACGATCTGCAACAGGAACAGGATCTCGTTGCCACATCATTGCCTGCGGCGCACGGCAATGATGAGCCTGTTACTGACCAGGAGATAGCGACGCCGTCTTTGCCGACGCTGGAAGATGTCGAAAAATTGACGCACGATTCGGATTTTTCAGCCTTCATGGGAAAAGGTGTCGATGAGTCTGTCAAACGCTCGGCCATGAAAAAACTGTTTTCCGACCCCCATTTCAACATCATGGATGGGCTGGATGTCTATATCGACGATTACAGCAAATTTGAACCGATCAGTCCGGCGCTGCTGGCATCCTTGAATCATGCCAAGGCATTGCTGAATCCCTTGACGCAATTGCAGACGCCGCTGATGAACTTGCTGGAAAAAACGCCGCCAGAAAATTCCCCTACGCTTGATAACGCGCAGCCGGTGCAGGCACTGGATCAGACTTCACCCGCGATCGCAGATGGATTGTCGGCTGAGCCTGTAGTTGAAACTGTATTGCCGGATGCCGTGCTGGAAAATGATGTCGTTCAACAGCAGGACATACAGAACGTACAGAACGAGCAGAACACACAACAGAGAATAGATCGCACGCAGCAATCGAGTACATCAGAACCTGATCCAAAAGAGCGCTCTGCATCATCCAGAGTCAGGGACGTCTAATCGTTTTTATCAGCCAGCCTCTATCAGCCAGCCAATGACTACAGAATTCAAAGTTTGCAATTGCAATCGCACGATGCCGCTGGACGCTGCCGCAGGTGCGCGGCTTGGCACTGCACTCGGTACGGGACCGATGCCGATCGCCACCGAATTGTGCCGCCATGAAGTCAGCACGTATTTGAAGTCGCTCGATGGCGTCGACGATGTCGTAGTGGCGTGTACGCAGGAGCGCAGCTTGTTTACCGAACTGGCGCAGCAAAAGGGAACAGTCGCGCCGCTGCGTTTCGTCAATATTCGCGAAACCGGCGGTTGGAGTGCACAGGCAGAGCAGGCGCTGCCGAAGATGGCGGCATTGCTGGCCGCCGCTGCGCTGCCCGATCCGGAGCCGGTGCCTGTCGTCGATTACAACTCGGCCGGCCATGTGTTGATTATCGGCACCGCCGATCAGGCGTTGCCGTGGGCGCAGCGGCTGGCCGAGCAAGTCGATGTCAGCGTGCTGTTGACCGCGGGTAGCGACAGCCAGATGCTGGGCGAACGCAGCTTCCCCAGTTTTTCCGGCAAAAAAATAAACGTCACCGGCTGGCTGGGTGCGTTCAGTGTGCGCTGGCAGCAAGACAATCCGATTGATCTCGAAACCTGCATACGCTGCAACGCTTGCATAGAAGTATGTCCGGAAAGCGCAATCGACCTGACTTATCAGATCGATCTCGACAAATGCCGTTCGCATGGCGATTGCGTCAAGGCTTGCGGCAGCATAGGCGCGATCGATTTTGCGCGCGGCGACATTGCGGCAGCCACTGAACGTAGCGGCGTATTCGATTTGATCTTCGATTTGTCCAGCACCCCGCTGGTACACACGCATCAATTACCGCAAGGGTATTTTGCACCGGGACAGGATGTCGCGCGCCAGTTTGAAGACAGCCTGAAACTGACGCAGATGGTGGGCCAGTTCGAGAAGCCGAAATTTTTTCACTACAAGGAAAAATTGTGCGCGCACAGCCGTAATGGAAAAATCGGTTGTAACGCCTGTATCGATATCTGCTCGGCAGAAGCCATCAGCCACAACGGTAATCACGTCAAGGTCAATCCGAATCTGTGCGCCGGCTGCGGTGCCTGTACCACGGTCTGTCCGTCCGGTGCGATGGCGTATGCCTATCCGCGCACGGAAGATATGGGCTTGCGGGTGAAAACCTTGCTGACTACCTATGCCAAGGCCGGTGGCCGCCAGGCAGGTTTGCTGTTTCACGGCAAGGGGCAGGGCGCGACAATGGTGGCGCAAGTCGGCCGCTTGGCGAAGGCCGGCGGCAATGGCTTCCCGGCCCGGATTATTCCGGTGGAATTGCATCACACCGCTGCAGTCGGTATCGACATCTGGCTGGCGGCCTTTGCTTATGGCGCTGCCAACGTCAGCGTGATGGTAACGGGCGAGGAAGCGCCACAATATCTGGATGCCTTGCAGCAGCAAATGGCGTTGGCGCAAACCATCCTCTCGGGGCTGGGTTATGCCGGTGTGCATATGCAATTGATCCGCATTGATTCGGCGGATGAACTGGACACTTTCGTCAACGCGCTGGTGCCGGCGCAAACAGCGGCAGTCTGCGCCACCTTCAATGTGGCAGCCGACAAACGCACCACGCTGGACCTTGCGCTCGACCATCTGCACCGGCATGCACCGACCAGCGTCGAGCAAATAGCGTTGCCGGCCGGTGCGCTGTATGGCGCAGTCCATGTAAACCAGGATGCATGCACCTTATGTATGTCGTGCGTCGGTGCCTGTCCTGAATCGGCACTGACCGACAATGCAAATTCGCCGCAGCTGCGTTTTATCGAAAAAAATTGTGTGCAATGCGGTCTGTGCGAAACAACCTGTCCCGAAAATGCGATTACGCTGACGCCGCGTTTGCTGCTGACGCCGGCAGCAAAAGAACTGCGGGTATTGCATGAAGCCGCGCCGTTCCACTGCATCAGTTGCCAAAAGCCCTTTGGCACCGCACAGATGATAGAGAACATGGTGGGCAAGCTGTCCTCGCATGGCGCATTCTCGGCCAATATCAATCGACTCAAGATGTGCCCGGACTGTCGCGTGGTCGACATGATGGCGAACAAGCAGGAAACATCGATCCTGGATTTGAAATGAGTTTGCAGGAGTGGTTTTGAGTTTGCTTTCAATTCAAATGGAAATCTGACAGGGCGACATGACAAGTACTCAATCAATCAAGTTTGAATCGCAGGATCAGGGTGAAGAAACTGCGCGTGCCGATGTGTACGGTTTGCTGGCGACATTGCTATATGCGCCGCCGTCGCAGAATTTGCTGACTACGATCGCTAATGCGCCGGTAGACGGAACCAGCGCGCTGGAACAGGCTTGGGCCGAACTGGTGGCAGCCTGCAAGACAGCGCAGCAGGAAAACGTGCGCGAAGAATACGAGCAGCTCTTTATCGGCGTCGGCAGGCCGGAAGTGATGTTGTATGGATCGTTTTACCTGGCAGGTTTTTTGATGGAAAAACCATTGGCAGAATTGCGTACCGACCTGGCTGCGCTTGGCTTGCAACGCTCGGACGAAGTGGTCGAAAGTGAAGATCATCTGGCTTCGCTGTGCGAAGTGATGCGCTACCTGATTGCATCCGACGATGTGGTGCATGCCAATCTTGCGGCACAGGAGAAATTCTTTAACACGCATATGCGTGGCTGGGTATTGGATTGCTGCGAGGCAATAGAAGCGAGCCAAAATGCTCATTTTTACAAGCCGGTCGCATGTCTGGCTCGGGTATTTTTTGAAGTGGAAATGCAGGCTTTTGATATGGCGAATTAGACGGGATCTAAAATGCCAATTGTTTTTTAAATGCAATTTATCCAAAAATTTTTTGGCTTTTATTATTTTTTGCCCTAAAAAAGTGCATTTTGCCCTAAAAAAGTGCATTTATTTTACTTTTAATTGTGCAAGTTGCTAAATGGTATGCTAGATTACACATATGCTGCATTAGGCATCAAAAAGCATATTACGTCCTGAACTCACTCGCAGGAGACGATCATGGCAGAGCAAACCAAAATTCCCCGCCGCAGTTTTTTCGCCGGTTTGGGTCTTGTCGCAGCCGCTGGCGTTGCCGCCAAACTGGCTCCTGAATCCGCAACATCGGCCTTAAGTCAGGCCCTTTCCCCGCAAGAACCGGAAGGCGATAGTTACCGCCTCACCGAACACGTCAAAAAATACTACCGTACCACCACAATTTAATTACGAGGTGACGTCATGCTGTTAACTCGCAAAAGCAACGCTGCAGAGCGTTCGCCTGCCCGCTTCACATCCAGTCTTGCGGACAGTTTGTCACGCGCCTTGCCGACGATGGACAGACGCGGCTTCCTTAAACGTTCGGGAATCGGGATCGGCGCCGGTATCGCAGTGGCGCAACTCAGCCTGATTCAGAAAGCCAAAGCCGCAGAGGGCGGTAAAGCAGCGGCGGGCGGCGGCAAGATTGAAGTCAGGCGCACAGTTTGTACGCACTGCTCGGTTGGCTGCGCGGTTGATGCGGTAGTGGAGAACGGCGTCTGGGTACGGCAGGAGCCGGTGTTCGATTCGCCGATCAACCTCGGTGCGCATTGCGCCAAGGGTGCTGCCCTGCGTGAACACGGACACGGCGAATACCGTCTGAAATATCCGATGAAGCTGGTCAATGGGAAATACCAGCGCATTAGCTGGGATCAGGCACTCAGCGAAGTCTCGGCCAAGATGCTGGATATCAAAAAAGCCAGCGGACCGGATTCGGTTTTCTTCGTTGGCTCGTCCAAGCACAACAATGAACAATCGCAGTTGCTGCGCAAATTCGTTTCCTTCTTCGGCACCAACAATACCGATCACCAGGCTCGCATCTGTCACTCGACGACCGTCGCTGGCGTTGCCAATACCTGGGGTTATGGCGCCATGACGAACAGCTACAACGACATGCAGAATGCGAAAGCCGTGCTGTACATCGGTTCGAACGCGGCCGAAGCCCATCCGGTGTCGATGCTGCACATGCTGCACGCGAAGGAAAAAGGCACCAAGATGATCGTGGCGGATCCGCGCTTTACGCGTACTGCTGCGAAGGCCGATCAGTACTGCCGGATTCGTTCCGGCACCGACGTTCCATTCCTGTATGGCTTGCTGTATCACATCTTCAAAAACGGATGGGAAGACAAGCAATACATTCATGACCGCGTCTACGGCATGGACAAGGTGCGGGCAGAAGTCATGACCTGGACTCCTGAAAAGGTGGAAGAGGCCTGCGGAGTGACTGAAGCTGAAATGTACAAGGCCGCTGAAACGATGGCAAAAAACCGTCCTTCATCTCTGGTCTGGTGCATGGGACAGACCCAGCACTCGATCGGTAACGCGATGGTGCGCGCTTCCTGCATCGTGCAACTTGCGCTCGGCAACGTCGGCGTATCGGGCGGTGGCGCGAACATTTTCCGCGGTCACGATAACGTGCAGGGTGCGACTGATATCGGGCCAAATCCGGATTCGCTGCCGGGATACTACGGCCTGTCGACCGGCTCGTGGAAACATTGGTGCACCGTCTGGGGCGTCGATTACGAATGGGTCAAAAAACAGTATGCATCGCAGGAAATGATGGAGAAATCCGGTACCACGGTGTCGCGCTGGATGGATGCGGTGCTGGAAAAACCGGAACATATCGATCAGGAACATAACGTCAAGGCGATGCTGTTCTGGGGCCATGCGCCGAACTCGCAAACGCGCGGCCTCGATATGAAAAAAGCGTTCGACAAGCTCGATCTGCTGGTGGTGGTCGATCCTTATCCATCCGCCACAGCGGCGATGGCAGCGATGAAAGTCGATGGCCAGGAGCTCAATCCGAATCGCGCGGTATATCTGCTGCCGGCAGCGACCCAGTTCGAAACATCCGGCTCGGTTACCGCGTCGAACCGCTCGCTGCAATGGCGCGAAAAAGTGATCGAGCCCTTGTTCGAATCGCGCACCGACCACATGATCATGTATCAATTGGCGCAAAAACTCGGCTTCGGTAAAGAGTTTGTGGCCAGGCTCAAGCTGGTGCCAGGCAAGGGTGGCATGATGGAGCCGGAACCGGAATCGATGCTGGAAGAAATCAATCGCGGCAACTGGACGATTGGTTATACCGGCCAGTCGCCTCTGCGTTTGAAGGCGCATATGCGCAATATGCATCTGTTCGATGTGAGGACGCTGAAATGCAGCAAGGGCAAGGACGTCGCTACCGGCTATGATTTGAGCGGCGATTACTTCGGTTTGCCGTGGCCATGCTACGGCACGCCGGAACTGAAGCATCCAGGCTCGCCCAATCTGTACGACACTTCCAAGAGCATGATGGAAGGCGGGGGCAATTTCCGCGCCAACTTCGGTGTCGAGAAAGATGGCGTCAACCTGCTGGCGGAAGATGGTTCGCACAGCAAGGGAGCGGACATCACGACCGGCTATCCCGAGTTCGACCATATCCTGCTGAAAAAACTCGGCTGGTGGGATGACCTGACGGATGCCGAGAAAAAAGCTGCCGACGGCAAGAACTGGAAAACCGATCTGTCGGGTGGCATACAGCGTGTCTGCATGCAGGTTCATGGCGTACATCCATGGGGTAATGCCAAGGCGCGCGCCGTAGTGTGGAACTTCCCTGACGCGGTACCGCTGCATCGCGAACCGATCTACGGCACGCGTCCCGATCTGGTCGCCAAATACCCAACCCATGACGACAAGAACAATTTCTGGCGCTTGCCGACTTTGTATAAGTCGCTGCAACAGAAAAACGTCGCCGACAAGCTGTATGAAAAATTCCCGATCATTCTCACTTCGGGACGTCTGGTCGAATACGAAGGCGGCGGCGAGGAAACGCGTTCCAATCCATGGCTGGCTGAACTGCAGCAGGAAAACTTCGTCGAGATCAATCCGAAAGCGGCGGCTGCTCGCGGCATACGCAATGGCGAATTCGTGATCGTTTCCACTCCGACCGGAGCCCGGCTCAAGGTGCGAGCGCTGGTGACGATGCGCGTCGGCGAGGATACTGCCTTCATTCCTTTCCACTTCTCAGGCTGGTGGCAGGGCAAGGACATGATTGATTCCTATCCTGAAGGCGCCCATCCGATCGTGCGCGGTGAAGCGGTCAACACGGCGACGACCTATGGTTATGACTCGGTGACGATGATGCAGGAAACCAAAACCACAATTTGCAATATCGAGAAGGCAGCAGCGTAATTATCTGTACGAAGACGAATACACAGCCGTTGAACACGGATAAGAAAAGCTAAGGAGACATCAAAATGGCACGAATGAAATTTATCTGCGATGCAGAGCGCTGTATCGAATGTAATGGATGTGTCACTGCCTGCAAGAATGAAAACGAAGTACCGTGGGGCGTCAATCGACGCCGCGTGGTGACCATCAACGATGGCCTGATCGGACAGGAGAAATCGATCTCGGTCGCTTGCATGCATTGTTCGGACGCCCCGTGCATGGCAGTGTGTCCGGTCGATTGCTTTTATCGGACCGATGAAGGTGTGGTGTTGCATGACAAGGACATTTGCATCGGCTG
>Ga0164242_10006338_pt1 | contig 13034 bp, 9 predicted proteins | sample OricomgcompostMG_FD_108783 | JGI IMG/M metagenome (GOLD analysis project Ga0164242, IMG submission 108783) | Miracle-Growth compost microbial communities from Emeryville, California, USA - Original compost - Miracle growth compost (MG) ... | reverse complement strand
CGGCCGACAAACGAAGGGGGAGAGATACCGTGGCCGACGAGGTGCTTTCGGCGTCCGCGATGGCACTGTACGAACGGTTGGTCACCGCGGCGGCGATGCCGATCAGACCGGGCGAGGCGCCGGTCGGGCCGGGCGAGGTGAGCCTCGACGACCCGGCGGTGCGCGAACTGCTCGACACCGGGTTCGCCGAGACCGACGACGCGACAGCGCGGCTGTTGCCGGTCGCGCCTGTCGCCGCGTTCGAGCGGGTTCTCACCGGCCTGCAAGCCGAATTCCTCGACCAACAACGGCAACTCCTCGAGGCCTACAACTATCTCGACGGCTTGCAGCAACGATTTCTCGAGACCCAACCGGCGTCCGAAGCCGACGCGCTGGCCGACATCAGGCCAACCGAAGGCGCCTTCGCCGCCGCTGTCCGCGAACTCGTCGCGGCTGCCGAGTCGGAGGTCTTGTGCTGGAACATCACGCTCCAGCCGGTGACCGAAGACGTGCCCGCGGTGATGAACGACGCCCACGTGCGCACCGTCTACGACACGACGTTCCTGCATCGCGAAGGCGGCGCGACGGTTCTGCGCCGCGCGCGAGCCGCGGGGGAGGAGCTGCGCATCGCCGACGAGCTTGCCAGCAGCATGCTGATCGTCGACTACGCGGCGGTCGTTCTGCCCCTCACGGCGGCGTCGGCAGGGGCGCTCGTGATCCGCTCGCCCTTGGTGGTCAACGCCATGCGCGAATTCTTCGACATGATCTGGCAGCGCTCCGTGCCCTGGATCGACCGTGACAGCGCCGACGAGGTGCTCACCCCGATCCAGCGGCAAGTCGTCGCGTTGATGGCGATCGGACACAGCGACGAAGAAGTCGCGGGCCATCTTGGGCTGAGCTTGCGCACGGTGCGCCGTCATGTCGCCGATGTCATGGACCGCCTGCAGGCGGGCACTCGATTCGCGGCGGGAATCGCGGCCGCCCGAGCCGGCCTGCTCGACGACGCCGACCTGCCCGGGGCAGGGGCCTAGCGTCGGGCACGTCGTGCCGGGGCGGATTCGCCCTGGTCTGCCCTCGATAAGGCCCTTACGCACCGACGTCACCACTGGCACGTTGCGGTCACTGTCCACTGTTACGGAGTGAAAGGTGCTGACACCGAGCCCATGATCCGCCAACGTGTGTGGCGGCGCTGACGGACGGGGGTCGACAGTGCCGCGGACGAGGCTCCTACCCCAAGTCCAGCACTCGGTCACTGACCCCACCCCAGTGACCGGAGATGCCAGCGAGACCGGCGGCGCCCGCGTCGCCGGTCTCGCCCTCCCGAGGGGGAGGGGAGGGAACGGGCACGACCTAGTGATGCTGGCCGTGGGAGCCCGTCGAGAACAGCACGCAGCCGTTCGCCAGAACCTGACAAGTGTTAAGAACCTGACAAGTCATGGCGAAAGGTTCAAGCTGAGGAGGGTCGCCTTGCCGCACGGGGGTCGGCAGGGCGGCCGGCGGCGGGGTGGGTCAACTGTCGGCGCGAGGCCGCCGGCGCTCATGTGCCGCCAGCCACGCGTCGAACTCGTCGTTCGGCATCGGCCTGGCGACGTAGAAGCCCTGAGCGATGTCGCAGCCGAGGTCTTGCAGTGCGCGCAGCGTCGAGGCGTCCTCCACGCCTTCCGCGACGACCGAAAGACCCAAGTTGTGGCCGAGGTCGACAGCCGACCGGACGAGCACCGTGTCGGCGCTTTCGGCGGCCAGGTCACGAACGAAGGAGCGATCGACCTTGAGCTCGGCGACGGGCAGCTGCCGCAGGTAGGTCATCGACGAATAGCCGGTGCCGAAGTCGTCGAGGGAAAGCCGGACGCCGGCGGCATGCAACTCGCGCAAGACCGCGAGCGCGCCCTCTGGATCACGCATGATCGAACTCTCGGTGATCTCCAGGCACAGCAGGCTGGCCGGCACGCCATGACGGGCCAGGGCGTCGGCCACGCGTTTCGGCAGCGCCACGTCGTGCAGGCATCGAGCCGACACGTTGACGGCGATGGGCACGACCAGGCCAGCTTCGGTCCACGTTCGCGCCTGGGCCAAAGCGATGTCGAGCACATGCGTCGTGAGCCGGTGGATCAGCCCGGTCGTCTCCGCGACAGGGATGAACTCCGCCGGCAGCAAGAGCCCGCGCTCCGGATGCCGCCAGCGCACCAGCGCTTCGACACCCACCAGCGTCGTGGTGGTCAGATCGATTTTGGGCTGGTAGTAAACCTCGAGCTCGTCGCGGTCGAGCGCCCGGCGGAGCTGCCCGAGCAAACCGAAGCGGGACGGTGTCCGCTCGCCGCGCTCGGGCTCGTAGACGGCGACGCCCGCGGCGGCGTCCTTCGCCTCGTACATCGCGATGTCCGCGTGTCGTAGCAGCTCGGTGGGGCTCGTGCCGTGGTCGGGCGCGACGGCCACCCCGATGCTGGCCGCGACGTCCACGCTGGTGTCGCCGACCGGGAACGGCGCGTGCAGGGCGGTCAGCACCCGTTCCGCGACGACGACGGCGTCGTCGACGCTCGTCAGCTCGGGCAGCAACACCGCGAACTCGTCGCCGGACAACCGGGCCACGGTGTCGTTCTCGCGCAGCGCGGCCGTCAGCAGGCGAGGGCCGATCTGGGCGAGCAGCTGGTCGCCGGAGGCGTGGCCCAAGGTGTCGTTGACCTCCTTGAACTTGTCGAGGTCGATGAGCAGCAGGCCGGTGCGCACGGCCGCCGGTTTCGTCGCCGCAAAGGTCTCGATGAGGCGCGCGCTCAGCAGCTCACGGTTCGGCAGGCCGGTCAGCGAGTCGTGCTGCGCCTGGTGCCGGAGCTTGCGCTCGAGCCGCTTACGCTCGGTGACGTCGACCAGCAACGCCATCAGCCCGCGGACGCCTCCGGCGCGGTCGCGGGTCGCGGCCGCGCTGAACTCGACGTCCACCATGCGGCCGTCGCGGCGGCGGCACCGCAGCTGCAGCACGGGCAACGGCAAGCCGGCGTCCAGCCCTGCGAGCAGCGCCGAGATGTCGAGTTGGCGGCCGAGCAGCTTCGCGGGGAGAGGCTTGCCGATGACCTCGGCCGCCGGCCAGGCGAGCAAGCTGTCGGCGGCGGCGTTCCACTCGCGGACGACGCCGGCGCGGTCGAGCTCGATGATCGCGACCGGGCTGGCGTCGATGAGCGCCCGCAGATCGCTCGACGCCGACGGGTCGCCAACGACCGACCCGCCCGCCATCGGCGCTTCGGCGCCGACGACGGTGAGCGACGCGGGAGTCGGTTTTGCGGGGAGCGCCATCGTCGTTCTCGCCTGCCTATGCGGCGGGCCGCACCCTGATCAGCGCGACGTCGAGCTGCAACGTGACCTCGTCGCCGACCAGAACGCCGCCTGTCTCCAGCAGAGCGTTCCAGGTGAGACCGAAGGCGGCGCGGCTGATGGTGGCCGAACCCTCGAAACCGACGAGATCGTTGCCGAGGTGATCGCGCGACGCCCCGGTCAGCGTGAAATCAACCGCGACGGAATGCGTGACCCCGCAAATGGTGAGATCGCCGATCATTCGATGGTGGCCGTCGCCGACCGGCTCCACGGTGGTGCTGTGGAAGTTCATTTCCGGGTATGTCTCGACATCGAGGAAATCGGGACTGCGCAAGTGCTCGTCGCGCTGCGCCTGCCCGGTATTGAGGCTCTCAGTGAAGATCGTCACCGAGACCGCGGAGCGCGACGGGTTCTCGCCGTCCAGCTCGAAGTGGCCGGTGAATTCCGTGAACTCGCCGCGCACGGCTGTGACCATGGCATAACGAGCGGCGAAGCCGATTCGGGTGTTGGCCTCATCGAACTCGTAAGCGGCGCTCAATACGGCGGTCGCGTCGGCTGCTGACACACCGGCCTCCCTCGCCCGTCGAACATGTGCCCATACGTGACTGTGTCGCCAAATCCTTGATCGGATTCGGCGGCACGGCGGTTCGATCGACGTTTCGCGGATCGGCCGCATCTTTTCTATCGGCCGGCACACGACACGCTGTAGCGCCGACGAGGCGTGCCGACGCTGGGCCCGCGTGGCGTGCGATGTGACATTGGCCACCGGAATTCGGGCGCACGTGCTCCAAGAACTCTCGGAGGCCGAATTCGGCCCGGCCTAGCCGAAGATCGACGGCAACGTGCCGGACGACGCCGCCCGCGCCTCGTCGAGCCCGACCGAGAACAGCCCGGCGAACTCCAGCCGCGCCCCCCCGACCACGCCGAGCTTCCCGAACGCCACACCGTGCGACGCCGCAAGCGCCTCGAACGCCGCCGCCGCATCGGGAGCGACCGCGACGACCGCTCTCGCGCTCGACTCGGAAAACAGCGCCACGAAGGGGTCGAGCCCTGCCGGCAGGTCGATGCGGGCGCCTCGGCCGCCCCGCAAGCACGACTCGACGAGCGCCTGCGCGAGGCCGCCGTCCGAGAGGTCGTGCGCGGCGCCGACGACGCCGGAGCGCGCGCCTTCGACCAGCACCGTAGCCAACGCGCGTTCGGCCTCGAGATCGACGGCCGGGGGGCGGCCGCCGAGGTGGGCGTGCTCGACATGCGCCCACTCGCTGCCGCCGAACTCGTCGCTGGTGACGCCGAGCAGGTAGATCTCGTCGGCGTCCGACGAAAACCCGATAGCACGACGACGCCGCACGTCGTCGATGACGCCGAGCACACCGATCACCGGGGTGGGATTGATCGGCGTCGACCCGGTCTGGTTGTAGAAGCTGACATTTCCACCGGTGACGGGGATTCCGAGGACGTAGCACGCGTCGGCGATACCGCGGATCGCCTCGGTGAACTGCCACATCACCTCGGGGTCTTCGGGCGAGCCGAAGTTGAGGCAGTCGGTGATCGCCATCGGCGTGGCGCCGGCGGCGGCCACGTTGCGGTATGCCTCGGCCAGCGCGAGTTGCGCGCCTGCATAGGGGTCGAGACGCGCGTAGCGGCCGTTGCCGTCGAGGGCGAGCGCGATGCCGAGGTTCGTGGAGTCGTCGAGACGCAGCATGCCGGCGTCGTCAGGCATCGCGAGCGCGGTGTTGCCGAGCACGTAACGGTCGTACTGGTCGGTGATCCAGCTCTTGTCTGCGAGGTTTGGCGACGCGGCCATTTTCAGCAGCGTGGCGCGCAATTCGTCGGCGGACGACGGGCGCGCCAGCGCTCGCGGGTCGTCGGCGTTGAGCGCGTCGAGGTCGGCGGGGCGAGCGATCGGCCGGTCGTACACGGGGCCCTCGCGGGCGACCGTGCGCGGCGGCACGTCGACGACCAGCTCGTTACGCCAATAGATGCGCAGCCGCTCGGTGTCGGTGACCTCGCCGATGACGGTGGCGGTGACATCCCATTTCGTGCAGATTTCCATGAACCGCTGGACTTTGCCGGGCTCCACCACCGCGCACATGCGCTCTTGCGACTCGCTCATGAGGATCTCTTCGGGAGCGAGGGTGGCATCGCGCAGCGGCACGGTGTCGAGCACGACCCGCATGCCGCCGGTGCCGGCCGAGGCAAGCTCCGACGTGGCACAGCTCAGGCCCGCCGCGCCGAGATCTTGGATGCCCGCCACGAGGTCTTCGGCGAAGATTTCCAGGCAGCACTCGATGAGCACCTTCTCGGCGAACGGGTCGCCCACCTGCACCGCGGGCCGCTTGCGCTCGCCCTCGGCCTCGAAGGTCGCGCTCGCGAGCACCGAGGCACCGCCGATGCCGTCGCCGCCGGTTCGGGCCCCGAACAGGATCACCTGGTTGCCCGGGCCGGGCGCGGTCGCGAGCTTGATGCCGTCGGTGCGCATGACGCCGACACACAGGGCGTTGACCAACGGGTTGCCGAGATAGGTCGGATCGAAGACCACCTCGCCACCGATGTTCGGCAGGCCAAGGCAGTTGCCGTAGCCACCCACTCCGGCGACGACGCCCGGCAGCACCCGGAGGGTGTCAGCCGCGTCGGCCGGGCCGAACCGCAACGAATCCATGACGCCGATCGGACGCGCGCCCATCGTGAGAATGTCGCGCACGATGCCGCCGACACCCGTGGCCGCGCCTTGGTACGGCTCGACGTAGCTCGGGTGGTTGTGCGACTCGGCTTTGAAGGTGACCGCGAAACCCTGCCCGACATCGACGACGCCGGCGTTCTCTCCCATGCCGACCAGGAGAATGTCTTTCGCCTGAGGTGGAACCTTCTCGCCGAACGCCTTGAGGTGACGCTTGCTCGACTTGTAGGAGCAGTGCTCGCTCCACATCACCGAATACAGCGCTAGCTCGCACGACGTCGGGCGGCGGCCGAGGATCTCGCGGATGCGCGCGTACTCGTCGTCCTTCAGCCCCAGCTCGGTGAAGGGCAGCTCGAGATCGGGGGTGGCCTGCGCGCGCGAGACCGAGTCGATGTCGCTCACGCGGCCACCAACGCCATCAGCACGCTGGTGAAGAAGGTCAGCCCGTCGCTCGACGGGCCGGTCAGCGGGTCAATCGCATACTCGGGGTGTGGCATCAGGCCCACCACGTTGCCCGCGTCGTTGGCGATCCCGGCGATGTCGCGCTGCGACCCGTTCGGGTTGCCCTCGATATAACGGGCGACGACGCGCCCCTCGGCTTCGAGCTCGTCGAGCGTGCGCTCGTCAGCGACGTAGCGCCCCTCGCCGTTCTTCACCGGAATCACGACCCGCGCGCCGGTGGGATAGCCCGCCGTCCAAGCCGTCGCGGAGCTCTCGATCGTCAGCGCCTGGTCTTTGCACCGAAAATGCAGGTGGGCGTTGCGAATGAGCGCGCCCGGCAGCAAATGCGCCTCGCACAAGATCTGAAAGCCGTTGCAGATGCCCAGCACCGGCAGCCCGGCTCGTGCGCCGGAGATCACGGCGTCCATCACCGGCGAGAACCGCGAGATCGCGCCGCACCGAAGGTAGTCGCCGTAGGAGAAGCCGCCAGGCAGCACAACCGCGTCGACGTCGTGCAGCGACGGATCCTTGTGCCAGAGCGAGACCGCTTCGGCGCCGGCGGCAGAAACCGCGCGCGACGCCTCGCGATCATCGAGTGACCCAGGAAAGGTGACGACGCCGATGCGGGCAGTCATGAAAGCAGCGCTCCAGGGCGGGTGCGACGGGCGGAACATCACCACACGCGGCGACACGTCCCAGGATACCGGCCCACCCGGCGCAGGGCCGTGCGCAGCTCAGACCGCGCGTCCGCCGGCGGTCAGCGCTGGTAAGCGAGCGATTTCCGAAGGCGTACGACCGTGCCGCCGTCGTCACACACGCTGAAATCGAGCTCGTCGACCAACGCGCGCATCAGCTGGACGCCGCGCCCGTGCTCGGCGTCGCCGTCGATCAACTCGCCTTCGGGCACCAGCACGGGCTGGCGGAAATTCTCACCTTCGTCGGAGACCTCGACGACACAAATATCGCCGTCGATCCCGGCCGCAACGGCGTACTCGTGATGCGTGCCCGCATGATCGAGAACGTTCGTGCACGCTTCGCTGATCGCGAGTTCGATGTCGTCGACGCACGAGCGGGTGACGCCCATCGCGACGAGCGCGTGGCTCAGCACCTTGCGCGCGACCGGAACGCTGCGCTCCTCGCTTGGCAGGAGCAGCCGTAGCCCCACGTGCACGCGGTCCCCTTCCCTCGCGGATGCGCCTCAAGCCGGGGGGTGCCTCAAGCGTTCGTGCTTCGAGTGGTCGTGCCTCGAGTGGTGTGCTTCGGGTGGTGTTTCGATGTGAAGGGTTCCCGCCCACACACCCGTGCTAACCGTTCGCGATGGGTGATTCGATATAAAAACCGGCACTCGACGAGGGTTTGCCATCGTAAATTCGCACCCTGGCTCGGCCGCGGCGGCGATCGCGGCGAGCTCGGCGGCGCAGGGCCGCAAGGTCAAGCCGGCCGGACGACGAAATCCTCGATCACCGGGTTGCTCAGCATGGTGCGCGCCAGATCGCTGATCTGGGCGATCGCGGCGGCGTCGGCGTCACCGTCGATCTCAAGCTCGAAGTGCTTGCCCTGGCGCACAGAGGCGATGCCCGAATGGCCGAGCCGGCCAAGCGCGCCGAGAATGGCTTGACCCTGCGGATCGAGGATCTCCGGCTTCAGCATGACGTCGACGACGACGCGGGCCACGGTGCTCTCCTGGGTGTCGGGCTTCCGGCCGGAAGCGCGGCTCAGACTATCGGTCGACGACCTGTCGCGACGACGTCCAGCCGGGTGCTCGGCGAGGCGGCGACGGATGACGCGGCAGGGCGTGCGCCAGTCGTTCGACCGAATGCGCGTATTCGGGTCGTCGATCGAGTGGCCGCGATGTGGCAAGGTGCCGCCCATGAGCGCTGCGTTCGACGACCAGGTTGCTGACGACTCCGCGACCGACGACGCCGCGGCCGGTGGCGCCGCGGCTAGTGGCGCCGCAGCTGGTGGCGCCGAGCGCGCACGGCTGCGCGACGGCGATCACGACGACTCGCCGTGGCGAGCCTGGGGCCCCTATCTGGCCGAGCGTGCCTGGGGCAGTGTGCGCGAGGACTACAGCGCCGACGGCGACGCGTGGGCCAGCTTTCCCTTCGAGCACGCGCGTTCTCGGGTCTACCGCTGGAACGAAGACGGTATGGCCGGCTTCTGCGACCGCGACCAGATCTGGTGCTTCGCGCTGGCGCTGTGGAACGGTAACGATCCGATCCTGAAGGAGCGGATGTTCGGCTTGTCGAACGCCCAAGGCAACCACGGCGAAGACGTCAAGGAGCGGTACTGGTTCGTCGACGGCGCCCCGAGCCACGCCTGGATGAGCTGGCGCTACCACTATCCGCAGGCGGCGTTTCCGTACGAGTCACTCGTCACCGAGAACGCCCGTCGCGACCGGCTGCAGCCCGAATACGAACTCGACGACACAGGGGTTTTCGACGACGACAGGTATTTCGACGTGAGCGTCGACTACGCCAAAGCCACGCCGACCGACCTGCGGATAAGGGTCACCGTGCGAAACGCGGGGCCCGACGACGCCACCATCGAGGTGCTGCCACAGCTGTGGTTTCGCAATACCTGGGCATGGGGGCTGCCAGACGCCGACCCCCAACCGCAGATTCGCTGCCAAGGCCCGCGGCTTGTCGGCGTCCACGAGAAAGTTGGCATGCTGACGTTGGCGGCAGAGTCGCCGGACGCGTTCGTCGAGTCGATCGCATGTGACAACGAGACAAACACCCGGCTGCTGTACGGCTCGGCCGGGCGCTCGCTCTACCCGAAAGACGGTATCGGCGACCACGTCGTGCACGGCGCCGCGACCGTTCGAGACGAGGGCACCAAGGCGGCGCTGCGCTACCGCCTGACCCTTGCGGCTGGCGAAAGCCGCGAGATCCGCCTGCGGTTGTTCGCCTCCACCACCGACGGCGCGAGCGTGGCTGACGCGCCGTCCGACGATTTCGAGAGCGTCATGGCTGCTCGCAAGCACGAGGCCGACGAGTTCTACGAGTCGCTGCGGCCGGCTGGAGTTTCCGACGACGAGCTGCGGGTGGTGCGGCAGTCGATCGCAGGATTGCTGTGGAGCAAGCAGTTCTTTCACTACGACGTGGAGCGGTGGCTCGAAGGCGACCCGGCCGGGCCGCCCCCGCCGCCGGGCCGAGGCGAGATACGCAACGGAAAATGGCGGCACCTGAACAACGCCGACGTGCTGCTGATGCCCGACACATGGGAGTATCCGTGGTTCGCCGCTTGGGATCTCGCGTTTCACTGCGTGGTGATGGCGCACGTCGACCCGTCATTCGCCAAGCGGCAGATGCTGTTGATTTTGCGTGAGTGGTACATGCACCCGAACGGGCAGCTGCCGGCGTACGAATGGAACTTCTCCGACGTCAATCCGCCGGTGCACGCGTGGGCGGCGCTGCGCGTGTTCGAGATCTCGGGCAGCGACGACTACGACTTCCTCGAGCGCGTGTTCCACAAACTGCTGCTGAACTTCACCTGGTGGGTGAACCGTGAAGACCGCGAAGGAAACAACCTCTTCGAGGGCGGTTTTCTCGGACTCGACAACATCGGCCCGTTCGACCGGTCGAAACTCACCGGAGCGACGCTCGAACAAAGCGACGGCACGTCGTGGATGGCGATGTACTGCCTGAACCTGCTCGACATGGCGCTCACGCTCGCAATGAATGACGCCACCTACGCCGACGTCGCGACCAAGTTCTTCGAGCATTTCGCGCGCATCGCGACCGCGGCGAAACGGCAAGGGCTGTGGGACGACGCCGACGGCTTCTTCTACGACCAGCTACGCCTGCCCGACGGCGTGCAACTGCCGGTGAAGGTGCGATCGCTGGTTGGCTTGATCTCGCTCTGTGCGGTCAGTCACGTCGACGACGCGCACCTGGCACGGCTCCCGGGTTTCGCGAAACGCCTGCGCTGGTTCATAAAACATAAGTCGGAGTTCACATCGACCGTCGTCGGAAAGGAAGGTCACGACACGATTTTCGCCGTGCTCGCGCCCGACCAGCTGCGCCGGCTGCTGCAGCGGGTGTTCGACGAAAGCGAATTCCTCTCCCCGCACGGTGTTCGATCGGTGTCGGCGTACCACCGCGACCACCCGTTCTCGATCACCTTCGACGGGCAGACCTATCTGGTCGATTACGAACCCGCGGAGTCGACCAGCTTTCTGTTCGGCGGAAACTCGAATTGGCGCGGTCCGGTGTGGATGCCAATCAACGCGCTGCTCGTCGAATCGCTGCGTCGCTTCTCGCGGCATCTCGGGCCGACGTTCACGATCGAGCTGCCAACGGGCTCCGGCAACCGGGTCACCCTGGACGCCGCCGCCGACGACCTGGCTCGCCGTCTGGTCTCGCTGTTCCTCCCCGACGCCACCGGCCGTGCGCCCGCCGCAGGCGACCGGTCGTGGCCGGACGGGCTGCTGTGGTTTCACGAGTATTTCCACGGCGACACCGGCGTCGGGCTGGGGGCTTCGCACCAGACCGGCTGGACGGCGATGGCCGCCCACCTCATCCTCTCCCGCCGCTGATCGGGCGGTCCCGTTCGCGCCCCGGTCGCCCCGGGTCGCCCCGGTGCCCTTGTCGATCACGTAAAGGGGGTCTTGACCCCCGATGCATGGCCCGTGGACCGTTCCTCGGGGGTGCTAGCCGCACAAGGGGCGCCGGCCAGCAGGGTCGGCGTCCGCATGGTGAGACTTAGTGGGCGGTCGAGGCGAAGTTTCGGCCATCCACAGACGCGGCAGGCAAAGCCGCACGTCCGGACGCCGCGTGCGGCGGCAGAGCGGCCGTTCCCCCAAGCTGTCCACACCGCATCCTCAGGGACACGGGCTGATATCCACAACACGCGCACAAGGCCTTGTGCACGGCGGGCTTTCGCTCTAAGGCCGCCGATCCATAGGGTCGCGACCTGCGGCAACCACCGATCCGGCGCACGGAAGCGACCGGTCACGCGGCCCGCGCCGGCGCGTCGAGCGTGAAACTGTCGGCGGCTGGTGGCTAGATGGGTGGACGAGCAGCGGTGCAGAGGCGTTCGGGGAGGTCGTCGCGGTGAGTGTGATCGAGCTTCCCGGGCAATCGCGGGACGCCGAGCGCACGCCTCCGCAAGACGTCAACGCCGAGCAGTCGGTGCTTGGCGGCATGCTGCTCAGCAAAGACGCCATCGCCGACGTCGTCGAGGCGGTGCGCGGCAACGACTTTTACCGCCCGGCGCACCAGACCGTGTTCGACGTCATCATCGATTTGTACGGGCGCGGCGAGCCGGCCGACGCCATCACGGTCGCGGCGGAGCTGACCAAGCGCGGCGACATCGCGCGGGTCGGCGGGGCGGCCTACCTGCACACGCTCATGTCGTCGGTGCCGACGGCCGCAAACGCCGGCTACTACGCGAAGATCGTCGCCGAAAAGGCGATCCTGCGGCGGCTGGTCGAGGCCGGCACCCGCATCGTGCAGCTCGGCTACGCAGGCTCCGGCGGCGAAGTCGACGACATCGTCGACCGTGCGCAGGCCGCGATTTACGACGTCACCGAACGTCGCACCACCGAGGATTACAGCGTCCTCGAGGCTCTCTTGCAGCCGACGATGGACGAGATCGAGGCGAGCGGGCAACGCGGCGGCGGCATGAGCGGCGTCCCTACCGGATTCGCCGATCTCGACTCGCTCACCAACGGCTTGCACCCTGGGCAGTTGATCGTCATCGCCGGCCGGCCGGCTATGGGAAAGTCGACCTTGGGCCTCGATATCGCGAGAGCGGCGTCCATCAAGCACCAGCAGACCTCGGTGTTGTTCTCGCTCGAGATGAGCAAGCATGAAATCACCATGCGATTGTTGTCTGCCGAGGCACGCATTCCGCTGCAGGCGATGCGCACCGGTGAGATGCGTGACAACGATTGGGTGAAACTCACCAGCAGGCTCGGCGAAATGGCAAGCGCGCCGCTCTATATCGACGACTCACCGAACCTCACGATGATGGAGATCCGAGCCAAGGCACGGCGGTTAAAGCAGCGGAACGACCTGCGGCTCGTCGTCGTCGACTATCTGCAGTTGATGACCTCACATTCACGGGTCGAGAACCGGCAGCAAGAAGTCAGCCAGATCTCGCGTTCGCTGAAGCTGCTGGCGAAAGAGCTCGAGCTGCCGGTGATCGCGCTGTCGCAGTTGAATCGTGGCCCCGAGCAGCGCACCGATAAACGCCCACAACTATCCGATCTTCGTGAATCGGGTGCCATCGAGCAAGACGCGGACGTCGTCATCTTGCTGCACCGCGAAGACATCTACGAACGTGAGTCACCCCGCGCGGGCGAAGCCGACCTCATCGTCGCCAAGCACCGGAACGGCCCGACGAACACAATCGTCGTCGCCTTCCAGGGCCACTACAGCCGCTTCGTCGACATGGCCGGCGGATAGCCGCGTGCCGGCGCCTGGAAGTCAGGTGCGCGCGCCTTCGCCGGCCTGCGCGGTCAGTTCTTCCATCAGGCCCGCGAGAAGCGCCGCACGGGCCGGCATGAGGTCGAGCCGAACGTGCTCGTCGCGGGCGTGCGCGCCACTCCCGACCGCGCCTAGGCCGTCCAGCGTCGGGATCCCGATGGCGGCGGTCAGGTTGCCGTCTGAGGCGCCACCAGCGGCGG
>Ga0164242_10006337_pt1 | contig 13037 bp, 12 predicted proteins | sample OricomgcompostMG_FD_108783 | JGI IMG/M metagenome (GOLD analysis project Ga0164242, IMG submission 108783) | Miracle-Growth compost microbial communities from Emeryville, California, USA - Original compost - Miracle growth compost (MG) ... | reverse complement strand
TTGAAAGCGGTCCTTGAAAGCTCCTGAAAGGGGCCGGGCGCTGCCTGCAACGGCCCCGTTTAACCTGCCAACATACAAGCTGCCTCAGCCGACGTTGCCCGCGTCTATTCGCACGCGGCGTGCGCGGCCTACTCCAACAATCACCGCCGATGTCCACTCCGTCCGCTACCTCTTCACGCATGAGCGCGCCTGAGCGGCGCGCGACCATGTCGCTTGCCGCGATCTTCGCGCTGCGCATGCTCGGTCTGTTCATGATCATGCCGGTGTTCTCGGTGTATGCGAAAACCATACCGGGCGGCGAGAACGTGCTGCTGGTGGGCATCGCGCTCGGCGCGTACGGCGTCACGCAGTCGCTCTTGTACATCTTCTACGGGTGGGTGTCCGACAAGGTCGGTCGCAAGCCGGTCATCGTGACCGGCCTCGTGATCTTCGCGCTCGGCAGCTTCGTCGCCGCGTTCGCGCACGACATCGCGTGGATCATCGTCGGCCGCGTGATTCAGGGGATGGGCGCGGTGTCGTCCGCGGTGCTCGCGTTCGTCGCGGACCTGACCACCGAGGAGAACCGGACCAAGGCGATGGCGATGGTCGGCGGGTCGATAGGCATCTCTTTCGCGATCGCGATCGTCGGCGCGCCGATCGTGTTTCACTGGATCGGCATGAGCGGGTTGTTCGCGCTCGTCGGCGTGATGTCGCTGCTGGCGGTCGGTGTCGTGCTTTGGGTGGTGCCCGATGCACCCAAGCCGGTGCACGTGCGCGCGCCGTTCTCCGAGGTGCTGCACAACGTCGAACTGTTGCGGCTGAACTTCGGCGTGCTGGTGCTGCATGCGACGCAGACCGCGCTCTTTCTCGTCGTGCCGCGCCTGCTCGTCGACGCCGGGCTGCCCGTGCACTCGCACTGGATGATCTACCTGCCGGTGATGGGGCTGTCGTTCGTGCTGATGGTGCCCGCCATCATCGTCGCCGAGAAGCGAGGGAAGATGAAGGCCGTGCTGGTGTCCGCGGTCGCGCTTATCCTGATCGGCCAGCTGGCTCTCGGCGCTGCGCCGCATACCCTGGTGGCGGTGGCGGCGATCCTGCTTGTTTATTTTCTGGGCTTCAACATCCTGGAGGCGTCGCAGCCGTCGCTCGTGTCGAAGCTCGCGCCGGGCACGCGCAAGGGCGCGGCGACCGGCGTGTACAACACGACGCAGTCGATCGGGCTCGCGCTCGGTGGCGTCGCGGGCGGCTGGCTGCTGAAGTCGGGCGGCCCGAGCACGGTGTTCTATGCGTGCTCCGGACTCGTGTTCTGCTGGCTGCTCGTCGCGGCCTGGATGAAGGCTCCGCCGCGTCGCGCCGCGGCAGCGGCCCGGTAATTTCACGCGGCGGCGACGCCTTCGCGGCACGCGTGTCGCGATGCCCGATCTGCCCGGGAGCCGACGGCAGCTTCTCGCGGCGCCTCGCCGTCGGTCACGTCGAAAACCGCAAGCCGGCTATCAGCGATCCGGCAACCGTGCGGTGGCTCCGCGCGCCGCGATAAGAGTCGCGCCTGACTGGCCTGAAAAACTCGGCTTGTTGGCCATCGTTCGAGCGCTCGGTCGGAGAGCCCGCGATGCTCGGTTACAATTTCCGGCAAATCGATTTCCTTCGCTGAGCGAGCTCGGGCGCGTGCCTCGTTGCAATGTGCTTCGAAGGCATCGAGCGGGCGGCGGCAGGCATGGATCCGATTGAAAGTCCTGTTGGACCGACCCTGGCCGAGTGTTAGGCTTTGACAAGAGATTGTCCCTAGGCTTTATTTTTTGACAAATTCTTTGCCCCACTGACAAAGCTGTCCGTGGGCAGAACTGGAGAAACTCATGGCATCCGTGAACAAGGTCATTCTCGTCGGCAACCTCGGTGCCGATCCGGAGGTCCGATATCTGCCGAGCGGCGACGCGGTGGCGAACATCCGGCTTGCCACGACCGATCGCTACAAGGACAAGGCGTCCGGCGAATTCAAGGAAGTGACCGAATGGCACCGCGTCGCGTTCTTCGGGCGTCTTGCGGAGATCGTGTCGGAGTATCTGAAGAAGGGCTCGTCGGTGTACCTCGAGGGCCGCATCCGTACGCGCAAGTGGCAGGCGCAGGACGGCACCGACCGCTATTCGACGGAGATCGTCGCCGACCAGATGCAGATGCTGGGCGGCCGTAGCGGCGGCGCGTCGATGGGCGGTGGGGACGATGGCGGGTATAGCCGCGAGCCGGCCGAGCAGCCGCGTGGTGGTGGGCGCGGCGCGCCGTCGGGCGGTGGTGGTGCTCGCGGCGCGGGCGGCGCCGGCGGTGGTGGTGGCGGACGCTCGAACGCGCCGGCTGGCGGCGGGTTCGATGAAATGGATGACGATATTCCGTTCTAAAGACAGCTCAACCGGTTTTTCGCTCGGCAAGGCCCGCTCTTCGTTTCCGAAAGAGCGGGCTTTTGATTTTGTGCGGGCAACGGCCGCAAAGGCCAAGGCTACAACGCGACCCTCATGCGAGCTTGAGCGTCACCACCCCGAGCACGATGACCACCGCGGCGATCGGCCGGCTATAGCCGTGCCGTTCCTTAAGCACGAACACGGAAATAGCCGTGCCGAAAATGATCGCCGTTTCGCGCAGCGCCGCGACCATCGCGATCGGTGCCCGCGTCATCGCCCACAGCACGAGCGAGTACGCGGCGAGCGTGCAGGCGCCGCCCATCAGCAGCCGGGGCCAGCGCGCGCGAAGGTGTCTGAGCGCGTCCGCCTTGCGGCGCGCTAGCGCCCACGCGAGGATCGGCAGCGCGGTCAGCGTGAACATCCACATCGTGTACGCAGCCGGATGTCCGGACAGGCGTGCGCCCGTGCCGTCGACCAGCGTGTAGCTCGCGACGGTCGCCGCGTTCAACAGCGCGAGGCGGGTGGTACGCGTCGTATTGGCGCTCGCCGGGTTCGCGAACAGCAGCCCGAGAATGCCCGCGCAGATGAGCAGGATGCCGCTCCATTCGCCGGCACTGAGCCGCTCGCCGATCAGCGGGCCGCTCGCCAGCGCGACGACGAGCGGCGGCGCGCCTCGCATCAGCGGGTACGCGTGGCTCATGTCGCCGCTGCGGTATGCCGCGCCGATCAGCGTGAAATAAAGCACATGAATAGCCGCCGACGTCGCGATATACGGCCAGCTGCCGGCCGCGGGCAAGGGCAGGAACGGCACGATGGCCACCGACAGGGCGGCCGTGCTGGCCGTCACGAACACGATGTCGAGGAATGTGTCCGGGCTCGACTTCACGACGGCGTTCCAGCTCGCATGCAGGAAAGCGGCCAGAAGAACCACCAGTAGTACGTTCGTAGGCATTGAGCGGCTCCGTGAATCCGGCGTGAGAATAGCTCGCTTGTTGGCGGGCCACAAACCAGATAAATTGGCCAACTACGTTAGTAAAACTGACATCAATGAAACGGGCGCTCCCTCCGCTGAATGCACTGCGCGCCTTCGAGGCCACCGGCCGGCTCGGCAGCATCAAGGAAGCCGCGGCGGAACTCCATGTCACCCACGGCGCGGTGAGCCAACAGGTTCGTTTGCTCGAGCAGTGGCTCGGCGCGGCACTGTTCGAGCGGCAGCACCGCCGTGTCGTCCTCACGACAGCGGCCAAGGCGTATTTCGACGAAATCAGCCCTTTATTCGAGCAACTGTCCCAGTCGACCGGGAGATACGGTCTCGCGCGCCCGGTCTCCCGCATGCTGACCGTGAACGCCCCGGCGACCTTCACGCTGCGCTGGCTCGTGCCGAGACTCGCGCGCTTTCGCGACGCGCATCCCGGCGTCGACGTGAACGTCGAGACGGCGAACGACCCGCCGGAGAGTCTCGGCGCCGACTGCGACGTGATCATTCGCGGCGGTCCGGATACGTTCTACGGTTATGCGATGCGGCCGTTCCTGTCGGAGGAGCGTTTGCCGGTCTGCAGTCCGGCGCTGCTGCGGCGACAGCCGCTGCGCGTGCCCACCGATCTGCGCGCGCATGCGTTGCTACATACGTCCAGCCTGCCGCGCGTGTGGCCGGACTGGCTCGCGAAAGCGCAAGTTGCGTCGCTCACGCCGGCGGCCAGCCTGACCTTCGACCATTTCTATCTGACCCTGCAGGCCGCGATCGACGGAATCGGCGTCGCGATGGGACCGACGGCGCTCGTGGCGGACGACCTCGCCGCGGGGCGGCTGGTCGCGCCGTTCAGCGGCCCGCGCCTGCCGTCGCGCAGCTACTGCACCTATGTGCCGGACGCGAAAGTCCCGGACGAACTGGTTGGGTTGTTCTGTGCGTGGCTCGAACACGAGGCGCAGGTTTCCGCGTGAGGAGCGAGGGCATGTCGCATGCCTTCGCGATCCTCGATGCGATAGCCGCAATGCCCTATAAATCAGACAAATAAGGGTAAGCGCTAATTTCGGGATCCTGCACTAAAGGATTGCTGAACTTATCCGTTAATCCAGCGCATGACCCCCGCAATGCGCGGACTAACTGACGGAGTATCCGTGAAGCTGTCGTTCAGCCAAAAGCTTTGGCTTCCTTTGATTTTGAGCCTCGTGCTCGTTTTCGTCCTATCAATCGTCGATGCGTATCAGATGCGTAACGTCCGCATCGAGGAGCGCAAGACCGACCTGATCCACGCGACGCAACTGGGCATCGCGACCGTCAAGGCCTTCGCCGACGAGGCCGCGGCCGGAACGATCAGCGTGGATGACGCCAAAAAGCGCGCGCTCGACGCGATCCGGCAGACGCGCTACGCGGACGGCGGAACCGGCTATTTCACCGTGATGAATCACGATCCGGTGATCCTCATGCATCCGTTCCATCCGGAAATGGTCGGCAAGAACGTGGATGACTACAAGGATCCCAACGGCGTCGCGCTGTACCACGACACCGTCGCGATCGTCACCCGCGACGGGGGCGGGTTCGTCAGCTATTCGTTCTCGAAGCCGGGCATGTCGGGGCTGTTCCCGAAGATCTCGTACGCGGCGGAGTACGCGCCGTGGGGCTGGATCCTGCAGACCGGTGCGTACTTCGACGACATCGACGCCGCGTTTCACGCGTCGCTGTACCGCAGCCTCGGCGTGCTGCTGATCGCCGCGCTGATACTGTCCGCGGTCGTGGTCTGGATCAACCGCGGCATCCTGCGTTCGCTGGGCGGCGATCCGGCGTACGCGCTGCAGATCGCGAGCCGCATCGCGGACAACGACCTGAGCGTGGCGGTCCAGACCGCCCGCGACGACGGGAACAGCCTGCTGCATTCGATGAAGCGCATGCAGCAGCAGCTGAGCACGATGATCATGGCCATTCGCGCGTCGAGCGAGTCGATCGTTTCGGGCGTATCGCAGATCGCGGCCGGCAACGAGGATCTGTCGCAGCGGACCGAGGAGCAGGCGGCGTCGCTGCAGGAAACGGCGTCGAGCATGGAAGAGCTGACGTCCACCGTCTCGCACAACGCGGACAACGCGCGGCAGGCGAGCCACATCGCCGCGGTCGCGATGGAAACCGCGCAGCGCGGCGGCACCGTCGTGCAGCAGGTCGTGCAGACGATGAGCGGGATTACCGCGAGCTCGGACCGTATCGCCGATATCGTCGGCACGATCGAAAGCATCGCATTCCAGACCAATATCCTTGCGCTGAACGCCGCCGTGGAAGCGGCGCGGGCGGGCGAGCAGGGGCGCGGCTTCGCCGTCGTCGCGTCCGAGGTCCGGTCGCTCGCGCAGCGCACCGCGTCGGCGTCGAAGGAAGTGAAGGACCTGATCCAGGAATCGGTTCACCAAGTGAAGGCCGGCGCCGGATTCGTCGGCACGGCGGGTACGACGATGGACGAGATCATGCAGTCCGTGAAGCACGTGACCGATATCGTCAACGAGATCGCCGCGGCATCGGCCGAGCAGAGCAAGGGCATCGGCCAGGTCAACGATGCGGTGTCGCAGATGGACACCGTCACGCAGCAGAACGCGGCGCTCGTCGAGCAGGTGTCGGCCGCAGCGTTCTCGATGAAGTCTCAGGCCGACGATCTGCGCTCGAAGGTCTCGCGCTTCAAGGTCTCGTAGCGGCAGGCGCGGCGGCGGCGCGCGCGAGTTCGTCGAGCGCCGTGACCGCGTCGTCCGGAAGATCGAGCGCGGCCGAAGCGAGGTTCTCCCGCAGATGCGCGACCGACGACGTGCCGGGAATCAGCAGGAGGTTCGGCGCGCGACGCAGGAGCCATGCGAGCGCGACCTGCATCGGCGTCGCCTTGAGCCGCGCGGCGACCGCGGAGAGCGTCGAGGACTGCAGCGGCGTGAAGCCGCCGAGCGGGAAGTACGGCACGTACGCGATGCCGTCGCGGCCGAGTGCGTCGATCAGCGCGTCGTCGTCGCGATGGGCGAGGTTGTAGTGATTCTGAACGCAGACGATCTCGCAGAGCCGGCGGCCCTGCGCAACCTGCGCGGGTGTCACGTTCGACAGACCGATGTGGCGCACGAGGCCCTGCCGCTGCAGTTCGGCGAGCGCGGTCAGCGGCGCTTCGATCGACCCCTCCGTCGGCGTGTACGGATTGAACATGATCCGCAGATTGACCACGTCGAGCAGGTCGAGGCCGAGATTGCGCAGATTGTCGTGGACCGCGCGTGTGAGCTCGTCGGTGGAGTATGCGGGCAGCCACGACGCGTCGTCGCCGCGTCGCGCGCCGATCTTCGTCACGATCACGAGGTCGCCGCGATACGGGTGCAGCGCCTCGCGGATCAGCCGGTTCGTGACGTGCGGACCATAAAAATCCGAGGTGTCGATGTGATCGACGCCGAGCGCGATTGCTTCGCGCAATACCGCCAGCGCGGCCGCCGGGTCCTTCGGCGGCCCGAACACGCCGGCTCCCGCGAGCTGCATGGCGCCATAGCCGAGCCGGTGGACGGTGCGAGTTCCGAGCGCGAAGGTGCCGGACGAGTGAACAGCGGACATGATCGTTCTCCTGACGATGGAAGTCCGCAGCATAGAACTTGTGCGGCTGCCCGATAAGCCGCCATAATCGGCACGGGTTGTACGAAAATTCGCACAATGGATGTCGATCTCTCCGATCTGAATGCGTTCGTCGCGGTGGTGCGGGCCAGGGGCTTTCGCGACGCGGGCCGCCTGAGCGGCGTCAGCGCATCCGGGCTCAGCGAAGCGGTGCGCCGGCTCGAAGCGCGGCTCGGCGTGAGACTGCTGCACCGGACCACCCGCAGCATCGTGCCGACCGAGGCGGGCCAGCGGCTGCTGGAGCGCGTCGGCCCCGCGCTCGCGGAGGTCGAGGCCGCGCTCGACGTGGTCAATGCGTTTCGCGACCGGCCCGCGGGCACGCTCAAACTCAACGTGCCGGTCAGCGCGGCGCGGCTGATCCTTCCGTCAGTCGTGCCGCCGTTCCTCGCCGCGTATCCGGAAATACGGCTCGAAGTCATCGCCGACGAAAATTTCGTCGACGTGCTCGCGGCCGGATGCGATGCGGGCATCCGCTACGACGAGCGGCTCGAGCAGGACATGGTGGCGGTGCCGATCGGGCCGCGCGTGCAGCGCTTCGCGACGGCCGCCTCGCCTGGCTACCTCGATCGTCATGGGCGTCCCGCTCATCCGCGCGATCTGCTCGGCCACGCGTGCCTGCGTGGGCGTTTCGCGAGCGGCGCGATGCCGCCGTGGGAGTACGAGCGCAACGGCGAGGTCGTGAAGGTCGAGCCCGCCGGCCCGCTGCAGGTGCAGATCGGCGGGGCCGTAGATCTCGCCATCGATGCCGCGATCGCGGGGACCGGCATCGTGTATCTGTACGAGGAGTGGTTGCGTCCGCACCTGGAGCGTGGCGCGCTCGAACCGGTGCTCGAACCATGGTGGCGGCCTTTCTCCGGGCCGTTCCTTTACTATCCGGGACGCCGTCTTGTGCCCGCGCCGCTGCGCGCGTTCATCGACTTCATCAAGGCGCGCTGATCGCGCGCCGCCAGCCGGCCGGCCAGCGCAATTACGAGTGTTGTCCGTCGTCGTTCTTATGCACCGCGTGCTTGACGGACCGATAACCGCGACGCGCCGTATTCGCGATGTCGTGGCCGACCGTCCGCGCCGCGCGGGCAGTCGCGTGACCGGCTTCGCGCGCGACGTGGCCCGTCTTGTGCGCCGCGCTCTTCGTCGTGGTCTTGATGTCATGCCCGACCTGCGCGAGATCGGCGTGGGCTGCCTGGCTCAGCGCCGCGAGGACGAGCGCGGCCAGCAGGAATTTACGGCTTTTCATGAAACGGCTCCTTTGGTGTTCATTCGGTTCGATGACTTCACGCTTGCGCATCGAGCATCACGGCGGCGCGGCCAGTCAGAAGCGGACGCTCTGCGCAGCCGATCGTGAAGCGATAGAGGATGTGGTTGCCGTCGCCGCTCACGCGCTCGGCGTCGATCGTCAGCGGGCCGTCGACGTCATCGAGCCGTTCGACCTGCATTTCGACGTTGCGCACGCTCGCCAGAAAACCCACGCGGGGGCGCGAGCGCGCGGCGCCGAGCACCGCACCGTGCACCGCCATCGCCTGGGCCGCGTATTCGATCCCGCATACCGCGGCGAGCCGTCCGTTCGATCGCAGCGGGTTGCGCGGATCGCGATGACTGGTCGCCGTGCAGCGAATCCGCTCGTCATCGCAGGCGACGACTTCATCGAGCAGACACATCGTGCCCGCATGCGGAATGTGGGCCGCGATCCAGTCGTGCCCGAGCGGCGGTGAGAGGGCGACGGTCGACGTCATGACGCGCGCCCGCTGGAGCCATCGACACCGGACGCACCGGACGACGGCACGATATTCACGTGAAGACGCGTGTCGGGCAGGTAGTCGAGCACGACGCTGGCCGCCCGTTGCGCGGCCAGCGCATCGAGCAGCGGCAGCGAGCGTGCGGCCGGAATCTCGCGGCGTAGCCGTTCGAGTTCGCGTGAAGCGAGGACAGTCGCGGGGGCATCGGTGAACTGAACGTCGATGCGCGCCAGCGCGAGCGGGCCTGCTTCGGGCGTCAGCACGAGCGCGACGCCGAACGCGTCCGGAATCGGCCGCACTTCGCGCATCGGCGACGGATAATCGGTGTCGAACGCGATGAGCAGCGTGGGCGTCCCATCGGCCGCGACCTGGCACAGACTGTCGAGCAGGCCTGCCCCAAAGCTGCCGTCGTGCGCGCACAGCACGCTCGACGGCGCCATCGCGCGCGTGGCGATGCTCCAGTAGCCGGCCGGCGCGTTGTGCACGGAGTTGTGAAAGCGCGTCGGCGACAGTTGCCGGTCGTCGCCGGCCAGCGTCTCGCAGATCGTGTGGCAATTGTGGCCGTCGCCGCCCGACGACGTGAACACCGTCGCGAGTGTCGCCGCATCGCGGCCGCTGGCGGCCACGGCCTCGTGGCCGGCCGCCAGCGCGATGCGGACCACCGGCCCGGTGCGCCGGCGCTCGGCACTCGGCAGTCCGGCTGGCGGCGGCAATGCCGTGCGTTCGGACACGTAGGCCGTGGGGTCGGCGAGCACCCGGGCGGCGTGCGGCCAGTCGCTCAGTCCGGGCCCGAGCAGCCCGACGCTTTCGATGAATGCGCTAACGCGAGTCATGGCGAACACTACACAAGTTGAGCGCGCCCGGCGCGGCCGAACACTAGGCTGCAATTCGTCCCGCCGAAGCCGAACGAGTTGCTGAGCACCGCGCCCGGGCGAGCTTCGCGGCTCGTCAGCACATAGTCGAGCGGCAGTGCCGGGTCGAGCTCCGTGGTATTGACGCCGGCCGGCAGCAGACCGTCGCGCAGCGCGAGCGCCGAAATCACCGCCTCCAGCGCGCCCGCGGCGCCGAGCGTGTGACCCGTCGCACCCTTGGTCGAACTGCACGGCGTGCCGTCGAACAGCGCGGTGACCGCGCGGCTTTCGGCGATGTCGTTGCCTGGCGTGGCCGTGCCGTGCAGGTTGATGTAGTCGATTGCACCGACATCGAGGCCGGCGGACGCGAGCGCCTGTTCCATCGCGATGCGCGCGCCCAGTCCGTCGGGATGCGGTGACGACATATGATGCGCGTCGCTCGATTCGCCGACGCCGAGCAGCAGCACGGCGTTGTCATCGAGCTTCGCGGACGAGCCGTCCCCGGTCGGTACGCGTTCGAGCAGCGCGAACGCCGCCGCCTCGCCGATCGAAATGCCGTCGCGATCGACGTCGAACGGCCTGCACGGCTGCGGCGACAGCAACTCGAGCGAGTTGAAGCCGTACAGCGTGGTCAGGCACAGCGAATCGACGCCGCCGACGATCGCGGCATCGATGAGCCCGGTTGCGAGCATCCGGCGCGCCGACGCGAACACCTTCGCGCCAGACGAGCACGCGGACGAAATGGCCGTCGCCGGCCCGCGCAGCCCGAAATACGCGCGCACGAAAGCGGCGGGCGAGTACGGGTTGTGCGTCTGCGCGTAGCGGAAGCCGGGGGGGAGCGCGCCGCTTTGCGGGTCGCGCCGCTGGTACGCGAGTTCGGTCTCGAGGACGCCGGAGGTGCTCGTGCCGATGAACACGCCGACGCGCCCGGCGCCGTAACGCTCAATGGCGCGCTCGACGTGGCCGGAAAAGTCGTCCTGCGTCAGGCCGATTTGCGCGAGCCGGTTGTTGCGGCATTCGAAGTCGCTCAGATCGGCGCGAACGGGCTGGGCGTCCACGCCTTCCACCGCGCCGACCCAGGTGTCGAGGCTCGCGCGCTCGAAGTCGCAGCGCGTGAGGCCGCCGCGCGCTGCGCGCAGCGCGTCCAGCGTAGCGTCGAGGCCCCGCCCGAGGCAGCTCGTGGCCGTGAAATGCGCGAGCAATAGAGGTTTCAACGGCGCTCCCAATCAGTGATCCGGATGCCGGAGCCCGTCGTTCGGACACCGATATCTCAAATTTTACCAATGGCCCGTTGCGCAACGCAGTTTGGGTTGGCGGGGGCCTGTCGAGCGGGCTACCCGGCGGATTGTCGACCCGCCCCGTCGCCCGTGCCGGCCGCGCGCAGTGTCGTGCAGCGCAAGCCGGCGTCGGCCGCGGCGCGCAGCACCGCGGGCAGCACATCGAGCACGACCGGGTCGCCGCGCAGGTTGCGTGCCGCATGGCCGTCGTGGACGAGCAGGATGTCGCGCGGCGCGAGTCCGCGCAGCAGGCGCCGCGTCACCGTCGCCGGATCGCGCGAGCGGGTGTCGAAGCCGCGCCGCGTCCAGCTCGCGAGCGTGAGGCCGAGCCGGCACAGCACCGGTTCGAGGAACGGATTGCGCAGGCCGGCCGGTGCGCGAAAGAACAGCGGCGTCGCTCCGCTGAGTTCGGTCAGCGTATGCTGCGCCGCCTCGATCTCGCGCCGAAGCGTGCCGGGGCCGAGCAGCGAAAAGTCGTGCCGGTGCCGTTGGCTATGGTTCTCGACCGCGTGGCCGCCAGCGACGATCGCCTCGATCCACTGCGGATAGCGGCGCGCCTCGTCGCCGATGCAGAAGAACGTCGCGCGCGCGCCATGGCGCTCGAGCAGATCGAGTACGCGGGGTGTTACGTCGGGGTGCGGGCCGTCGTCGATGGTGAGCGCGATCTGGCCGGCCGCGCTTGCCGGCAGCGTGGTCCAGTTCGGCCCGAGCAGGGCGCTGCGTGGCCACAGGCCGGCCGCCGTCAGCACGAGATGCGACGCGATCACACCGCCGGCCGCCCACGGCCATACGGCTGGCGCGAGCGCGACTGCCGCGGCCGCGCCGACATGCAGTGTCGCCGTGCCGGCGATCAGCGGCGTCGGCTTCCAGCGCCGCGCCGCGCTGGATACAGGCAAGCGGGCGGCCGGGTCGCCGGCCGGCCCCGCAGTCGGTGTTGGCGGCGTTGGTGACGTTGGCGTTGGTGACGTTGGCGTTGGTGGCGTTGGCGGCGTTGGCGGCGTCGGTGGCGCCGGCGGCGTTGTCGGCGACTCCCGCGCCGGCTTACCGGCCGGCTCAGGCCTGCTGCAGTCCGCCGCGGGCGCCAGCCTGGTCATGTCGCGCCTCCACCAAGGTTACCGGGCGTGCGGTTCGCCGCCGGCGCGAGGATCGCGGAAAACAGCAGCGCGAGGATCGCGCCGGGGCCGACGGTCAGCCCGAACGTCGCGAGCATCGGCACGTGGGCCAGCGACAGCAGGCCGAAGCCGGCCACCGTCGCGAGGTTCGCGACCAGCAGCGAGACGAGCGTTTCGGGCGCTATCGCCGGCGCGCCGCCCGGCGCCTGCGCGGGCTTGTTGAAAAACAGCGCGTAGTTGGAGCCGACCGCCACGATTAGCAGCATGCCGATCAGATGGAGGATGGTCAGCGGCTTGCCCGCGAGCGCGAAGCCGGCGCTCACCACCAGCACTGCCGCGACGAGCGGCGCGAGCGTGCGGGCGACGCGTTGCGGGGAGCGCAACGCGATCAGCAGCAGCACGGCGATCGCGACGAAGCCCGCGAGCGCGAGACGCCGATCTTCGCGCACGTAGTCCACGTATAGCCGGTCGGCCTCCGCCTTCAGGTCGACGAAGATCGCGCCGGGGACCTGCGCGCGCTCTACGGCCGCGCGAATCCGGCCCGCATCGAGGCTCGGCTCGTTCGCCGCGCGCGGGTTCGCGCCGGCCTGCGGCGGCGTCGGCGCGCGCAGTGACAACATCGCGTTCCAGTGCCCGTCGCGCCTGCTCAGCAGCGCATCGACGGCGAGCGCCATCGAGGTCCCCTGCAGATCCGCGCGCCGCAGCAGCGGTTGCCTGCGGGCATTCTCCACGTCGGCGATGAATGGCGCGAACACCTGCGGCTTCACGTGGATCGTCTGATTCGCGAGGGCTTCGCGCAGGCGCGCGGCGAGCACATCGGCGTCCGGCAGGCTGGCCTGTCGCGCGCGCTGCGTCGCGTCGCTCGGCAGGAAGCGCGCCGGGCTCTCGTAGCCGCCGAGCACCCCGGCATCCACGAGCGGCTGCAGTTGCCCCGAAACTTTTTCCGCGCCTTCGAGCGCCGCCTGTTCGGTGACCGCCGGTATCACCACGAGATAGCGGACGTCCGGCGCACCGACGTCGGCGCGCAGGCTCGCATCGAGCGCCAGGCTTCGTGCGGGCACCGGACTCAGCGCGGCCAGTTCGTGG
>Ga0164242_10006336_pt1 | contig 13038 bp, 13 predicted proteins | sample OricomgcompostMG_FD_108783 | JGI IMG/M metagenome (GOLD analysis project Ga0164242, IMG submission 108783) | Miracle-Growth compost microbial communities from Emeryville, California, USA - Original compost - Miracle growth compost (MG) ... | reverse complement strand
TTGCTTCGACATGAGCCTTCAGTAGAAGTGCAGGCGCGGGACATTTATAAGCGAATTATTGCTCGTGCTGGAGTGGTTGAGTAGGCTAGCGAAACAGGTACGAGCGACGGATTATCTTACAAGTCGTTATAGGCGCGTTGGTGAGTCTTTGTATGCTGGGTGGTGTGTTACGAGTAGGTTCCATAAACTCTTGTCGTCACCTGGTGTTAGGTCGCCAAGCCAGCGTTCTGTAAGTTTCATTGAGTGTTGTTCGTGTGTAAGCTCGCGCGCGTAGTCTTCATCACCGATAACCCGCTCGCTCAAAATATAGTGTAATGAGTACTCTGGCCCAAATATTTTATGAAAAAGATATTTTACCCTCGGCATATGTTCTTCTGAGGCAACAATGGTTAGTGTGTGCCAATTATGTCGCTCACAGATATTCTTTTTCGTGAAGTAAATATTCCCTATTGTGTCTTTTGATTCAGATTCCTCGATGATTTTATCGGATGCGACGCCGAGGGATTGCGCGTATTCTTTCATCGCCTCGGCCTCTGAGCGGACAGGTGTATCGTTATGGTAGGTCCATGCGCCGGACATGACAATCATGGGTGCTTCCCCGCTATTGAAAAGCTCGACGGCCTTTTTAACACGCGCCTTAGGGTCTGGCGGGAGTGTGCCGTCTTTTGCTATGCCTCTTCCGAGGACGATAATTGCATCGGACATATTTTGTATTATATCAAGGTATGAGCTCTTGGCTCATTGACATATACCAAAAAGACCACGAACTATGTCGTAGTCTTTTTATAATTTCATGGCTGGGTCGGCAGGATTCGAACCTGCGAATGCCAGGACCAAAACCTGGTGCCTTACCACTTGGCGACGACCCAATATATCGTCGTTGACGCTTGTGAAATTGTACCATACCCCTAATAGATTTGCTAGTGGTGGTTAGGATTGCTCGCGTCGCTGTAATGCTAGGATGGTTCTACCGAGCTGACCGCTCTCGCGCTTATCAGTGAGTCGGCTGGCATCTTGCCTGAGGCCTTCGAGGAAATTGTTTAGTTCGTCGCGAGCCTTGGCGCCGTAACCAGTGAAATCTTCACGTTCAAAGATTTTCCATTGGTCGAGAACGGGTAAAACAACTTCTTTTAAATGACGAGCGAGGTCGTAGATATCAGCGTTGGCGATTTGTAGGGCTTTTACGCGGAAACCTTTAATATTTGCGCCAGGCATCTCGAACGACATTACCTCGTCGCGGATTGCTTGCATCATTTGATTTGGCGCTACGGCGAGTGCGGCTTTTGCAAGCTCGCGGTAGAACAGCATGTGGAGGTTTTCGTCTTTTGCGATACGCTGGAGCATTTTGTCGGCAATATCATTTTCGCTTGCGATGCCCGTTTGACGGTGCGCGACGCGTGTTGCGAGCTCTTGGAATGTTACGTATGCAAGTGTGTGGAGTGGGTCTTTCTCAACCATATAGCCTTGCTTCATTTGTTCCATACGCATGGCTTCGTTTTGCGCTGGATCGACGGCGCGGGTGAGGTCGAGGAACATGCGAATTGCATAGGCGTGGGCGTCTTCTTCGGCGGTCCATTGGTGCGTCCACTGGCCCCACGCGCCGTCTAAACCGAAGTTATCGGCGATGGTGCGATGGTATGAAGGTAGGTTGTCTTCCGTGAGGAGGTTTACGATCATTGCCGCCTGCGCCTCGGGCGATAAAAGCGGTGCATCTTCGGGGTTTTCTACGCGGTGAAGGATTTGCCCTGTTCGCTGATCGATGGGCATGTAATCGATTGGTGTCCAATCTCTGCGCATGCGATTGTGGCGGTCTAGCTCTCTTGCTACGACAGGCTCAAGTTCACGTAGGACATCAAGCTGGTTTGGCTCCCCGCCTGTAATGATGAGCCCACTTCGAATGATAGCTTCTTGGCCGCGACGCTTTACACTACTCGGTAGCCACAGCTCGCTTGAAGGTATTTGCTCAAGATTAGGTCTTTCGCCCATATATTTATGATAGCATAAGCATATAAACTCGTTGACGTGCACTAAGGTTGCTACTACTATATAGCCATGAGTACATTCGCTATTCCGAGCATTTTTCGCTACAAGCGACAAGACCTTCGGCACGATGTGGTTGCTGCACTCGTGTTAACGGCGATTACTATTCCTCAATCTTTAGCTTTTGCGGTCGTTGTTGGGTTGCCACCGGTGACTGGGCTTTACACAGCACTACTTGCGCCGATCGTGTTTGCACTCTTTGCAAGTACGCGGCGCTTAGCAGTGGGTGCCGATTCGGCGACTGCAGCACTGCTTGCCTCTAGCGCGACACTTGTTGCGCAGGCTGGCACGATTGGGTATGCCAATGCAATTGCTGTCTTGGGTATGCTGACGGCGTTTATATTGTTGCTCATAGCCGTATTGCGCCTCGGCTTCTTATCTGACCTTGTGTCACGACCGGTGCTTGTAGGATTTTTGGCAGGTGTGGGGTTGCAGCTCATTATTACAAGCTTGCCCGTGATGATGGGTTTGCAGGTGAAGTCTGGCGCTGTGTGGAATAGCTTGGCAAGCCTTGCGCAGTCCCCTGCTATTAACTGGATGACGATTACCGTGACGGTGCTTGTCGTTGGCGTTTTGTTGTTAGTGAGAGGTTCAAAGCTGCCTGGTGAGCTCATTGCTATCACATTCGCGATTCTCTTTTCGGCAGTGTTCCATGTTGAGAAATTTGGCGTCGCGCTTGTCGGTGATTTGCCGAGCCATTTGCCGCAGCTAGGGCTGCCAGCATTTTCGCTTACTACTGTTTGGGTGCTCTTGCCTGCGGCAGTGACAGTGGCGATGATTATCCTCGCGCAAAGCTCGGCGGTTATTCGCGGCGTTGCTGAAGAGCGCGGTGAAAAAATTCGTATCAATCAAGATTTATTCGCGCTTGGACTTGCTAATGTGGCATCTGCTTTTACCCAAGGGTTTGCGGTAAATGGCAGTCCACCTCGTACTATGGCTGTTGATAGAATTGGTGGCCGTACACAGCTGACGGGAATTTTGAGTAGCATGATTATTGGTCTTATCTTGGTGTTTGGCGTAGGGATCTTAGAGTATTTGCCTCAGGCTGCGCTGGCATCTGTTGTGTGTTTACTCGGCGTATATCTTATCCGTTTGAAAGAGCTGCAATATTTGTGGGATGTGCATCGCACTGAATTTGTCGTTGCTATTGTCGCGCTTCTCGGTACTGCATTTATTGGCATACTGCAGGGTGTGCTGATTGCGGTAATCGTATCGCTTTCAGAGCGCGTCATTCGCCAGTATCATCCAAATGATGCAATCCTTCTGCGTGATGGCGAGCTATCGGATTGGGCGCGTGAACGACTGAGCGACAGAGTGCAGCATAGCCACCAAATTGATGGTGTGCTGGTGTATAGCTTTGACGGCTCCCTGTTCTTTGAAAATATTAATTACTTCGTTGCCCGATTGAAACGCGCAATTAAAGGGGCTAAAGAGCCAGTGACGATGGTAATTATTGATGCTGGCAGTATCGACAGTATCGACTATACGGCTGTTGAGGCAATTAAACATTCGTATCGCAAGCTTAGTGAAGATGCTATTACTCTTCGTTTTGCGCATGTATCGCCAAACTTACATAAACAATTAGTTGAATTTGGCGTTGTCGAATTGCTCGGCCATAAGCATATATTCTCGACACTTACGGAGGCGATTACTGGTAAAACGCCGAGTCACGACGAAGAGTCAAAAGAAGGTGTAGTCGCAAAAGAACACTAAACGGCGCGAGCAAACACGAGGCCGATGTGCTCGATGTTGGATTCTGGTTTGTGCGGAACTTCGTGAGTTAGCTTTGCGCCAGTTGCGAATACTATAGCACCTTGTGCCTCGGCTTTGCGGGCGCGGAGTAATACTGTTTCGCGTTCGTTGTCGGTAAGGCTGGCGCTGTGTAGTAATGTTGCGACGTCGCCACACCAGTAAGTATAAAAATCTTTGCCATAATGCCACGTTCCCCAGGTGATACCCGACTTAGATCCTGTTGATACAGGTTTCTGTGTAGCTACAGTAACCTGTGGGATACTACTCTGTAAGGCCTTTAGCGCTGGGGTTGTGGCGTTAATGAGCGCATGCCATGCGCATGTGAATACCTCGCCTTGACCAATGAGCGGGTCGACTGCCCATGCGCTATCAATGACGAGTTTCTTATTGACCGTAACAGGGGCTGCGGTGCGTGGTTTTCTGAGTGCCATATGTGTAGAGTATAGCATAAGCAAGTTGTGTTTAGCTTGATTTTCTCGTATAATTACCTGATATGGTTAAAACGAGCACGTCACCGAAAAAATCAACAGCGAAGACCCCTGCGGCCTCTAAAAAGGTGGCTGCAAAATCGGCTGCAACAACTAAGAAGGCTGCCCCAAGAAAGCGTGCTGCTGTGAAAAAGCAGACGGTGAGCACTTCACAAAAAGTAGACTACTACCCAAACCGCATGACACTTGCCATTTCGGCGCTTGCCGGTACGCTGATCGTTTTACTGGCTTTGATTGCCGTGCTTGGACAAAGCTGACGCTAGGGGTATCCCAAGAAAGCCTCTGATGCGGTATACTGACAATATGAAAGTACGCATTGAAATTGATACGAAGACTTTTGTCCGCTTTTGGTTAGTTGTAATTGGGTTCGGAATTGGTATCCTTGCACTTTATAGTGCGCGTACTGCCCTTGTAATTATTGGTACGGCGTTTTTCTTGGCGCTGGCACTAAATGGGCCAGTGAGCCGTCTCGCGCGCCACTTGCCAGATCGTAGTCGTACGCTTTCGACGGCAATCGCCTTTTTCGCTGTCGTCATTTTCTTGGGTGCAGTTATCTTTTTGGTGATTCCACCGGTTGTGCAACAGACCGTGAAGTTTATCGATAACGCGCCAACGCTATTGCAGAACGTTAGCAATGAGTGGCACGGTGTTGGTGAACTGGTAGCTAAGTACCACATTCAGCCGCAGGTTGATCAGGCGGTGTCGGCAATTCGTGATAACGCTGGCCACTGGGCGACTGGCTTTGGTAAGAACTTCCTTTCTGGGCTCGGCTCGGCGTTTTCAGTATTTGCTGCGACACTACTTGTGCTCGTACTTACCTTCTTGATGCTGATTGAGGGCCCAACCTGGATGGAGCGTATCTGGAGTGTTTACAAGAACGATCGCCGAGTGCGTGCGCATCGACGCCTTGTGCACCGTATGCAAGCGGTTGTTTCTGGGTATGTTAGCGGCCAGCTTTCGGTATCTGGTATTGACGCGGCGGCGGCGGGTATTACCGTGTTTATTCTTTCGCGATTCTTCAGTGAGGTGCCTGCTAATTTGGCGCTTCCGACAGTGGCGTTTTGCTTTATCTTCTCGTTAATCCCGCTATTTGGTGCGACGCTTGCGGGTATTATCGTTACGCTACTCCTTGCTATGAATAGCATTCCGGCTGCGATCGTCTTTGCAATTTACTTTGTTATTTATCAGCAGCTTGAAAATAACGTGATTTCCCCACGTATTCAGTCAAAGCGCATTGAACTAAGCCCACTCGCTGTGCTTACAGCTGTAACGATCGGACTATATGTATTTGGTGTAGCGGGCGGTATTATTTCAATCCCTATTGCCGGCTGCATCAAGGTGCTTGTCGAGAACTACTTTGAAGACCATGGCGAAGACATTGATGAGCCTATTAAAGAAGAAGAGCCAAAGCATAAAAAGCTTTCGCTCAAGTTCTTTGGTAAATCAGACGACTAATTAAGTTCGAGACCAAATGGTATCGTACGTAGTATCGCGTACGAGGATGTTCTCTGCGGCGAGCTTGTCGCGTAGCTCGTCTGACGTCTTCCAGTCTTTATTATCGCGGGCGCGACGGCGCTCGAGGATAATGCGCTTTGCTTCGTCATTAATGTCAGGTGTTGAAGTCATAAGCTGCAACCCTAAGAGTTCATCGATTGTCTCGAGGAAGTCGATGAGATTTTGCCTGTCAATGTTGCTGAGGCGCTTGTTATCGAGCGAGGCAAAGGTTTCGTCGATTATACGGAGCGCTTCGGGTGTGTTGAGATTGTTTTGTAGCGCCTCGCGCAAAGCTCCGCTTGCGGCAGCGGATGGTGCTGGGATATCGTCTGCATCTGATGTGGAAGTGCCATGGTCGTGAATCTGGTGACGTAGAAGTGCGTAGCCGCGCCAGTTGTTTAGGCGATTTTTGGCTGCCTCGATATTCTCGAATGTAAAGTTGCCTTCATTAGTGTACTGGCCTTGTAGTACAAAAAGCCTGAAGTCCATTGGGGATAGGCCTTTATCGGCGAGATGCTTTAGCGTATAGCCATTACCGAGGCTTTTGCTGATCTTGCCGCCTTCAATCTTGAGATGGTTGTTGTGGAGCCAATAGTTAGCGAATTTTACGCCACTTGCGGCTTCGCTCTGAGCGATTTCGTTGGTGTGATGCACTGGGATGTGGTCGATACCACCAGTGTGAATGTCGATAGTTGGGCCAAGGATGCTCATAGCCATAGCTGAGCATTCAAGATGCCAGCCTGGGAAGCCCATAATTGGCTCGCCTTCACGTGGTGGCAGATCGAGCAAATCTGCTGGCGTTTCCCATTGCATATCACGTACTGTACCAGGCTCGGTAAATTTCCAGAGTGCAAAGTCCCATGCTTGGCGTTTTTCGTCATTCGCCTCAACGCGCGCGCCGGCTTTTTGTGCAGCGAGATCGAGGTGGGCAAATTCGGCATAGGTTGGGAATTTTGCGGTATCGAAATAGATTCCGTCGGTGGTTTGGTACGTGAAGCCTTTTTCTTTCAGCTCACGGATTAAGTCGAGCTGCTGTGGAATGAAATCGGTTGCACGTACGAGGTGCTCCGGTGGCAGAAGCCCGAGCATCTCCATGCCATTGATGAAGTCCTCTGCATAGAATTCGGCGATGTCCCACGCAGTTTTGCCTTCGCGGCGAGCGCCCTTTTCGAGCTTGTCTTCGCCTTCGTCGGCATCACTTGTTAGGTGGCCTACATCGGTGATGTTCATAACGCGCTCGACGCGGTAGCCGCTGGCAATGAGCGTACGAACGAGAATGTCCCAGTAAATGAAGGATGCCCAGTTGCCGACGTGCGGATAGTCGTAGACGGTTGGACCGCAGGTGTAGAGCATTACCTTGCCATCGTTGATAGGCTTGAATGTTTCGAGGTTACGCGATAGCGTGTTGTGAAGTTTGAGTGTCATGATAATCCTTTAGGGCTTTGTCGGTTGCAGCGACGAGCTCTTGCATAATAGTTTCGTACTGTTCATGGACTTTGAAGCCTGCAGCGTAGTTGTGTCCGCCGCCACCGAAGTAGCCAGCGATTTGACTCGCTACAGGCAGGTTACACCGTAGTTTGCCGGTGACTTTACCGTCTGGGTAGGTTTTGATAGCGCAGGCTACCTCAACGGTGTCAACGAGGCGCATTTCATCGAGTACGAGTACGCTTGGATTATAACGATCTGAATATTCTTGAATATCTTCCCATGGAATATGGACAGTTGCTAGTTTGCCGTCGAGTGAGTACTCGATGCGCTCAATAAGTTCACCTTTGTAGGTAAGGATGTCTGCCGGTTTTTTCATGAATTCGCGGCGTGCTGATTCGATTTCGAATGGCTTGGCGCCGCGCGCGACAACGTCGGCAACGACTTGGTATGTATCGACGCCGGCTGACTCTGTTGTGAGACCTAGGGTGTCTGAAGCGATTGAACTATACAGCGCTGATGCTGCTGCCGGGGTTACCTGCCAGCCTGCGGCTTGGGCGAGATTGTAGATAAGCTCACCTGTGGCTGCTGCTGTTGGGCTGAGTACGAACTCGTGATTGAATGACAGGTCATTTTGTGGCTCTTCTTCGTCTTGTTCGCCGTGGTGGTCGAGTACGACAACAGGGTGGGCTTCGAGGAATTGGCGCACGCCGCGAGTTTGTAGTGTCTTTTCGATTAATGCTTCGGCTGCGGTGTCGACAATAATTGCGAGGTCTGCATCGAACGGAAAGTAGTTCGTGACTCGGTCCCAGCCCTTTAAGAAGCGTAGGTATTTTGGCATATCAATTGCGCAGTACATGGTGACGCTCTTGCCCTGCTCGCCTAAGATCTCTTCGAGCGCTAGCGAGCTTGCTAGCGAGTCGCCATCAGGGTTTTCGCCCTGAATAATAACAATACGTTTTGCTTCGGTAATAAGAGGTAGGGCTTTATCAAACATTATCCGTATTATATCAGATTACGAGAGCTTACGACGGCCTTCGAGTGCGTGTGTAAGGGTGATTTGATCAGCGTATTCGAGGTCGACGCCAACAGGGATACCACGCGCGAGACGCGATACGGTGACAGGTAGCTTGGTTTGCTCGATTTGGCGCTGCATAAAGATGGCGGTTGACTCACCTTCTACACTTGCATTGGTAGCGATGATTACCTCTTCGACTTCGTCGTCTTTAAGGCGTTTGAGGAGTTCTGGCACATGTAGTTGCTCTGGGCCGATGCCGTCAATTGGCGAAATTGCCCCGCCAAGCACATGGTACGTGCCGTGGTATTGCCCAGTGCGTTCGAGTGCAACAATATCGAGTGGTTCTTCAACCACCGCAACGAGCTTTTTATTGCGGTTGGCACCGCTATAAAGCGGTGAGATATCCTCGCTTGCATCAATGAGTGCAAAGGTTACCGGGCAGGTTTTTACGCCGCTATGAAGCCCAGCAATCGCCTTGGCAAGTTCATCAGCATTGCGCGTATTTGAGCGCAGCAAATAATACGCATATCGCTCTGCTGTGCGTACGCCAACACCCGGCAGCCGGCCGAGTTCATCGATAACTGCCAGTAAGGCCTTTGGTAGTAGCTGCGCCATTAGTATTTATCGGCTATTACAGACCGAGTTTACCGAGACCACCCATAAGTGGCTTCATTTTTTCAGCAGCAATTTCCTGTGCCTTTGTCATACCGTCACGGATTGCAATTTCAATCCAGTGTTCGAGCTGGTGGATGTCTTCGAGGTCAACGTACTCTGGGTCAATCTTGATTGACTTTACTTTAAGCTCACCGGTGATTTGTACGACAACTGCGCCGTCGCCTGCTTCAACTTCAACAATTTCCTTTGCAAGGTCTTTTTGCGCCTTGCGTAGGTCGTTCAACATCTTCATTTGGTCAAATGCCATTATCAATAATCCTCCGTAGATAACTAACTCTGTTTAGTATACGCTATTTTGCGACAGATTTGTAGATGTAGAAGCGGTCGGCGTCGGTTGCGCGTCGATTTGTTACGATTGTGCTAATTGCTGTTTTCGGTGCATGTTTATGATATGCATCGTGCGTCATGATTACTGTTTGCTTGGTAGTAAATTCAGTGCCGACGACAAAGCGCTTGTCATAGTGTGCGACGAGCGCGTAGAAAGGTTCTTGGTCTTTTGTTGTCACGACTTGCACTTTTGCGCCTTGCTGGTTATTTGTGGCTACGTTACGTGCTAGTAGCTTTAAGTCGTTGTTGTAGGCTTGTAACACGTTGGCGTTGTAACTGTAGTTATTAACGAAACTTGCGAAGCCAGTGAAAATCATACCCACAACGAATACTGAGATAGGCACCATGCCGGCAATGCGTGCGTACGGGTTGCGCGGGAATAGCGTGTACCAGCTTGCAACGAGCGTGTTGGTGCCCATCGCCATAAGGAGTACGGCGAGCACGTAAAGATCGGTAACGTGCGCGGGGTTGATAATGACAAGCGGTACAAGGAATAGTCCCAAGAAGAATACTGTATAGCCACGAGCTGTGTATTTAACGGTCATGAACCGGTAGGTGCCCACTGCCATAAGAACGATGGCGCCAAGTGAATAGAGCGGGCGCAGTAAGTAGCTGTCTGAAGCGAGGAAGAAGCCGAAGAGGTCTTTGCCGAGCGAGATTACGTTGTCTTGCAAGTTAATTGTACTTGGAATACCAAGAAGTAGCAGCGCAACTTTTTGATTGAGAATAATCGCCTCAGCTACCGGTACAAGCGCAACAAGGCCCAGCAGTATGGCGATGATTAGTCGTATGCGTGCGATGCGACGAATCATGTAACGAATGTGTGGGTGGAACGACGCAGTAATGAAGAGTGCGAGGACTATGTAAATTCCTAATGGAATATATAGTGCAGTTGCTGTTAGCACGCAGGCGGCTACCTTCCAGAAGGTGCTAAATATTTGCGCCCTCGTCATGTAAGTACATGCAACTAGTAGCCAAACGGCGACAAAATTGAACATGATGGCCGGCGTGCCATCTTGCGCCATAAACAGAAATTGCGTGGTAGTGGCCGCGATGGCGGTAACCATTATGGCGATGTTGCGACGGAACCAGACTTTTACAAGCAGTAAGATTCCGAATGCCGTGAGGAGCCCGAGAATAATTGACGGCAACTTTATGCTTAGTGTTGTCACGCCGAATGCTAAGAAGCTCAGTCGTTGCAGGATGTGGTACGGTAAATTGACAACGGTGGTAGGATCGATCGAATGCATCGATAGCGCGCCGCTTGCAAGTGCTGATTGTAGTTCTCCGCTGCGAAGCGCACCTGGCACGTAGAATGCGGCAAACATGAGCGCGCTTAATACGAGTAGCGTTAGTAATGTGTAGCCAATAGTGTAGCGCCATCTGTAAAGCGTGAAGTCGACAACGCGAAATTTCATTCTTCAATTATAGCACGAGCGGAGAGCGAAAACGTCTATGTTTGTGACTACATTCCCTCTTCGTCTGGGCGACGATCGAGGCTCATGAAGCGAAGGCGCTCTGGGTGGAAGTAAAGCTGGACTTTACCGACTGGACCGTTACGGTGCTTAGCGATAATGAGGTCGGTGATGTTCTGCACTTCAGGGTTATCCGGCTCGTAGTAGCCTGGGCGGTAAATGAAGCTTACAATATCGGCGTCCTGCTCGATGGAACCCGATTCGCGGAGGTCGGCAAGCTGTGGAATTGGCGGGGTGCGGTTTTCGACGCTACGGCTCAACTGGCTTAGTGCGATGAGTGGTACGTTCAACTCACGCGCGATTAGCTTGAGGCCACGAGAAATCTCACTCACCTCTTGCACGCGGTTGCCATTGTGGCTACCCGAGGCTTGCATCAGCTGCAAGTAGTCGACGATGATAAGCCCGAGCGGCTGGTCGTGGGCGGCGCGACGGGCTTTGGTGCGCATTTCGAGTACGCTCAAACCTGGTGTGTCGTCGATGAAGATCGGCGCTTCGGCCATCTCGCCCATCGCTTCGCTAATTTTGCTAAAGTCTTCGTCACTCAAATTACCGGTACGGATATTCCAGCTATCGACACCTGACGCATCGGCGAGCATGCGGTCAATAAGCTGCTCTTTGCTCATCTCAAGGTTGAAGTATAATACTGGAAGTTTGGCAATTGTTGCCACGTTGTATGCGAGGTTCGTTACGAGCGTGGTCTTACCCATGGCCGGGCGGGCGGCAAGGATGATAAGGTCGGAGCGCTGCAAGCCGGCGGTCATGTTATCGAGATCGCGGTAACCAGTACGGATGCCACGGAGCTGGCCTTTGTTGCGGTGGAGTTCTTCGATGCGGTCGAAGCTTTCTGTTAAGATACTTTCGATACTGACGAGGTCTTGCTTGACTGATTGGTCGCTCACGCTGAATAATTCAGCTTCGGCCTTTTCAAGTAGCTCCTGCGTGCTGGTTTCTTCGTCGAATCCCATTTCGCTAATTTCGGCACTCGCCTTAATGAGGCGGCGGCGAACAGCTTTTTGATTGATGATTTCGGCGTAGCTTGCGGCGTGCGCTGCAGTAGGCACGTAGTTGGTGAGCTCGGTGAGGTATGCTGAACCACCTACTGCTTCGAGTTGGTCTTTTTTCTTTAATTCATCGGTAAGCGTGAGGAGGTCGATTGGCTTATGGCGCTCGTACAATCGAACCATGCCGCCGTATATAACCGCGTGACGCTTGTCGTAGAAATCCTTTACATCAACAATTTCGCTAGCATCAGCGATTACTTCGTCATCAATCAAAATTGCGCCGAGCAAGCTCATCTCGGCATCTAGGTTTTGGGGCGGGACTTTCCCGGCGACTACTTCTTTTTTCTCGGCCATTACAACGCTACCTCTTCTCCTCCACCCATAATATCAAGTGCTGCGGCAATTGTGCTATCGTCTGATGGTTTGGTGGTTTCGAGCACGGTGATAATACCATCTTGTACGCCAACACCTTCAAGCACAGCCTGCATAGCTGGTAGTGACTTATCGAGCTGCTTTTTCGTGAATGGCTTACCTGCAAAAATGGTGAGTGTGGTGCCGTCGAATGAGTAGTCGCATTTACCTAAAATGCTATGAGCGCCTGGCGAGGTGGCCTTTATGTTGGCGACAAATTCTTCCCATCGGAACGGTTGTTCTGGGCCAAGTGGTTTTGGCGGCTCAACGGGCTTTTCTGGAGCTTTTGGTGCAGGTACTTCGGTTGGCTTCGGTTTAGCACTTGGTTTTGTAGCCTGTTTAGGCGCTGCCGGTGGTGCCGGTGTCGTTTTTGGAGCTACTACCTGTGGTGCCGGCGCTACTGCTAGTGGTGTTTGATGCGTAACGTTTGATGTGAGTGCGGTAATGAGCTTCACGAATGGCCATGGGCTTTTGGCGATTTCGGGTAGTTTGTCGAGCAGCGACAAACGCTCGGGGTGGGCTGTGATGTCGGTGCGAACGGCATGGATAAGCTGATCGGTAATAGTGATTGCAGAGATCCCACGTTTTTCGGCATTGTCGATTAGTTCGGTGACCTTGGCGAGATTTTGCGTATCATACGCGTTTAGTAATTCGAGCACCATTTCGTTGCTCGCAAGACCTACGACGCTTTCGATGAGCTCTGGCGTGATTGTTGCATCGCTTAAATTACGAAGCTGATCAAGCAAGCTAATGCTATCGCGGAAACTGCCTTGCCCATGACGCGCAACAAGTTGCAGGGCGTCGTCGTTGATGTCGATGTTTTCAGCGTCGCTAATCGCGCGTAGGTGCTTAACGGCGTCGGCGCCATCGATGAGACGGAAATTAAAGCGCTGTACGCGGCTTACAATAGTTGCCGGCAGCTTTTCAACGTC
>Ga0164242_10006335_pt1 | contig 13041 bp, 13 predicted proteins | sample OricomgcompostMG_FD_108783 | JGI IMG/M metagenome (GOLD analysis project Ga0164242, IMG submission 108783) | Miracle-Growth compost microbial communities from Emeryville, California, USA - Original compost - Miracle growth compost (MG) ... | reverse complement strand
CGGCCGCCAACTTGCGCGCGGGGCCGAGGACGGCGGGCTGATCGGGTAATTTGTTGGCGGCACGGGGCCGCTTGATTTCGAGCCACTATGAATACAGCTGCGGGGTAGCCGGATTCTGGAGGCGGGCTGCGAAAGATGCCCGTCGACAGGAACGATTCCAGGCAGACAGCGGACTTGGGCGTCATGGGCGCGCTCGCCGCCGCCGCACGCGAGGGAAGCTCGATCCGGACGCAGGCGGTCATCGGCATGGCAGCGAGCACCGCTTCGAAATGGAGCTCTGACGGCCTTGGTGCCGGCACCGCGCTCGCTGAAGGTAAAGCTGATCGCATTGCTTCCGGGCCGTCGCCGAGGGAATCAATCAATAACGCAGTGTTTTACGAACAAAACCTGGAGGCCCGAGCCGGAATCGAACCGGCGTGCAAGGATTTGCAGTCCTCTGCGTAACCACTCCGCCATCGGGCCGGAGCGGCGCAGATGCGCGGCGGCGGGCCGCGTGTCAACCGCGGGCGTGATTTTTGCCGCCCGTGCTTGGCGAGTCGCGGGCGCCACGATAGAAGCCCCCTCATGGCAACAAGTGTATTGCGCAGCTATAACAGTTGTGCGACAGAAGGTGGCAATGATGACGCAAGCGACGATCGACCAAGCCGATTTCGGCAAAATGCGCGAGGCAATGGTGGCGAGCCAGTTGCGCACCAATGGCGTCAACGATCCGCGCGTAGTGGCAGCGATGGCGCGGGTGCCGCGCGAGGCGTTCGTGCCCGAATCGCTTCGCCGCCTGGCTTACCGTGATACCGCCGTTTCAATCGCGCACGGGCGTGCCATCAACCTGCCGATCGCGATCGGCAAATTGCTGACCCAGGCCCAGATTGGTCCGCTCGACCGCGTGCTGCTGGTCGGCGCGGCGAGCGGCTACACCGCCGCAGTCGTCGCGCTGCTGGCGAACACCGTGGTGGCGGTGGAAAGCGATTCCGCTCTGCTCGAGATCGCCCGGCCGGCGCTGGCCTCCTATGCCAATGTCGAGCTGGTCGAGGGCGACCTTGCGACTGGCCATGCTACCGGAGCGCCTTATGACCGCCTGGTCGTCGATGGCGGGGTCGAACATCTGCCCGAGGCGCTGATCGGGCAACTTCGCCCCGGCGGCCGTGCCGTCACCGGCCTGGTCGATCGCGGCGTCACTCGGCTGGCGACCGGCGTTCGCAGCGAGGGTGGCTTCGGCCTTGCCGCATTCGCCGACATTGATTGCGTGGCGCTGCCCGGGTTTTCCCGTCCCAAGGCTTTCACTTTTTAGGAAACGACGAGACGCCGCCCATGATGAGACAGCTTGTTTTCGGCGGCGCCGCTTTGGCGATGGTCTTGGCGTCTCCGGCTTATGCGGAAACGCTGCAGCAGGCCCTGCAGCAGGCTTATGTCAGCAATCCGACGATTACCGGCGCTCGCGCCGGGCTGCGCGCGACCGATGAGACGGTGCCGCTCGCCCGGGCCGATGGCCTTCCCAATGCCAGTGTCGAGACAGATTACACAGAAAACCTGGTCGTCGGCTCGAACAATTTCGTCGAGCCCGCGCGGCAGATTACCGTCACGCCGCAGGTTTCGGTGCCGATCTATTCGGGCGGCGCGGTGCGCAACTCGATCAAGGCGGCGAAAACCCGGGTCGATGCCGGCCGTGCCAACCTGCGCGAGACCGAGAGCCAATTGTTCACCGAGGTTGTTGGTGCCTACATGGACGTCATTCGCGACGAGGCAATCGTCGGCCTCAACCAGCAGAACGTCCATGTCCTGGAGATTAATCTCAAGGCAACCAACGACCGTTTCCAGGTCGGCGACCTGACGCGCACCGATGTCGCGCAGTCGCAGGCGCGGCTGGCGCAGGCGCGCAGCGACCTTGAGACGGCGCAGTCGAACTTGATCGCCAGCCGTGAGAACTACGTTCGCTTGGTCGGCGCGCCGCCGGGGGAGCTCGAACCACCACCGCCGCTGCCGCTGTTGCCGCGAAGCCCCGACGAGGCGGTGCAGATCGCCCTCGGCGACAATCCTACATTGGTTGCCGCCAAGAAGGCGGCAGACGCCTATGGCTATGACGTAAAGGCCGCGCGCGCCGATCGCCTGCCCAAGTTGAGCCTGTTTGCTGGTGGCCAATATTATAACTATTTCAATTCGCTTGAGGCCGTCGCCGGCAGCAGCGTGCCCGAATCCGGCACCGCGGCGCAGGCCGGCGCGCGCTTGACCATTCCGTTGTTTCAGGGAGGGCGTCCGGCGGCCGAGGTGCGCCAGGCCCAGGCCTACCAGAGCCAGGCGATAGAGCAGACCACCGCCGCCGAGCGCCAGGTGATCGACAATGCCCGATCGGACTTCGCCGCGTGGCAGGCAGCCGAGGCAGTGATTAAGTCGTCCAAAGCAGCGGTCGACGCCGACCAGCTTTCGCTTCAGGGCGTCCGCGCGGAGAACAGCGTCGGCAACCGCACTATTCTCGACATCCTCAATGCCGAGCAGGAATTGCTCAATTCGCAGGTGACGCTCGTGTCCGCCCAGCGCGACGCTTATGTCGCCGGTTTCGCATTGCTCGCGGCAATGGGCCATGCCGAGGCGCGCGACCTGGGGCTGGCCGGCGGAGGTCTCTACAATCCCTTGGCCAATTACAATCGCGTTGCCCACAACATCTGGGATTTCGCCGAAGATCCGACCCCAAAGCCGATCGCCAGCTCGACTGCCGATACACCGGCGCAGGGCGCCGAAGTGCACGGCTCTGCGGTCCCCGCGCTCGACTCGCCGGTTGACAATCGACCGACGAGTCCGGCAGTTACCGGCGGTTGAGGTTATTTTTCTAATGCGGACGAGGTTGCCTATGGGGGACGTGAGCGCCGAACCGTCGATGGAGGACATCCTGTCCTCGATCAAGCGGATCATCGCCGAGGAAGGCGAGGGTAACCTCACGCCCCGTGCCCGCAAGCCGGTTAAGCCGGCTTCGCTGCCGGTCGCCGCGGTCGATGCCGCCGACCATGATGAGATCCTGGAGCTGAGCGATCCCGTGCCGACTCCCAAATCATCGCAATCCGCTGCCGCCCGGCAACGCGAAACCATCCTGTCGCAGCAGACGGCCGAGGCGAGTCGCGGAGCGCTCGAAGCGCTCTCGCGGCTGGTAGTAAAGCCCGAGACGGCAGGGTCGGATACTCTCGAGGGGCTCGTCCGCGAGATGCTCCGGCCGATGCTGCGCGAATGGCTCGATGCGAATCTGCCAGAAATGGTCGAGCAGTTGGTCGCCCGCGAGATTTCCCGGATCACCAACCAGGGCGATTGAGCGGGAGCGGGTGTCGAGCGCCGGCCTTCGCCGCCTGTTTTCGATAACCTTCGCCTCGTTGCTGATCGGCGCGAGTTCCCCCTCGCTGCCGCCGCTTCCCGATCCTTATGCAGCTGCGCCCAAGGGGCCGGTCGAAGCGATGCTGCGCGCCTCGCAATTCGGTGAGCCAGGCGCCGATGCGACGATCGAGCGCTGGCTCGCCACACACCCCGACGCCGCGAAAATTGATCGCGCCCAGCTCTGGCATCGCCTGTGCGGTGATTACGGCGTGCGCGGCTGGTACGAGGCCGATCTCAAGGCTTGCACGGCTGAGGCTGCAGTCGCGCCCAAGGGAGAGGACGAAGACGATATCGCGATGGCGCGCACGCTGCGCGCCATGCCGCCGGTACGTGCGATCGGTTCGGCCAAGGTGCCACTGACGCCCAACAAGCTGGGCAGCCGCAGCGCGACGATCGAAGTCAACGGTTTCGCGAGCCCGTGGTTTATCGACAGCGGTGCCGAGGTCTCGGTGGTCTCGCAATCAATTGCAGATCGTATCAAGGTGCGGATGCTGCCGGGCAAGGTGCAGGTCGGCACCACCACCGCGCCGGTCGATGGTCACATGGGGATGGTTGACCTGCTGCATATTGGTAATGCCACCATCGAGAATTTGCCCGTCCTCGTGTTGCCCGACGCCCAACTGACGATCGCTGGCCTGCCGACCATTCCGGCAATCCTCGGCCTTCCGGCGCTGGTTGCGTTCCACCGTGTCGCCTGGCTGGGTGGCGCGAGCGAGCTTGCGATGGGTACGGCTACGCCAGTTCCTCCGCCCGGCAGTCCCCGGCTCTACTGGCACGAGGAAGGGATCGGGGTACCGATCTCGACCGCGCGCGGTACCCGCGGCGCGCATCTCGATAGCGGCGCCAATGCCAGCTATTTGCGCGCGCCCGGCCACGCGCTGCTGAGCCGTGCCGAGGAACGGTCGGCGCGTGAGCATGACCGTCGGATCGGTGGCGCCGGCGGCGTCGTGCAATCGCGTCAGAAGGTGTTGCCGGTACTGCGGCTCAAGATTGCAGGCGCGCCGGTCGTTCTAAAGGATGTATCGATCGTCGAGCAGGATCACGAGGGCGCAGCGAGAATCGGTGACGACGTCATCGCGCAGCTCGACCAGCTGACGCTCGATTTCGACACGATGCGCGTCGCGGCCCAAGCCGCGAAGCCTGCCTGATCCGCTTTAATCGCAGGTTCAGCTACGCCTTCATAGCGTTTGGGCTTCCCGATTCATCATGCCGGAGGTTATGTTTTCATGCGCTTGATGTCGAAGGTCCTGGTCGGCGGTCTCGCCACCATTGCGCTCGCCGGAACGGCGGTTGCCGCCGATCACGCGGTTCATGTCATGAGCGTGGCGATGCCCGATGGCTCGGTCGCCAAGGTCCGCTATATCGGCGATACGCAGCCGCAAATCCGCTTAGTGCCGGTCTCCGAGGCGGTGCCGATTGTACCGGTGGCGATGGTTGATCCGAGCTTTGCTGCAATGGACCACCTCTTTGCGGAAATGGATGCGCAGGCCGACGCGATGATGCGCCAGGCTGCGATGTTATCGCAAATGCCGGCGACCAACGCTCCCCTCCAGCAAGCTGACATGCAGAAGCTGCCGGCCGGCACCGTCGGTTACTCCTACGTCTCGACGACCAGCAGCAACGGATGCACCCAGACGATCCGCATGACTTCAGACGGATCGACCCAGCAGCCCAAGGTGATCCGCACCAGCGCTGGTCAATGCGACAACGCCAAGGCGATGCCAGCCGTGGCGAACGGCGCCGCGCCGGCCACGAATGCCAAGGCAGTCGACAATAAATCAGCGGACAAGCCGATCGATCCGAATACGATCTGATCCGCAATTTCGCCGAGGACAAGCGGTCTCCTCGCGGGGGCCGCTTTTCCTTTGGTTATCGTCTCGCTATGGCCGCCCCATGAGCGAGCTCCCCAAGACTTTCGACCCCGCCGCCATCGAAAAGCGCTGGTACGCCCACTGGGAGGAGACCGGACAATTCCACCCGGCCCGGCCCGGCGCCGAGCCGTGGACAATCGTTAACCCGCCGCCCAACGTCACGGGTTCACTGCATATTGGGCACGCGCTCGACAACACGCTACAGGACATCCTTGTCCGCCATGCGCGCCTGCAAGGCAAGGACGCGCTCTGGGTAGTCGGCACCGACCACGCCGGCATTGCCACACAGATGGTGGTCGAGCGGCAGATGGCGCTGCACCAGGACAAGCGCACGAACTATAGCCGCGAGCAGTTCGTCGACAAGGTCTGGGAGTGGAAGGCCGAGAGCGGTGGCCAGATCACGCAACAGCTCCGCCGGCTTGGCTGCTCGATGGATTGGGCCAACGAACGCTTCACGATGGACGAGGGCTTCTCGAAGGCGGTCCTCAAGGTGTTCGTTGATCTTTACAACCAGGGCCTGCTCTATCGCGACAAGCGCCTGGTTAATTGGGATCCGGCCTTGAGCACCGCGATCAGCGACCTCGAGGTCGAGACGCGCGAGGTGCAGGGAAAATTCTGGCACCTGCGCTATCCGCTGGAGGACGGCATGGGCTTTATCTCGGTCGCGACCACGCGGCCGGAGACGATGCTCGCCGACATGGCGGTCGCAGTGAATCCCCAAGACGCGCGCTACAAGGATCTTGTCGGCAAATTCGTCCGATTGCCGATTACCGGGCGGCCGGTCCCGATCGTCGCCGACGAGCACGCCGATCCGGAGCTGGGCTCGGGCGCGGTCAAGATCACGCCAGGTCACGATTTCAATGACTTCGAGGTCGGGGTTCGCGCCGGCATTAAGCCCGCCGACATGCTCAACATGCTTGATGCCCAGGCGCATGTGACGCAGACCGCCGATGGCCGCGTTCCTGAAGAACTGCTCGGCGTCGACCGCTTCGAGGCGCGTACCCGCATCGTCGCGATACTCGAGGAGCAAGGCTATCTCGAGCGCGTCGAAGATCGCGTCATTCAGACTCCCTATGGCGACCGTTCCGGCGTGGTAATCGAGCCATGGCTGACCGACCAATGGTATGTCGATGCCAAGACGCTTGCCAAACCGGCAATCGAGGCGGTGCGCTCGGGTGCGATCAGGATCGTGCCCAAGAGCTGGGAAAAGACCTTCTTCAACTGGATGGAAAATATCCAGCCGTGGTGCGTGTCTCGGCAATTGTGGTGGGGGCATCAAATACCGGCATGGTATGCCGAGGACGGCCGCATCTTCGTTGCCGAAACCGAAGCGGAAGCGCAGCGCCAAGCCGGCGAGGGCGTCGCGCTCCGCCGCGACGAAGATGTCCTCGACACGTGGTTCTCCTCCGCGCTTTGGCCCTTCGCCACGCTCGGCTGGCCCGACGATGCTCCCCAAAACGGGGAGGGTGGCCATGCGCCGCATGGTGAAGCGACCGGTGGCGGCGATGCCGGCGACGGTAACGCCGGCGCGTCGACCGCGCCACTCAGCGCCTCGGGCTCGTTCACCTCGGCGGGGAGAGATTTACACGGTCGCTATCCCAACGACGTGCTCATCTCCGGCTTCGACATCCTGTTCTTCTGGGACGCGCGGATGATGATGCAAGGCTTGCACTTCATGGGAGATGTGCCGTTCAAGACCTTGTATCTTCATGGTCTCGTCCGCGCGTCGGACGGACAGAAGATGTCCAAGTCGAAGGGCAATACTGTCGATCCGCTTGGCCTGATCGACAAGTACGGCGCCGACGCGTTGCGGTTTTTCATGGCCGCAATGGAAAGCCAGGGCCGCGACATCAAAATGGATGAAAGCCGGGTGGCGGGCTATCGCAACTTCGCCACCAAGCTGTGGAATGCCGCGCGCTTCTGCCAGGCAAACGGTATCGGTGCGAGCACCACCCTCGACGCGCCCGAGGCGAGCCTTGCGGTCAACAAGTGGATTATCGCCGAGATCATCCAGACGATCCAGACGGTAGACCTCGCGCTCGCGGACTTGCGCTTCGACGGCGCCGCCAACGCGATCTACCAGTTCGTCTGGAGCCGCTTCTGCGACTGGTACCTTGAGCTCATTAAGCCTGTATCGAGCGGCGAGGAGAGGGGCCCGGTCGATGATGAGACCAGGGCCGTCGCTGGCTGGGTGCTCGACCAGACGCTGGTCCTCCTGCACCCGTTCATGCCTTTCATTACCGAGGAGCTGTGGCACGCGATGGGCAAGCGTGACCATGACCTCATCGTCGCGAACTGGCCGAAAGCGGATGCGCGTTCGATCGACGCCCAGGCGTGCCGCGATATCGATTTGTTGATCCGGTTCGTTCGCGAGTTCCGGCAGATGCGCTCTGAGTTGGACGTTCCGCCTTCGTCCAAGATCGACGCGCTCGTCGTGCGATCCGATGCCGTTGCGATCCAAAGGCTTTTTTCGCTGTTTCCGCGAGAAATTGCAAGGATGTGTCGCATCACCCGCTATCAAAATGAAGGCGAAACGGTCTCACATCGAATGGAGATTGGAGGCGTCCCCAATGACACGGCTTTTCCGGAATGGGGGACGCGTGATATCGGTTGGGCGGCCGTCGTGCTACCCGAAGGAAGTGTGAGCGCGCGTCTTACCGGCCTGGTCGATTTTGACGCGCAGCGCCTGCGCCTGACAAAAGCAATCGCCGCCGCCGAAAAGGAACGCGATTCGCTCGCCGCCCGCCTCGCTAACGCCAACTTCGTCGAACGGGCAAAACCGGAAGCGATTGAAAAGGCCCGCGCCGATCACGCCGAAAAGGTCGCCGAGGCTGAACGCCTCCAGGCCGCCTTGGCGCGGCTTAGCTAACGCGCGGTGTTTACCGTGTAAGTGGGGGCGAGCCGCATGGTCTACGGTTCGGTTGCGGCAGCCTTTGGACGATGATCCGAGTAACGCTGGCGGCCGCGAGCGCATGATCGCCCGATGCCGGCGCCGCCTTGTGCCCTCGTCGGGCAATTCGCCGCGGAAAGTAATCAGCCCGGGACCATCACATCGATTGCGCCAGCGGCGACGCGGGCTGTCACGGGCGTTCGTGCCAACACTTCGCCGTCGATCGAGATGGGAAGCGGTGGCACGGTCTCGATCCGAAGTGAGCGGCCGGTGAAGTCGATCGTGTCGTCGTGCCGCGCGGCGAGGCGCAACACGCTCGCCGCCCAGTTCCTGAGCAGGCGACGTTTGAAGTGGCCGGTCACCGCCTGGACCACGATTTCGCCCGAGGTGACGCTTGCCGCCTCAACCAGCTCGGTGCCACCCTGGTAGCGACCATTGGAGATGCGCACTTCGAGTGCGCGTAGCGTCCGCTTAGCCGTGCCGTCGTCGACCGTCAGCATGAACGGCCGGAAGCGTGCATATTGCAACGCTGCCCACGCGACATAGCCGGCCCGACCAAGACGGCGTTTGACTCTGTCTGGCACTGTTTCAGCGATCTGAGGACTGATGCCGATTGCGGCACAATTCGCAAAATAATCGTCGTCGACCATGCCGAGATCGATGCGTTGTCGTCGCCCCTTGCGGATCACCTCGACCGCCCCCTCTAGGTCAAGCGGAATTCCAAGCGTCCTTGCGAAACTGTTGGCGGTGCCGAACGGCAGCACCCCCAGCGCCGTCCTCGTGCCGACGAGATGGTCGACCAACCCGCTGATGGTTCCGTCGCCGCCGCCGAGTATTATCAGGTCGGGTTTGGCTTTGAGCGCTTCGCGCACGGTGCCGTCGAGCGCCGCGGCGTCAGTTACGGCGTGCGCGTCGATCGCAAATGGCAGGTCACGCAATGCCTCAAGCGCGTGCTCGAACAAATCTTGTCCTTTGCGCGACTGCGCGTTGACGATCATAGCTGCCGAGCCGATCGCACGTTCCACCATGCGCCTGTTCTCCTTGGCAAAGTCACCCTCGTTCTTCTCATTGAGAAAGCGAGGCGCGACGCGCCCGAAAGGCGAGGGTGACGGGTAATTCTGCAATAATCAGCAGAACGCCTAAACCGTGCTTCTTTCCCACCGATCGGGGTTCTTTTTAGCGCTTGAGGTGGAAAACGACATTTTCTGCGTCACAATCGGTGCATCGAGCGCCTGCGCGCGGCGCATTGTGTAGTCTCACTGCCTCAATCGACCCGCGGACCGCTTGCGCCCGCCGCGCGCACACCCCAATGAGGAGCGCATGAGCCGCTATCCCGCCCTACGCCTCCGTCGTACCCGCGCTGCCAGCTGGAGCCGGCGGCTGCACGCCGAAACGGTGCTGACCCCCGCCGACCTCATCTGGCCGCTGTTCGTGGTTGAAGGCGAAGGAGTCGAGCAGCCAATCGCCAGCTTGCCCGGGGTGTCCCGCTGGTCGGTTGACGGCATCGTCGCCAAGGCGCGCGAGGCGCGTGAGCTAGGCATCCCGTGCGTCGCGCTGTTTCCATATACTCAGCCCGATCGTCGCAGCGACGATGGCCACGAGGCGCTTAACCCGGACAACCTGATGTGCCAGGCGATCCAGGCGTTGAAGGATACCGTGCCCGAGATTGGCGTGCTGACCGACGTTGCGCTCGATCCCTATACCAGCCACGGCCATGACGGATTGCTCGACGAGACTGGCTACGTCCTTAACGATGCTACCGCCGAGGTGCTGGTCGGCCAGGCGTTGAACCAAGCGCGGGCGGGTGCCGACATCATCGCGCCGTCGGACATGATGGATGGCCGGGTGGGGCTGATACGGGAGGCGTTGGAGGGCGAAGGCTTCGTCAATGTCCAGATCATGTCCTATGCCGCCAAGTACGCGAGCGGTTTCTACGGCCCGTTCCGCGACGCGGTCGGCAGCCGCGGCCTGCTCAAGGGCGACAAAAAGACCTATCAGATGGACGCCGCCAACTGGCAGGAAGCACTGCGCGAGGTGGAACTTGATCTCGACGAAGGGGCCGACAGCGTTATGATCAAGCCGGGGCTGCCCTATCTCGACATCGTCACGCGCGTGAAGGATCGCTTCGAAGTGCCTGTTTTCGCTTACCAAGTTTCCGGCGAATACGCGATGATTGAGGCCGCCGCGGCGGCTGGTGCAGGCGATCGCGACGCGCTGGTCCTTGAGACGCTGATGGCGTTCAAGCGCGCCGGCTGTTCGGGCGTGTTGACCTATCATGCGACCCATGCGGCGCGCCTGATGGCGGCGTGATCGAGACGGCTCGCCTCAGGCTGAGGCCTTGTCGGCAAGAGGACAAGCAGGCTTTTGCCACGATTCTCAACACGCCGGCAATGATGGCCGAGCTCGGCGGCGTCCGCAGCACCGAGGCGATCGACGCACTGGTCGGCAAGCGAATTGCCGATCAGGCGCGGCACGGCTTCTCCTACTGGGCAGCCGAGCTTCGAGAGAGCGACGCGCTGATCGGCACCTGCGGCATTCGAATCGCGAGCAACTATCCCGGTACGCCCGTCGAGGCGATGCACGAGATGGGATGGCGGATTGCCGAACCATATTGGGGCCGCGGCTTTGCTACCGAGGCGGCGCGAGCGACGCTCGACTGGGCTTGGACGCACCTCCCCGTAACAGTGATCGCTGCCTGGACTACCGCGCGTAACGGCAAGTCGTGGGCCGTAATGGAGCGGCTCGGCATGACGCGGACGCCCGAACTCGATTTCATCCGCCCCGGCCATGCCGCGGGCGACCCCTTCGGTGCAATGATCGTTTATACGATTAGGCGGCCGGCATGATCGAGACACCTCGCCTGATCCTTCGGCCGTGGCGGGAGACGGACAAACCGGCGTTCCACGATATCATCAACACCCCTGCGATGATGGCGCATTTCGGCGGCGTCGCTCCTCGCGCGACAATCGACGCCCTGATCGACATGATGATTGAGGCTGAGCGGCGGGACGACTGCTCTATGTGGGCGGTCGATTGGCGCGATACGGGAGAGCTGGTTGGCATCTGCGGCGTTCGTGTGCAGCGCAGTTACGAAGAGTTGCCGGTCTACGGCGAACTCGAAATCGGCTGGCGCATCGCCGAGGCATATTGGGGGCAAGGCATTGCCCGCGAGGCGGCGGAGGGAAGCCTCGCCTGGGCGTGGGACAACACGATAGCCTCGCGCGTGGCCGCCTGGACCTCGGCAGCGAATCGGCGATCATGGGGCTTGATGGAACGACTCGGCATGGTGCGCGCGCCTGAGCTCGACTTCCACCATCCCAAATTCGCCGCCGATGATCCTGATGGCGCAATGATCGTCTACACCATCGCGCGACCTGTGTGATCAAGACGGATCGTCTATTCCTGCGAAGGTGGCGCGACGGCGACCGTGCGGACTATCATGCGATCTGCCGCGATCCGGAGGTGATGCAGTTTCTGGGTCCCCCGCAGAGCCGAGCTGAGAGCGACGCAGCGCTCGACCGTATGATCACCAGCCAAACGGAGCACGGTTTCTGCTTCTGGGCAGTCGAGCGGCGTGAGGACGCCGTGTTGCTTGGCTTCTGCGGCCTCATGCCTGGCAAGCCACCGATCTCAGGTGAGATCGAGATCGGCTGGCGGCTTGGAAGCGCATTCTGGGGCCGCGGCTATGCCCGGGAGGCAGCGGCGGCATGCATCGATTGGGCGTGGGCCCATGGCCTGCCGAGTATCGCCGCGATTACGGTGCCGTCCAACACGCGAAGTTGGGGCTTGATGGAGCGGCTGGGCATGAAACGCGTGGCAGGCGGCGATTTCGACCATCCTGACGTCGCCGATGGCAGTCCGCTCAAGCGTCACATTCTCTATCGACTTGCACGTCCGCGCTGACTCCCGGGGAGTTGCCTCTGCAGGTCGGTGATCGTCGCGCTTTCGCTGGCAACTTGTGCTTCGCCGCGGTCGTGCAGCGCCTGGAGCGCCGGATAGGCCGGCTGCAGTGCCTTGGCGCGAGCGATTGCCAGCTCGTCAAGCCGCGCCAAGGCCGCAGTCGATTGCGCTCGGTCACCGTCGAGATCGGCAAGCGCGGTCTGCGCGTTGATCCAGGCTTCGCTGCCTACGCCCGCCGTTGCCGCGGCATCGACCAAGCTGCGTGCCTTCTCCGCGGCTGGCGTGAAGGCATCAGCGGCGCTTTTCAGATCCTTGTCAATTCCAGCCAAAGTCGAATCGAGCTCGGCATCGGGCGTCGCCGCGGGGGCCGGCCTCTCGGGTATTACGTCAGGCTGTCGCTCGATCGGGCGCGGCGCAAGCGACGGATAGTAGCCGCTTTGGCCTGAACAAGCGCCGAGCACTACAAGCAACAGCGGAGCAGCGAAGGCAGCGCGGATCATGGCCGCGCTCTATGCCGCGCGAACAATCGGCGCAACGGGGTTGCGCTGCCGCGAATCCGCCTCTATGTCCGCGCTTCCCAGGCGCCCGTAGCTCAGCTGGATAGAGCATCAGACTACGAATCTGAGGGTCGGACGTTCGAATCGTTCCGGGCGCGCCAATTCTCCCCAAGGAAAACAGCCACTTAGCGGCACCTAGCGATAGGTCCGCTACTTGGCTGTGCGCGCTGTATAGCGCATATATAGCCGCTAGCCCCGAAATGAGCGGGAATCCCTCTATGTCGGCGAATCATAGCAGCGCCCTACACCCGAAGGTGCAGGGCGCTGGCAGCGTCAGGCATGGAGGAGGTGTTCCTCACCCCGCTGCTGGCCCCGATGTTATATGGCGAGGGGTCGGTGGCCTTGACCCTCGGCGCGGCGGGAAGATGGGTCAAACCCCCGCGCTAACCGATCTCATGTGAAGCGGTCTTCGTCGGTGCGACAACCCTCCTGCGCGACATTGCACAGGCGCAGGCGAACCACGTCTTCG
>Ga0164242_10006334_pt1 | contig 13044 bp, 12 predicted proteins | sample OricomgcompostMG_FD_108783 | JGI IMG/M metagenome (GOLD analysis project Ga0164242, IMG submission 108783) | Miracle-Growth compost microbial communities from Emeryville, California, USA - Original compost - Miracle growth compost (MG) ... | reverse complement strand
GTCTGCGCGTTGAGCGCCCCGACCCGCTCGACGCCGTAGCGCACGGAATCTTCGAACGCCACCAGGCAGCCGGTGTGCACCTGGATCTTGCCGCCGTACTTCGCCGGGTTGATCTCGATGAAGTTGCCCGCGCCGGCGATGAACAGGGTGCCGACGCCGGTGAACTTCTCTAAGACGAAGCCTTCGCCACCTTTGAGGCCAGACTTCAAACCACTGAACGCGATATCGAAGGCGACGGTCGACTCGGCGCCGACGAACGCGTCTTTCTCGGCGAACCAGCCTTTCGTGCCGTCGAGCTCGATCGCCCGCATCTCGCCAGGCAGGGTGCCGGCGAGACTGATCAGGCCGGCGCCGCCACGCGGCGTGAAGTACTGGAAGGCGAGCGACTCTCCCGCGAGCATGCGCTTGCCCGCGCTCATCACCGTGCCGAGCAGGCCCCCGCCTCCGCCACCGCTGGATTGGGCGCTCGGGTTGCTGATCCTGGTCTCGATCCCGACGTTGACCGTCTTCCACAAGAACTTGCCGGCCTCCGCGTAGATCGTCTGCCCGTCGTCGACCTGGCAGACCACCATCTGCATCGAGTTGCCGACGAGTTTGTGCGAGATCGCCATGCTCCAGCCCCTCCTCCTCCGATGCGCGAGAGCCCGACGCTATCGAGGTTCACGCGAAACGGGTAGCCATCCGCTCGCCTGTACGGGTGACGCGCGCCGACCTGACCTCAAGCCCTCCGGACTACGCGCCGATGCGCTCCATGAGTAAAGGGCGGTAAAAGCCGCGCCGATGCATGATCAGCACGGGCCGACGAATGGGGTCGCATTGAGCGCGGGCAGCGTCGAAAGTCGCGGCCGGACGGCGACGACACCGCGCCGCACTCCGGAACGCAGCGCCGCCTTCGCGCACCTGTCGATCGGCGATCTGCGGGCGTACCGGCAGGCGCTAGCCGAGGAGGAGAACCGCGTCTCCTATTGGCGGCGGATCATCCAGGCCCGGCTCGATGTCGTGCGCGCAGGGGAAGCCGGCGCCGTTCAGGTGCACAACCTGCGCAACGTGCTCGCCGAGGCCCGGATGAACAGCGGTCGCCGGGTTCTCATCACGGTGGTGCCGATCGAAGACATCCCGCCGCTGCCCGATCTCGCGAAGCTGTGGGAGCGCGAGCCGCATCCGACCGATCCCGCGCACAACGAGAAGCTGGCCCGCGACCTCGCGGGAGCCGAGATCCAGCTGTCTGCCTACCGGGCCGCCTTGCACCGCCGCATCACCGGCGCCACCGAGGAGCTGATCGCGCGCTACCGCGAAGACCCGGCGCTGTGCCTGCTGGCGTTGCCGGCGAGTGAGAAGGACGCCGCCGAGCGTCGCGCGCTCGCGGCGCGCCTTTGACCCGCGCGCTCGCGGCGCGCCATTGACCCGCGCGCTCGCGGAGAGTCGATTCGGTGCTCCGCGTGCCGCGCGTATTGACGACATGTGACAATCGACTGTTGTGGACGATGTGCTGAACGGGCTGCCGCTGTTCGCGGCGCTCGATGACGATGCGGGCGCCGCCTTGCGTGGCGCGATGCGTTACGAGAGCTTCGGCCGCGGCGACGTCATCTTCGACGAGGGCGACCAGGGCGACAAGCTGTACGCCGTGATCGAAGGCAAGGTGAAGCTGGCCCGCACGGCGGCCGACGGCCGCGAGAACTTGCAGACCGTGCTCGGCCCCGGTGAGATGTTCGGCGAGCTCTCTTTGTTCGACCCCCGGCCGCGCACTGCCGGGGCGGTCGCCGTCACCGACGCGACGCTGGCTTCGCTCGCCCACAACGCGCTGCGGCCGTGGATCATCAAGCACCCTGACGTCGCAGTCCAACTGCTTCAAGCTTTGGTGCAGCGGCTGAGACGCACGAACGACGTCATGGCCGATCTGGTGTTCTCCGATGTGCCGTCACGGGTGGCGAAGGCGTTGCTCGGGCTGGCCGAGCGGTTCGGGCAACCGATTCCCGAGGGCATCCACGTGATGCACGACCTCACCCAAGAAGAGCTGGCGCAGCTGGTCGGCGCGTCGCGAGAGACCGTCAACAAGGCGCTCGCCGACTTCAGCGGCCGCGGCTGGATCCGCATCGAGTCGCGCGCCGTCGTCATCAAAGATCTCGACGGCCTCACCCGCAGGGCTAAGTAGCCGGTGCCGGCTCGCCGGTTTCCCGCAGGTACGCGAGCTGGGCGAGCACGGTCTTCCGGGCGGCCGGCAGCAGCGATTCGCCGACCCTGGGGTACACCGCACGCAACACCGCCTCTGCCGTGTCGGCGCCCGCCGCGACCGCCGTGCGCACCTCGTCGAGCCGCCGCTCGCGATGCGCGAGGTAGCGCTCGATCAACGCCGCCGGGTCGTCGCGCGCGCGCCCGTGCCCCGGGAGGACGCCGATCAGCCGACGTTCTTCGACCAGCGCGCGCAACGTTCGCAGCGAGGCCAGGTAATCGGCGAGCCGCCCGGTGGGATGCCCGACCACCGTGCTGCCCTTGCCCAGAACGGTGTCGCCGGTGAGCAGCGCCCGGTCGTCGGCGAGCACGAAACAGGCCGAGTCGGCGGTGTGGCCCGGGGTGGCCACGACGTCGAGGCGCAGCCCACCGACGTCGAGGCGTTCGCGGTCGACCAGCGGCGGCGCCCCGACGCACAGCTCCGCGGTGATCGCCCGCACCGGCGCGCCAGCGTGGGCGGCAAGCTCGGCCGCGCCCGCGGCGTGGTCGTTGTGGCCATGCGTGAGCACGACCAGCCCGATCTCCGCCGCGCCCGCGGCGCGCACAGCGTCGAGGATCGCGCGCCGATGGTCCGGGTCGGCCGGCCCGGGGTCGACGACGATCGCGGTTCGCCGGCCGGGCTCGACCAGCACCCAGGTGTTGGTGCCGTCGAGGGTCATCGGCGAAGGGTTGTTCGCCCGCACCAGCGTCGCGCCGGCGGGAGGCGGCACGTTCATGTCGGCGACAGTAGCCCACGCGACCGAGGGCAGAAAGGTCACCGGCCCGCCTGCGGCGAGCGCGCCGCGGCCCTAACGGCTGCCGGCCCAAACGAGGGTCGAATGCGCTCCACTGCGAGCCCGCTTCGCCGATAGGTGAAGGGACGCCGTCATTCCGGGCGGCTGTGAGCGGGAGCCGCAGAGCCGTGTCTGGCGAGCAAATGTCGATCGGGGTGCTGTCTCCGCTCGGCACCGGCTTCTATTTCGGCGGCGTCATCAACGGCGTGCGAGCGGCCGCCGCAGCCGCGAACTACCGCACGCTGACCTTTCAAAGCGTGCCGGCCGGGGTCGACGAGTCGGCGCGCTGGGATCCCGGGGCGCTGGTGCGCCCGGTCGGCTGGTCGCGGGTGGCGGGGTTCATCTCGATCGTGAACGCGGTCAGCCACGAATCGTTGCGTTCGATCGTCGACGCGGGCACGCCGCTGGTCGTCGTGAGCCTGGACGTCGGCGGGCTCGGCTGCCCTACGGTCGCCCCTGACAACGCCTCGGGCGTGCGGCAGGCCGTGCGGCACTTGCTGGAGCACGGCCACCGGCGCATCGCGTTCGCGGGCAACCTCGACGAACTCGACATCTGCGAAAGGCACGACGCGTACCGCCTGGCGTTGCGCGACCACGGCGTCGAACCCGACCCACGGTTGTTCTACGAGACCGGCGCCAAGGGGTTTGCCGGCGGACGCCGCGCGGCCGACGCGATGCTGGCCGACGGCCTGCCGTCCACGGCCGTCGTCGCCGGCACCGACCTCAACGCGATCGGCATCATCGAGGCGCTGACCGCCGCCGGCGTCCAACTGCCCCGCCAGCAGGCGGTGGTCGGCTTCGACGACGGCGACGACGCGCGGCACGCCCGGCCGGCGCTGTCGACGGTCGCGCAGGATTTCGGGCAGATCGGGACGGCCGCCATGGGCTTGCTGCTCGCCCAGATCCGCGGCGAGCCGGTGATGCCCGGCCTGCACCGCGTCGCCACCAGCTTCGTGGCCCGGCAGTCATGCGGCTGCAGCGGCACGGGCCTGCACCCCGGTCCGGCCGATCGGGCCGATCGCGACATCGAGGCGGGTCAGGACGCCGACCCTCCATCGCTCGTCGTCCGCCCATTGGCGCGCGCCATGAGTGATGGCGCCGCCATCGGCCGGCGCGCCGCCGCGGCTGGCGAGGAGACCGCGGCCGCGAGGCAGCAGGCCCTCGCGGCCTTCGCAGACGCCTTCTTGGCCGCACATCGATCGCCCGGCGACGCCACGACCTGGCAGCTTCGCGACGCCGCCGAATCGCTGTGGTCTCATGCTCATCCGATGGAGCTGCGCCAGTTGATGGCGCTGCTGCGGGCAGGCGCCGACGAGTGGCTCGAAGCACACCCGAACGGCGTCCGCACGACCGGCGACCACGCCCGCCGCGTCGACGAGCTGCTCCTCGAGATCGGCCTCACGCTGGGCGCGGCGACGGCGAGAGAGCAGTTCGAAGTGGGCCGCTCGCTGCTCGACTCGCTGACCACGCAGTACGAGGTGAGCATGGATCTGCTTGGCGCCGACCGCGAGAATTCGACCGGGCTGCGGTGGCTGCGCCGGACGACGGCGGTCGCCGGCATGCTGGTGCTGCGCAACCCGACGCCCGACGACGCGACCTTGACGGTCCACAGCGCGTACTCCGTCGACGGCCCGTTCCGGGAGCCGCCGGCCGCGTCGATCGACGAACGCGAGTTTCCGCCGCCGGCGTTGCTCGAACGCGCGGCCGCCCATCCGGAGACGGCCGTGCTCGTCATCCCCGTCCACAGCCGCGGACACGAGCAAGCGCTGCTGGCCATCGTCGCGCCGGTCGACCATCAAGCGGCCACCGGCCAGGAGACGTTCCACCAGTGGGCGGCCCTGGTCGGCGTCGCGATCGAGCACCAGAGCCTGCTGCAGTCGTTACGGCGCCGGCAAATCGACCTCGCCGAGTCGCTGAAACGCGAACGCCACCTCGCCGACGAGGTGCGGCGCAGCGAGCAGCGCTACGCGTTGGTGGCCACCGCGGCTAACGACGGGCTGTGGGACTGGGATCTCACCACCAACACCGTCTTCTACTCCGACCGCGCGTGCGCGTTGCTCGGCGTCAGCGGCTCGGCGAACGACGTCAGCGAGTGGCTCGACCGGGCGCATCCCGACGACAGGGCGGGCCTCGACGCGGTCATCGACCGGCAACGCGCCGGACGCCGAGACCCGCTCGAGCACGAGCACCACATCATCACCGACGACGGCGAGACCCGCTGGCTGCTCTGCCGAGGGCTCGCGGTGCGGACGGGCGACGTGGTGACGCGCATCGTCGGCAGCTTCACCGACGTGACGGAGCGGCGCGAGCTCGAAGACCAGCTACGCCATCAGGCGTTGTACGACAGCCTCACCTCGTTGCCCAATCGCGTGCTGCTGATCGACCGTCTCGAGGTGGCGATCCGCAACCTCCGCAGACGCCCGAACGACCGGTTCGCCGTGCTGTTCATCGACCTCGACGGGTTCAAGGCGATCAACGACACGTTCGGCCACGCGACCGGCGACAAGGTGCTGGTGGCGGCGGCCGAACGGCTGCGGCAGTTCGTGCGCGTCGGCGACACCGCCGCCCGCCTCGGCGGCGACGAGTTCGTCGTCCTGCTCCACAATGTCGCGGGCGCGAACGTTCCCGACATCGTCAAGCGGCTCAGCGGCAAACTCGCGACGCCGTTCGTGATCGACGGCGAACAGCTGACGGTGACCGCGAGCATCGGATTCACCATGCCCGAGCATCACGACGAAAGCGCAGAGCAGATCCTGCGAGACGCGGATCTCGCGATGTACCAGGCGAAAACCGCCGCGCACGCCGTGGATCTGCCCAATCCGCGCGGCGCGTGACACATCGCGCCGCCTAACCATCCGCTCACGATTCAGGCCGGCACACGAACCGCGGTGGGTCGCGGTCAAGGTCGATCGAGGTGCGCAGCGGGCGCACGTCGCGCAACGCGGCCGACTCGAAAATGTCGGCGGCGCAGGCGAAATCGAGCAGCTCGCGCAACGTCGTCTCCGTCGGCGGCATCAGCAGCCATTCGCGATTCGCGCACGCTTCGAGCGCCTTCGCCGGGGTGACCCATGCCGCCGCGTCCGACTCGCCGCCGACGTCGCGGGCCACCTGGCTCCCCGGCGCGATCGCCACGAAAAACCGCGTGTCATAGCGGCGCGGCTCGAAATCGGGCGTGACCCAATGCGCCCACGACCGCAGGTCGTGCGGCCGAGGAGTCAGGCCGTGTCTCGCGCACACGCCTGCGAACGTGACCCGGTGCGCGATCAAAGCGAGCCGGTCAGCCTCCAGAATCTCGGGGTCAGCAGGCGGGCCGTCAGCCAGCAAGATGCCGGTCTCTTCGAACGTCTCGCGAATCGCCGCGACCGCCAGCGCCGCCTCGGCGTCGCCCGATGCCGCGTCGGCGGGATCGACGACACCGCCCGGAAACACGTGCATGCCGCCGGCGAACGCCATCGCTGTGAGCCGCCGAATCATGAACACCTCAGGCCCGGCGATCCCGTCACGCAACAGGATCACCGTCGCGGACGGCTTCGCCGGCGCGGCCTGCCCACCGGCATCGCGAAAGGCCCGCGCCCGCGCGACCAGCTCGGGGGAAGGCGGCGGCAACGATCTCGCGCGGGGGGCCTGATCGGCGTCCGACATGGTCGCGAGGCTACCGGCCCGCCGCGGTCAACAGACGGGGCGCAGGCGGCCCGTCTTGAGGTCGTAGATGAAGCCGCCGACGACGACGTTGCCGAGATAGGGCCACGAGCGCACCCGCTGCACATCGGTGCGCAGCGACGCCTCCTGGTCGTCGGTGGTGAGGAACGAGATGCTGCGGGTGTCGGGGCCGCCGGCGGCCTCGATCGCATGGTGCACGCGGTCTTCGCCCCCGCCCGCCATCGCGCACCCGGTGTGCGCGACGACCATGATGCGCTCGACGGTGAGCAGGTACACGGCGAGCACCAACGTGCGCAGCACGTCGTCGGTGACCCGAGCGCCCGCGTTACGCAGGATCTTCGCGTCGCCCGGAACTAGGCCGAGCATGCCGAGCGGATCGATGCGGGAGTCCATGCAGGTCAGCACGGCCAGCCCTTTGGCGGCGTTTCCCTCGAGCTCGGCGAGCTGGAAGCTCGCGGCGTACGCCTCGTTCGCGGTCAGGACATCGGAGAAAGTGTCATCGGTTAGCACGAATCGAGGGTAGCGGTCGCCGATTTCGTGCCGACACAACCCACCGAGCGGTGCTACGGGCCGTTTGCGTTCCAACAACGCCATCCACCTCGCGGTGGCGCTGCGCCTCAGCGTCGACGAGATCCTCACGTACGACGCCGATCTGGCGGACGCCGCCGCAGCCGCCGGCTTGTCAGTCACGCATCCCGCATGACCCGGGCTCATCGGGCTGGAAGTCATTGTGTCAGGCCACTTCGACCCACCACGTACTAACTAGCCACTCGCACGAGGCCCGTTCAGCGATGATGGGCCGATGAAGTCCTGGTTGGATAGCGCGCGTCCGGACCGCGGTGGGCTGTTCATCCCGGGCGGCCCTGACGGGCGGGGCGCCGACCTGCTGCTGACCCCGAACGACGTGCAGCTCCTGGCCAAGAGCGAGCAGGTGGCGCTGGACTGGCAGGGGCACAGCCGTCACACGGACGTCAACGGCGCCAACCGTTGGTCGGTCTGCGGCTGGGGCGTGGGTAACACCCGCCCGCTGGGGGTGGGTCTGAACGGGCCCGCTTCTACGGCGCCGATACAACGGGCCACCGGGACATTACGCAACAAGCTGCTGGCGTGGAACCCCTACAACCGCTTCGTCCAAGACGGAGTGGTTGTCCCTCTGTTCGCACCGTCGCATAGCCCGAGGTGGATCGGCGCGCAACAGGACACGATGCACAGCCTGTGCACCCTGCTCGCCGAACGTCCGTCGTTGCGGCCCCTGCTCGCCGACCCGAAGTCGATGTCCCGGCTCGCCTCGGACTTGGCACAGCACTCGCTGGCTAACGCCGGCAGGGTCGGGATGCTGACGACGACGGTCGCCGTTGTGACCGCCCTTCGCGCTCTCGGCTACGAACACAATTACTTCGGCCGACCACTTCCAGCCGACCAGCTAGAGGCTTGCGAGGACATCGTCACCAAAGTCCTGCGACACCTCGCCGCCAACCGCTACGGCGCCGTCACTGCCTCGCCCAAGCATGTCGCCGAAATCGTCAATCGCTACTACCTCGATATACAGCCGTGGCCCTTCGCCGCCCTCGGGATTTGAGAACGACACCCACCTGTCGCCGCGTTTCAGCCGTCGCTGACCTCGACCACGAGCTCGATCTCAACCGGGGCATCGAGAGGCAGCACCGCGACGCCGACCGAGCTGCGCGCGTGCACGCCGACGCCGTCCGCCCCGCCGCCGAACACCTCGGCCAGCAGGTCGCTCGCGCCGTTCACGACGCCCGACTGCCCGGTGAAGTTCGCCATGCTGGCCACGTAGCCGACGACCTTCACCACCCGCACGACCCGCGAAAGGTCGCCGACGAGAGGGCGCACCGCCGCGAGCGCGTTGAGGACGCAGACCCGAGCCGCGGCCTTCGCCGCCTCGGGCGAGACCGGCGCGTCGGCGCCGGTGCCCACCTTGCCCACCTCGACCAGCTCGCCGTCGACGGTCGGCAGCTGGCCGGACGTGTAGACGTAGTTGCCCGATCGAACGGCCGGAACGTACGACGCCAGCGGCTTCGCCGGCGGCGGCAGCACCAGGCCGAGCTCGGCCAGCCGCTCCTCGGGGGTGCTCACGAAGGCTCCCCCGCCGTCATGCCTTGGGCCGTTTCAGGTACGCGACCAGCTGCTCCGAGCTCGGCCCCGGCACCACGCCGACCAACTCCCACCCGTCGTCACCCCAGTTGTCGAGGATCTGCTTGGTGGCATGCACCAGCAACGGCACTGTCGCGTACTCCCATTTCGTCATGACGGGAGCTTATTGCGACCGTGGCCCCACGATCACCCCCGCGCGCCCGGTTACGCTCGGCAAATGAGCTCGGACGCCGCCAGCCGCGATCGCGATTGGGAGGGTGTGCGCCTGCATGTCGTCACCGGCAAGGGTGGCGCCGGCAAGACCACGGTGGCCGCGGCCTTGGCTCTCGCGCTCGCCGCGGGCGGACGCCGGACGCTGCTTGTCGAGTGCGAGGGCCGGCAGGGCCTGGCCAAGCTCTTCGACGCGCCGCCGCTGCCGTACGCCGAGCGCAGGGTCGCGGTCGCGCCCGACGGTGGCATGGTCTACGGCCTGGCGATCGATCCGGAAGAGGCGCTGCTGGAGTACCTCGACCTCTACTACCACCTCGGCCGAGCGGGGCGGGCGCTGCGCCGGATCGGGGCGATCGACTTCGCCACCACCATCGCCCCGGGCGTGCGTGACGTGCTGCTCACCGGCAAGGTCTACGAGGCGACCCGTAGGCGCGCGTCGTCGCGGCCCGCGCGCACCGCGGCGGCATCCGCGGCCGCGCGCCACTCGGAGAACGAACCCGACCCGTATGTCTACGACGCGGTCGTGCTCGACGCCCCGCCAACGGGCCGGATAGCCAGATTTCTCAACGTCAACAGCGAGGTTTCGGCGCTCGCGCGGGTCGGGCCGGTGAACAAGCAGGCCGAATCCATCATGCGGCTGATCCGCTCAGCGCAAACCGTGGTGCATCTCGTCACCTTGCTGGAGGAGATGCCGGTGCAAGAGACTCTCGACGGCGTCGAAGAGTTGCGCGGTTTCGATCTGCCGGTCGGCGGCATCGTCGTCAACCGCACGCACGAGCCGCTGCTGCCCGCCGCCGACCTGCGAGCGGCCGGGGCGGGGCGGCTCGACGAGGCCGCGATCCGAAAGGCGCTCGAAACCGGCGGGATCATCGCCGACGACGCGACCACCACGGCGCTGTGCCGCGAGGCCAGCGACCACGCGAAACAGGTGAGCGGCGAACGAAAATTGCGCGCCCGACTGAAGGCAACCGGCCGGCCGCTGTACCAACTCGCCGACCTCGACACCTTCGACATCAGCCGCCTCTACACGCTCGCGGCCGAGCTCGCCCGACAGGGCGCGGCGTGAGATGGCGATCGATGTGAAGAATCTCGACATCGAGGCACTTGTCACAGACCCGGCCACTCGCATCATCGTGTGCTGCGGCTCCGGCGGCGTCGGCAAGACGACGCTCGCCGCCGCCCTCGGCGTCCGCGCGGCAGAGAGCGGACGCCGCGTCGTCACCCTCACGATCGACCCGGCCAAGCGGCTGGCCCAAGCCCTCGGCCTGACAGCGCTCGACAACACGCCGCGCAAGGTGGCCGGCCTGAAGACGACGAAGAATTCCCCTGGCGAGCTGCACGCGATGATGCTCGACATGAAGCGCACGTTCGACGAGATCGTCGAGGCGCACGCCAGCTCGGCCAAGGCGGCGCAGATCCTGGCGAACCCGTTCTACCAGTCGCTGTCGTCGAGCTTCGCGGGCACGCAGGAGTACATGGCGATGGAAAAACTCGGCCAGCTAAGCAAATCTGGCCGTTGGGATCTCATCGTCGTCGACACCCCGCCGTCGCGATCGGCGCTCGATTTCCTCGACGCGCCAAGGCGTCTCGCCCGCTTTCTCGACGGCCGGTTCATCCGTATGCTGCTGGTGCCGGCGAAGGCAGGTGGGCGCGGCTACGTGAAGGTGATGCAGGCCGGCCTCGGGCTCGTCACCGGTGCGATGACCAAGCTGCTCGGCGCCCAGCTTCTCACCGACGTCCAGACCTTCGTCGCGGCGATGGACACCATGTTCGGCGGGTTACGCGAACGCGCCGACGCCACCGCCAAACTGCTGCGCGCGCCCGGCACCGCCTTCGTCGTCGTCGCGGCGCCGGAGCCCGACGCGCTGCGCGAGGCGTCCTATTTCGTCGAGCGGCTCGTCGACGACGACATGCCGCTCGCCGGCGTCGTCATGAATCGCGTGCACCGTACGCTCGCGCCCGATCTCAGCGGCGAGCGAGCGCTTGCCGTCGCCGAGCAACTCGACGCCGACGCGCGTGGCGATGACCTTCTCGACCTTTCCGCTGCCGAGCTGACAGCTGGCATCTTGCGCGTGCACGCGCAACGCATGCGGCTGCACGCGCTGGAGGAGAAGCGGCTCACCGGCTTCGCCTTGACACATCAGAAAGTGCGCATCGCGTCTGCGCCGGCGTTCGCCGACGACGTGCACGACCTGGGCGGCCTGCGCGATCTCGCGACGGCGCTGTGCGAAGACAGCCAGCGCCGGTCTGGTCAGCCCGCCGCGGAGTAACGCTCGCCAAGCGTGCGCTCGAAATCGTCCATGGCGGTGCTGAGCAGCCGCTGCCACGACGTGACATTCGGACGCCGCCGCAGCAACGCTCTGCGCTCACGCTCGGTGAGGCCGCCCCAGACGCCGAATTCGACCCGGTTGTCGAGGGCGTCAGCGAGGCACTCGGCGCGCACCGGGCAACCCAGACATACGGCCTTGGCCCGGTTCTGCGCCGCTCCCTGCACGAACAGCGCGTCGGGGTCGGTACCCTGGCATGCCGCGCGTGTGGTCCAGTCGGTGGTCCACGCCATCAGGCGACCGTCCTTTGCTCTCGTGCGATCGAACGCCAGCCGTTCGGGCCGGGCGCGGACCGCCACCCCCTTGTGCGCGTCGATCGGGCGCCAGCCTGCGTGAGCGAGGGCGAAACCGACCTGTTTCGACGGTACGGAGAGACCAGAGCCGCTCACCAGCCTCCGTTTGGCCCATTCACGCTGGCCCAGCCGGACCATGCGCGGCCCGGTATGACCACCGGGTCGCCGCGCGCGGGTGAGCGCTCCGACGCCGGCCCTCGGCAGCGCCGTCCGCGCGAAACTCCGTCAGCCAGCTACCCTGCTGTAGTGTCCAGGCCCCGAAATGAGTGGCTCCAGGAGCCCGAGCCGATCGGTTTCGCGGGCGGGCTGACCCGGGTCGTCGTCCTCGCGTTTCTCGCGGTGTTGACCGGGGCGCTCGTCGCGGCGCTGGCGCTGCCCGTGGTCGGCGGCGTCGGCATCTTCACCCGCAACACGATCGGCGACATCGCGTTCACCGACCTGCCGGTCGAACTGCAGCAGCCGCCGCTGTCGCAGCGCTCGGTGATCCTCGCGAACGACGGATCCGAACTGGCCACGTTCTACTACGAGAACAGGCAGTCGGTCGACATCTCCGACATCGCGCCGGTGATGCGCGAGGCGATCGTCGCGATCGAAGACTCCCGTTTCTACGAGCACCATGGCGTCGACCCGAAGGGCATCCTGCGCGCGCTGGTGAAGGACAGCTCGACCGGCGACGCCACCCAGGGCGCCTCGACCATCACCCAGCAATACGTGCGGCAGGCCCTTGTCGAGACGAGCGTGGCGTCCGACGACGCGCAGGGCGCCGACGCGGCACGGGCGAAGAACCTCACCCGCAAGATCACCGAAGCGCGCTACGCGATCGCCCTTGAGCAGAAGCTGTCGAAGGACGAGATCCTCGACGACTACCTGAACACCGTCTATTTCGGCAGCGGCGCCTACGGAGTCGCCGCGGCGTCACAGCACTACTTCAGCGAACCGGCGTCCGACCTCACGCTGCCGCAGGCCGCGCTGCTGTCGGGAGTGGTCAACAACCCCAGCACGTTCGACCCCATCCGCAACCCGAAGAACGCCATCGAACGACGCAACATCGTGCTGCAACGCATGGCCGACCTGAAATACATCACGCAAGCAAAATCGACCGAGGCCCAGAATTCTCCGCTCGACCTGAACGTCTCCGACATCCCCAACGGATGCACGACGTCGAGCGCCCCGTTCTTCTGCGAATACGTCGTCGACGAGTTCCTCAACGACGCCGCGTACGGCGGGGGCGCGACCCGCGACGCGCGGGCCAACCTGCTGCGCCGCGGCGGCCTGGTGATCTCGACGACCCTCGACCCCACGATGCAGAAATCGGCGCAGGAGGCCGTCGACGGCGTGGTGCCGCCCGATCCGTTGAAGAACGCGGGGCTCGCGGCCGCGATCGACATGATCGATCCGAAGACCGGCGCGATCAAAGCGATGGCGGTCGATCGCGTC
>Ga0164242_10006333_pt1 | contig 13045 bp, 11 predicted proteins | sample OricomgcompostMG_FD_108783 | JGI IMG/M metagenome (GOLD analysis project Ga0164242, IMG submission 108783) | Miracle-Growth compost microbial communities from Emeryville, California, USA - Original compost - Miracle growth compost (MG) ... | reverse complement strand
GACATCCACGCAGGTTATGCGGTGTCGACCGATGGACCGTCCACAGCCTCGCGCCACTCGGTGTCTTCGGCGGCCGATGCCTCGCTCGCTTCGGTGGCCAGCTGCTGCGGATCCAGATCCGGGTCACCGGGTTGCTCGTCGTCGGTCCGCGCGCCCGCATTCGCCTGGTGCGTGAAGCGTTCCAGCTCCGCGAGCACCGCCGCGTGCTGGTCCACGCACAACATCACCAGGTCACCGGGGTTCGCCAGATGCACGGCGTGCCGGGTCGCTTCGAGTTCGTTCAGCACGGTGAAGACCTGCCGGCACCGTGCCCCCTCGGCCATGGCCTCGCGCACACCCTCCTCGACGAGCCCGGCCGCAACGCCGGGCTCGCGACGCCGCAGGTTGTCGTCCTCCCGCAGGATGAGCAGGTCGAAGTACTTTGCTGCCGCGCGGCCGAGTTCACGGATGTCGTCGTCACGCCGGTCGCCCGCAGCCCCGACCATCCCGATGCGCGAGATCCGGTGGTCGGCCGCGCCCTGCCGCTGCCGGACGTAGCCCTCGACGAACTCGCCGAGCCGGTGCATGCCGGGTGGGTTGTGGCAGTAGTCGACGAACACCTCGGCGTGGTTGACCTCGACGCGGTTCAGCCGCCCGGGGGACAGGTAGTAGGTGGTCGTGAACGTCCGCAGGCCCTGTCGTATGTCGTGCAGCGGTGCCCCGGCCGCGAACGCGGCACCGGCAGCGGCCAGCGCGTTGGCGACGTTCATCCGTGCCGTGCCACCGAAGGTCGACGGCAACAGATGGGTCCATGCCAACGGCATGGCACGACGCCCCTGCTTGAGCACGATCATCTCGCCACGGTCCGACGGCTCGAGCACCACGGCCCGCGCGCCGCGGCGGCACTTCTCGTCCACGAAATCGCGGACCCGGCTGCCGGGCGGCTCCATCGAGAACCACACGATGGTGCCCGAGCAACGCCGGCGCATCCCGCGCACCAGCGGGTCGTCCGCGTTGAGCACGGCATACCCGTCACGCGGAACCGCTTCCACGATCACGGCTTTCACCCGTGCCAACTGCTCTAGCGTGTCGATCCCGTGCATCCCGAGGTGGTCGGGGGCGATGTTGGTGACGACCGCGATGTCGTTGCGGTCGTATCCCAGCCCCTCACGGAGTATGCCGCCACGCGCGACCTCCAGCACCGCGAAGTCGACGCGGGGATTCTGCAGCACCATGCGCGCCGAGCGCGGTCCGGACGCGTCGGCGCGGATGAGGAGTCGCTCGTCGACCAGGATGCCGTCGGTCGACGTCATACCGACCTCGCGGCCGAGGCTCTTCATGATGTGGGCCAGCATCCGCGAGGTCGTCGTCTTGCCGTTGGTGCCGGTCACCGCCACGATCGGCACCCGGGACGGAGCACCGGCCGGGAACAGCAGGTCGACGACCGGTTTGGCGATGAACTGGGGCTCGCCGACCGTGGGGTGCGTGTGCATCCGGAAGCCGGGAGCGGCGTTGACCTCGCAGATCGCGCCGCCGGTCTCGCGTACCGGTGCCGTGATGTCCGGACAGATGAAGTCGATGCCGGCGATGTCGAGGCCGATGAGTTGCGCTGCCTCCTCGGCGATCTCGACGTTGTCGGGATGCGCGTCGAAGGTCCTGTCGATCGAGATGCCCCCGGTCGACATGTTGCCGGTCAGGGCGAGCTTGACCATCTCGTCCTTCGGCGGCACGTCGTCCATCGCGTAGCCCTGCTCGCGCACCAGTTCCACGGCGGCGTCATCGACCGCGATCCGGGTCAGCACCTTCTCGTGCCCGACCCCGCGTCGAGGGTCTGCGTTGGTGATGTCGACGAGTTCGGTGATCGTGTGCGTGCCGTCGCCGATCACGTGCGCGGGCACCCGCTCGGCGATGGCCGCCATCCGACCGCCGATGATCAGGCACCGGTAGTCCTTGCCGGTGATGAACGACTCCACCTGCACGATGCCGCGACGGCTCTGCTCCTCGGCGAGGGGGAACGCGTCGCGCACCTCGTCCTCGGACTGCAGGTTGAGGATCACGCCGCGACCGTGGTTGCCGTCCAGTGGCTTGACCACGACCGGGAATCCGATGCGGCGGGCGGCGGTTGCCGCGCCGTCGGAGGTGCGCACGGTGACCGCCTTGGGCACGGGAAGGCCCGCAGAACCGAGCAGCGTCGCGGTGAGGTTCTTGTCACCGGCGATGTCGACGGCGAGGGCCGACGTCCGGGATGTCATGGTCGCTCGGATCCGCTGGGCATGAACACCCTGACCGAGTTGCACGAGCGAGTGCTGGTTGAGCCGGGTCCACGGGATGTCCCGGCTGACCGCCTCGTCGATGATCGCGGCGGTCGACGGCCCGAACGCGGTGCGCCCCGCAAGACGCAGGAACTGGTCGAGCTCGGCGGCGAAATCGAAATCGTCTGTGGGGACGATCAATTCGTTGACAAGCCGGACAGCGAGCTCGCCTGCGGCGACCCCGACGCGCTCGTCGTAGAACCCGAAGATCACGTTGTAGACACCGGGCCGGCCTTTCTCACCGCGGGTCTTGCCGCGGCGCAGGTCGTGGCCCGCCTCCTGCTGCAGTTGCAGCGCGACATGCTCGGCGACGTGTCCGAGCCAGGTCCCTTCCCGCAACCGCTCCACGAAGCCGCCGCGGTGACCGCGGGAGCAGGTGTGCTCCGACAGGCCGGGCAGCCGCTCCAGCAGAGCATCGGTGAAGCCGGGGAGCTTGTCGGTCGGGAAGTCCTCCAGTTCGCCCAGGTCGACGAGGAGGTGGACCGCCGGACCGTAGTCCCAGACGTTCGGACCGCGATAGACACGCGACCGCAGCACCTTCAACTGACCCTTCGTCGGTGAGCTCTCCATCGACCTGCTCCTCTCGTGCTGTGGTCCGTATGGCGGGCCGGGTGTCTCAGCGTCGCAGTGCGGCGGCGGCGGTGGCGGTGTCGTGCCGGTCCCGGCTGGTCGAGACAGCGAGGTCGGCATACTTCTCGTCGAACGCGGTGAGTGTCGCGGTCTCCAGGTCGAAGGTCGCCCCGAACGGGAGGGTGTGCACGATCGCCCCGGTGACCAGCAGTGGCGCGTCGCGCTCGGCCTCGTGCGCGTCGGTGACCGCGGTGCGGGCGTCCACCACGAACACGGCCCCGGACCCCACCACGGTCAGCTCGGTGCCACCGGTGATCTCCGCGGCGGTGTCCTCGTCGATGCCCATCCCGAGCAGGCTGGGTGACGAGGCGACCAACGACAACAGGCGGCCGTAGCGGGCGCGCTGGTCGAAGTGCTGGTCGACGATGACACCCGGAAGCAGGTCGAGGCCGGCCGTGAGTTGGCTGGAACGCTGCCGCGGGGTGACACCCTCATCCCCCATCGAGATCATGAATCGGCTCATGATCGACGCGCCGGCCGAGGTGCCGGCTATGACGGCCCCACGTTCGTACGCGCGCAGGATCGCCGCACCGAGAGGCGTGCCGACGATCAACTGACTGAGCCGGAGCTGGTTGCCACCGGACAGGAAGATGCCGGTGGCACCGTCGATGAGGGCGTTCAAGTCGCTGTCGCTGCTGTGTGCACGGTCGGGCGGGTTGACCGCGTCGATCTGCGGCGCACCGAGACGCGAGAACACCGTCGAGTAGACCTCGACGACCTCTTCCGGCACCGAGGATGCGGTCGGAATGATGACGATCCGTGACTTGCGGCCGCCCGCCAGGCTCACGAACCGGCGCAGGATCGTCACCCGGCCGACCTTGTCCTCCGCGCCGCCGATGATCAGCAGGGACCGGCGAGCAGGATCAGACATGGGGTGAGTCTAGGGAAGCGGCGCGGATCGCGTCGGATGTCTCATCGCCGCCGGCGACCCGGTCGGCCTCCTCGACGTCTTCCCGGGAGATGCCGAGCATGAACAGCACGGCATCGAGGTAGGGGACGTTGACGCTCGCGTCAGCCTGCTCACGCACCACGGGTTTGGCGTTGAACGCCACTCCCAGGCCGGCGATGGCCAGCATGTCGAGGTCGTTGGCGCCGTCGCCGACCGCGACCGTTCGAGACAGCGGCAGGCCCTCCTCGGCGGCGAATCTGCGCAAGGCGCGGGCCTTTTCGGCCCGATCGACGATCGGTCCCTCGATGCGGCCGGTGAGTTTGCCGTCGCGCACCTCAAGGCGGTTGGCGTGTGCGTGGTCGATGCCGAGCTCGGCAGCCAGGGGACCGACAATCTCCAGGAAGCCGCCGGAGACGACGGCGACCGAGAAGCCGAGCCGGCGTACCGTCCGGACCAGGGTACGGGCGCCCGGGGTGAGCCGCACGGCGCGTCGCACGTCGTCGAAGACCGACTCGTCGAGCCCCGCGAGGCACCGCACACGCTCGTGCAGGCTCTCGGCGAAGTCGAGTTCGCCGCGCATGGCCCGTTCCGTGACCGCGGCGACCTCCCGCTCACGGCCGGCGTGCGCCGCGAGCAACTCGATCACCTCGTCCCGGATCAGCGTGCTGTCGACGTCCATGACGAGCAGCCGCCGGCCGCGGCGCGCGAGCCCGCCGGGTGAGACCGCGATGTCCACATCGTGCCGGGCTGCGATCAGTGCGAGGTGACGGCGCAGGGACGGGACATCCGCTCCGGACAGGTCGAGCTCGATGGTCGTCACCGGGTCACGGGACAGCCGCCGGATGCGGTCGATGTTGGCGTGCTGTTCACCGATCGCCGCGGTCACTGCGGCCAGTCCGCCCGATCGGAGGGGGGCGCCCAGGACCACCACGGAGGCTCGACCGGTGCGTCGTGCCGGGTTGTCGCCGTGCCCGGGCTCGATGGTCGCAGTGAGGCCATGGCGTTCGGCGACCAGCCGGATGGCGTGCGACAGCTGGTCGGCGTCGCCCGCGGGCCCGAGGAGCGCAGTGAGCAGCAGCCGCCCACGCACCACCGCCTGCTCCAGGTCGAGCACCACGGAGTCGGCCGCTGCTGCGGCGGCCAGCAGGTCGGCGGACACGCCTGGCCGGTCTTGTCCGACAAGGGTGACGAGCAGGGTGGTGTATGACGAATTCTGTTGTGGTGACCGCTGGTTCACGGTTTGATGACCGTCCCCTTGCCAACGACGGTGATGCCGGACTCGGTGACGGTGAAACCACGAGCCAGGTCCTCTTCGTGGTTCAGGCCGATGCTCGCGCCGTCGGGCACGTGGACGTCCTTGTCGATGATCGCCCGTTGGATACGGCAGTGTCGGCCGATATCGACGTTGTCCATCAGGATCGCGTCGTCAACCTGGGCGAACGAGTGCACCCTGACGTTCGTGGCGAGCACGGAGTTGCCGATCACCGAGCCGCTGACGATGCATCCGGGGGACACCATCGAGCCGGTCGCCATACCACTGCGGTCCGAGCCGCCGTGCACGAACTTCGCCGGCGGGTAGGTGGTGCCGCTGGTCAGGATCGGCCACGCGTAGTTGTAGAGGTTGAAGATCGGGTGGATGGACACCAGGTCCATGTGCGAGTCGTAGAACGAGTCGATCGTCCCCACGTCCCGCCAGTAGCCGCGGTCGCGGTCGGTCGTGCCCGGAATGTCGTTGTCGCGGAAGTCGTAGGCGTGTGCCTCGCCACGCTCGACGAACGCCGGGATGATGTTGCCGCCCATGTCGTGCTTGCTGTTGTCGTCCTCGGCGTCCGCGACGACCGCCTCGATGAGCGCATCGGTGTCGAAGACGTAGTTGCCCATCGATGCGAGCACTTCCTGCGGGGAGTCCGCCAGACCGACCGGGTCCGAGGGCTTCTCCCGGAAGGCACCGATCTTGCTGCCCTGGCCCTCGGCCAGTTCGATCACGCCGAACTGGTTCGCCAGCTCGATCGGCTGGCGGATCGCGGCGACACTGGCACGCGCACCCGACTCGAGGTGCTGGTCGATCATCTGGTCGAAATCCATGCGGTAGACGTGGTCGGCTCCGACGACCACGACGATCTCGGGCTTCTCGTCGTAGATCAGGTTGAGGCTCTGGTAAATGGCGTCGGCGGAGCCGGAGAACCACTGCTTGCCGCGTCGCTGCTGTGCCGGGACCGGAGCCACGTAGTTGCCGAGCATGGTGGACATGCGCCATGCCTTGGCGATGTGCCGGTCGAGGCTGTGCGACTTGTACTGGGTGAGCACGACCATGCGCAGGAAGCCGCTGTTGACCAGATTGGACAGGGCGAAGTCGATCAGCCGGTAGATGCCCCCGAAGGGCACCGCTGGTTTGGCTCGGTCCGCCGTCAGCGGCATGAGCCGTTTGCCCTCGCCGCCCGCCAGGACGATCGCCAGTACTGATGGACCACCTCGTCGCGCCATACCCAGACCTTAGAGGGCAAGGAGGGGCTAGCGTCAGGTGTTGTGAGAGTCGATCTGCTGACCAAGGAATATCCGCCCAACATCTACGGCGGTGCGGGAGTGCACGTCACCGAGCTGGTGCGCGCGTTGCGGGCCTTGGGCGACGACGTCCAAGTGCGTGCGTTCGGTAGTCCGATGGATGAGACCGGCACGACCGGGTACCCGGATCTGCCCGAACTGCGAGACGCGAACGCCGCTCTGCGGACGATGGGGGTGGATCTGAGCATCGCGGCGGACTGCGCCGGCGCCGACATCGTGCACTCGCACACCTGGTACGCCAACTTCGCCGGCCACCTCGCATCCCTGCTGCATGGTGTGCCGCACGTGGTCACGGCGCACAGCCTGGAGCCGATGCGGCCGTGGAAGGCCGAGCAACTGGGTGGCGGTTACCGGTTGTCGTCATACATCGAACGCACGGCGTATGACGGTGCGGCTGCCGTGATCGCGGTGAGCCACGGCATGCGCAAGGACGTGCTGGCCAGTTATCCCGACCTCGACCCGGGCAAGGTGCACGTGGTGCACAACGGCATCGATTCCCAGCTGTGGCACCGCGACACGAGCGACGACGCAGCGGCGACCGTGCGGCGTCACGGTGTCGACCCGGACAAACCCAGCGTGATCTTCGTCGGTCGGATCACCCGGCAGAAGGGCCTGCCGTACCTGCTGCGTGCCGCGGCCGAGCTGCCTGCGGAGGTTCAGCTGATCCTGTGCGCGGGCGCTCCCGACACGCCGGAGATCCTGCAGGAGGTCGAGGGTCTGGTCGCGACGTTGCGCGAGAGCCGCGACGGTGTGACCTGGATCGCGGACATGCTCCCGCGTGCCGAGGTCATTGCGTTGCTTTCGGCAGCAACGGTTTTCGTCTGCCCTTCGGTCTACGAACCACTGGGCATCGTGAACCTCGAGGCGATGGCATGCGGCTGTCCTGTGGTGGGAACGGCCACCGGCGGCATCCCCGAGGTGGTCGCCGACGGCGACACGGGCTGGCTGGTGCCGATCGACCAGGTCACGGACGGAACCGGCACCCCGAAGGATCCCGACCGGTTCGTGGCCGATCTGGCTGCTGCGTTGACGACTGCGGTGAGTGATCCGGCCGATGCGCGCCGTCGCGGTGCGGCCGGCCGTGAGCGCGCGGTTCGCGAGTTCGGCTGGGACACCATCGCCGGTCGCACCCAGGAGGTCTACGACGCCATTCGGGGCTGATGGCGGCCGCAGCTGCGGGTCGAAACCTAGGCCCGCAGCCCCGCCAGGTGCAACGCGGCCGCGGTGGTGGCCCGGGCCATCGCCTGATCGGTGGCGGCCTGCAACTCCCGGAGGGCGCGGTGCCGGCCGACATCCGCCGCCGCGTCAATGGCGTGCGAATGCCCGAGCGCGAAATCGACTGCAGCGCCGACGGTTCCGGCCGTCTGCAGGATCCGGATCGCACGACCCGGCAGGCCGGACGGTAGACCCCACTCACGCAGCGTCGCAACCTCGTCGGCGCGTGCCCGCAGGTTCGATCCCGCGAACGGCTGGATGTCGAGCAGTTCCAACGCATTCGTGGCGTGTGTGAGGCATCCGCGCAGTTCGCGTTCGATCTGCGACTCGTGCAGCTCCTCGAGCCGATGCGTCGGCGTCGGGTCGCAGTCGTATGCCGTCAGCCGCACCGCCATACCCTCATCGCCGGCAGGACCGAAGACCTCCACCGATGGCACCAGGGCGCCGCCGAGAGCCGGGACGTAGACGCATTCGCCGGACTCGGTGGCCGCCGCGGTCAGCTCGGGGTTGCCACGGGGGAGTCCGGAGACGTCCCCGGCGCGCGGCAGGGCACACGCGAGCACACGTTCACCGAGGTCCTGCCAGGTCATCAGGTGGCCCACGTCGCCGGCGATGTGGTCGACGTCCGGCAGAGCCCGGCGGACGGCTTCCTCCAGGTCGAGGTGGCCCGCCCAGGCAGCGGTCACCCACAGGCTGAGGCGCACGGCGGCGGGCAGGTCGGACATGGTCGCACCAGGGTATGCCGGGCCGTTGATCCCAAGGGACGACCGGTCACACGGAACGTCCGCCCACGCCGTAAGGTCTCACCCATGAGCGAGCGCAGGAGGCCGACAGCATGAGCGATGTGTTGGCACTCGCCGACGTGAGCGTGGTGCGAGGCGGCAAGCGCCTGCTCGACAGCGTCAACTGGGAGGTCGAAGAGGGCGAACGCTGGGTCGTGCTCGGTCCCAACGGCGCCGGGAAGACGACGCTGCTGCAGGTCGCGGCGGCGCGGATGCATCCGACCAGCGGAGTGGCCGGTGTGCTGACCGAGGTGCTCGGCGCGGTCGACGTGTTCGAGTTGCGGCCACGGATCGGTCTGGCGTCGGCGTCCATCGCCGAGCGGATCCCGAACGCAGAGATCGTCGGCGATGTCGTCGTGACGGCGGCATACGGCATGGTCGGCCGATGGCGTGAGCAGTACGACGAACTCGACCACGGGCGGGCACGCGACCTGTTGGACGCTCTCGGCGCAGGTCATCTGGTGGACCGGCGATTCGGCACCCTGAGTGAGGGTGAGCGCAAGCGGGTGCAGATCGCGCGCGCCCTGATGACCGACCCCGAGCTGATGCTGCTCGACGAGCCGGCCGCTGGCCTCGATCTCGGCGGTCGCGAGGACCTGGTGCTGCGTCTCGGCGAGATCGCGCAAGACATCGAGTCGCCCGCGCTCGTCCTCGTCACCCACCACGTGGAGGAGATCCCGCCGGGATTCACCGACGTGTTGCTGCTGCGCGAGGGCAAGGTCGTGGCCGCCGGTCCGATCGAGGCGACGTTGACCGCCGAGAACCTTTCTGCCACCTTCGGGCTCGAGTTGGCACTGGAGCGAGTGGGGGACCGCTGGGCAGCACGCGCCGTGCAGCTGCATCCTGGTCGACATGCCGCGATCTGAGCCGGCTCGCACATGTCGCTGACCCACATCCTGCTCATCGCGCTTGCCGGCGTTGCCGCAGGCACCATCAACACGGTGGTGGGTTCGGGCACGCTCGTCACGTTTCCCACGCTGCTCGCGTTCGGTTACCCGGCGGTGCCGGCGAACATCTCCAACTCGGTCGGTCTGGTGGCCGGCGGGGTGTCCGGATCGTGGGGCTACCGGAAGGAGGTCATCGGGGCCGGGGGCAGGCTGCGCCAACTCACCCCGATGTCCTTCGTCGGTGCGGCCGTCGGCGCGCTGTTGCTGATCTGGTTGCCGCCGTCGGCGTTCAAGAAGATCGTGCCGTCGCTCATCCTGCTCGGGATCGTCCTGGTGATCATCGGCCCCTGGTTGCAGCGGCGGGCGGCCGCACATCACCCCGATGAGACCGCGCCCATGTCGCGTGGGCGGCAGGTCGCACTGACCGGCGGGGTCTTCGTCTGTGGTGTGTACGGCGGCTACTTCGGCGCCGCCCAGGGTGTCCTGCTGATGGGCCTGATGAGTGCGGTCCTGCCGGACTCGCTGCAGCGGCTCAACGGCATCAAGAACATCCTGAGCACGATCGTGAACGCGGTCGCAGCGCTGACCTTCATCCTGGTGTCGTTCCACGACGTGCGGTGGTCGGTCGCGTTGCTGGTCGCGATCGGGTCACTGATCGGCGGTTTCATCGGCGCCAAGGTCGGCCGCAAGCTGCCACCGTGGCTGCTGCGTGCCTTCATCGTCGTCGTCGGCGTCATCGCGATCGCGACGATGATCTGACCTCGCTCAGTCGGTGGGCACAGCGCGCAACTGTTCCTGCACGGAGGCGAGTGCTGTTGGCGAGAGCGTTGCGTCATACGTCGTGATCTGCCAACGCCATTCGCCGCTGGTCCACTCGTATGTCGTGTGGTCGCTCGAGTCGTCGTCGCTCGTGTCGAAGTTCGGCCGCGCGAGCGGACGGCGGGCGAAGGACACGACCGGTTCGCTCAGGCTGCCGTCGAAGGATCCGTCGTCGTCCCAGTAGTGCACATTGATGGTGCCGGTGTGCGTGAGCTGCAGCGTCACCGGCTGGGGTGCGACGTTCTGCTCGAACCACTCCTCGCGCCTGCGCATGTCCGCCTCGTGTTCCGCCCAGTGGGCAGCAGCGCGTTCTTCCTCGGTGACGACCGGGCCGGTCCAGGTGAAGGTGTCGGCGGGAACGCTTCCGTCGACTCGGAACTCGGTCCATCCGGCGAGCACGCCGGCGCGCTCGTTGCGCTCTTGGAGGAGGAGTCCGGTCTCGGCGTCGACGACGTAGGTGAGTGGGAGCGGCTTGTGGGACGGGGGAGCGAGTTCGATCTCCCATGCCGGTCGTCCGAGATACTCCGTCGGACGTGCCGGGCCGGTCGGGGTCGTGAAGTCGGTGCCTTCGAACCGGTCGTGCGACGGTCGCGAGACGAGATCGGTGATTGTCCCGACCCACTGCACCTGGGAGACCTGGTCCTCGTACGGGCACGCAGGATCGTCCTCGAACAGCCAGGCGCGCTCGCCGAAGATGAAGTACGGCGTACCGTCGGGGTGATCCAGGCGGAGGTACTCGCCGGAGATGACGACACGCAAAGTGGCCGGTCCGTCCTCGTCCGCAAGGACCACGGGAGTGAGTTGCGGTGCCGTGTGCTCCGACCAGGCCATTCCGTAGTGGAGCTCACGTTCGTCCGTGCTGACCGTGCCCTGGGCGACCAGGTCCGGCTGACTCGTGATCATCAGGTTCTTCAACGCGGGCCAGGAGATTGTCGGTTCGCTCACCTCGGCACCGTATCCGTCGTGCGGCCGCCATACCTGCAGGCTCGCGAAACCCGTTTAGGCTGTGCGCTCGTGGCAGTCATCGAGATCACCGAAGCCGGTGACGAAAGGGTTCGCGACTACTTCAAGCTCACCGATGTTGCGTTGCGGCGTCGGTTGGAGCCGGAGCACGGTCTCTACATCGCCGAGAGCGAGAAGGTGATCCGACGCGCCCTTGGGGCAGGGCACCGGCCACGGTCCTATCTGATGGGGCGCCGCTGGCTGACGGACCTCGCGGATCTCGTCGAGCAGGCCGATGCGGACAGTGTCCCGGTGTATGTCGGCTCTGACGACGTGATCGAGCAGATGACCGGCTTCCACCTGCACCGCGGCGCCCTGGCGTCGATGCACCGCCCGGTGCTGCCGGCATACACCGAGTTCCTTGCCGGCACCGGTCGTTCGAGGATCGCCGTGCTGGAGGACCTGGTCGAGCACACCAACGTAGGCGCAATGTTCCGATCCGCCGCGGCATTGGGCGTGGACGCGGTACTGGTGACTCCGCGGTGCGCGGACCCGTTGTACCGCCGCTCGATCCGGGTGTCGATGGGGACCGTCTTCCAGGTCCCGTGGACGCGCATCGAGCCGTGGCCGAACGGCATTGAGGCGTTGCGCGCTGCCGGCTACACCGTGGCGGGTATGACGCTCGCCGACGACGCCGTCACCCTCGATGAGCTGGTGGCGCAGGACCACCCGAAGCTGGCGCTGGTCTTCGGCACGGAAGGTCACGGCCTGACCGCACGCGCCGACCGGCTGCTCGACGTCCGGGTCACCATCCCGATGGCGGGTGGCGTCGACTCGCTGAATGTCGCCGCGTCGTCCGCGGTCGCGTTCTACGCGACGCGGTAGCCGAGGTCGCCGCAAAGCACCGCGGGTCTCCCCTGGGGAAGGCTGTGACCGGGAATGGCGCGCCGGACGCTGACCCGACCACATGAGCACAGTAGGTTCGGAACTGTCAGCACATGTCGGACGATCGGAAGGGCCCCATGGACACCAAGACCTGGTGGATCATCATCGCCATCCTCGTGGTGATCGTGATTCTCGTCCTCATCGCGATATGGCAGGGGAAGCGCCGCTCTGCGGCGAGGCGGGCGGAGGCGCGCGAGCTACGCGGGCAGGCCAAGGGGAACGAACCGACTGTGGCACAGGCGAGACAGCGCGCCGCGGAAGCGACCGCCGCTGCCGAGCGTGCGCGTGCCGAGGCCGATGCGCAGGACGAGAAGGCTCGCAAGCTGGAGGAGGAGGCCGAATTCGAACGCAACGCCGCAGCAGCCATCGAACGAGACCACGCCGAGACGTTGCGACGCGCGGATCGGCTCGACCCCGACACACCCACCGACCGGTCCGGCAACCGCATCGAGGGCACCGGGACCGCGGACGCGACGGGGGAGAGTCCGATCGACCCGGCTACCGGGAAGCCGGTCGAGGAAGCGGCGCGAGAGGGCGAGCCGCAGCGGGTGGATGCGCCCGCCGAACCCGACGTCACGGAGGACGAGGACGAGCAAACCCCGGAGGACTGAAACCCCGGGTGCTCAGCTCATTTCGCCTGATAGAGAGCAGTGATCACACCACGCGCAAGCAGGTTGCCGCCGGTGGTGAACGTCGCGACCGCAGGGCTGACTGTGTCGTCCAGGCCGAGATCCGCACCCACCGCGTGCACGGCGAACATGTAACGGTGCGGCCGGTCGCCGGCAGGTGGTGCGGCGCCGCCATACGCCTTCGACCCGAAGTCGTTGCGCACGTGGAAGGCTCCGGCGGGAAGGTCGGTGCCGGCGCCCGCACCCGCGGGCAGCGACGTCACGTCGGCAGGTATGCCGAGCAGCAGCCAGTGCCAGAAGCCCGACGGTGTGGGCGCGTCCGGGTCGAAACAGGTCACGACGAAGCCCGCGGTGCCGTCCGGGGCGCCGCTCCAGGACAGCTGGGGTGAGGTGTTGCCACCGGTGAATCCCCAATCGTTGAAGACCTGTTCGTCCGGCAGCGGATCGCCGTCGG
>Ga0164242_10006332_pt1 | contig 13046 bp, 11 predicted proteins | sample OricomgcompostMG_FD_108783 | JGI IMG/M metagenome (GOLD analysis project Ga0164242, IMG submission 108783) | Miracle-Growth compost microbial communities from Emeryville, California, USA - Original compost - Miracle growth compost (MG) ... | reverse complement strand
CATATAACCCTGAAAATGCGCTGAACTGTATCTGTTGTTGTTGGCTAAGCATCCTGGTGTCTTTCTTTCGACACTTTAAGATACAAAAAAAGGAGCAGAAAACTTTCGTATTCTACTCCTTTTTCCATTAGGACTTTTTCAGTGCCCTCTCGGTAGAGTAGGGCCTTTCTTGGGTATTTGTTGTGACTAAGCGGCGTAAACAGAAACCTTTTGCAATTCAACAGAAAATTGATGCAGCGCTGTTTCGATCTTTAGCGCTTGCTCCTTTCTTGGATTTTTGACACCGGATGCGTATTGGCGCAATTGGCCTGCATTTATCCCAGCATACTTAGCGAATTTAGTGATATTGATAAAATCAAATTGTTCAAATAATGAGTAAACATCATAGAATAGTTCAAATTCAACCTCACTTGTTACATCTTCCAATTCGATCAATAATTTTCTGATATTAGTTTCCAGTTCCACAACTGTGTTTGCTTCGTCAGTGATCAGGCTTTCATTATAGGTCACCCTTCCCCATAATTTTTGATCGGACTTTTCGATCACAAGGTCTAATTTGACATTTTCACTCATTGAAAATAATTAATGCTGCTTCATTTAAACAGCCTATGACGGTAATTAATTGAACAGCTTTCACGCAGACTAACGCCAGTTTTTTGTATTGGAAACTATAATAAAGGCGGGGCTGCTTGAGCCCTGCCTGTTTTAAAATGAGTTCAGAGTTCCTATCGGAATATCTCCCCCATGCACCGGTACCGTCACTTTACCCGGTTTGGAGGGATGCTTAATCTGAAGGTGGCTACCTTTTTGGTTGACTTCATACCAACCATCCCCCTTTAACAGCTTAATTACATCTCTTACAATCACGCACAAAGGCAGCAAATATGCTACTGATTGCAAATTATTTTAGAAATTAACTTACTTGCTTGATGAGGTTTCAAAATGAAAACGTTCATATTGGCAAAAATTAGCAGACAGACTTTAAATTGTTCGTCAAAGGTTCGTTGATAATTTTATCAGAACTCTTGTTAAAGCTAAAACTACAGTTTATTGACCTTTGTTGCACCTGTTGTAATTCTTGATCAAAAGAAACAGTCGACTGTATATCTGGACGAAAATCATTCATTAATTTATCCAATTGTTCGTGATTAATAATTCATCACTTCACACTCCACAATGCCATTTCAGAAATTTTGCAAAAAAGAATGAGACTGTTGAAGCAGTCCCATTCAGGTATACATTGTAATAAGGTATAAGTTACCAGCCCGGATTTTGCATAGCAGCTTTTTCGGCAGACGTTAATGGCGCACCACTTTTTTGAACACCATCAAGGAATTTTTGCGGAATTGGGCGCAGATAATCTTTGTCTTGAGGTTTTGCTTCATTATTAAATAAGGCATCTCTTTTTATAAGCGTTTTGGTACGCGACAGGTCTTCCCATCGCATCAACTCGCCTACCAATTCCCTTGAGCGTTCATTTAATATAAAAGCTATGAACTTGTCGGCATTCGAAGTAACACCCAATTTATCATAAAATTCATGAGTTGAATTAAAAATATCCGCTACAGTGTTTAAATGCATAGCACTTAACGTACTTGCTGTTGTAGCCGGCATATCATTATTCGACTCATAGTAAGTATTAACTGGTGCAAACGAAAAGAAAGGAGCTGTGTTTGCAACAGTGTTAGTTTTGTAGGCTATACCCCCATCTGTATACGCAGACCGATCCTCGCCAGCCTGATAAGCCGCACGATCCCGAACCTTATTAAGGTATGGCAAAGCCTGATCATATTGTCCTAAACGTCCATAAGCTTCAGCTGCTATCAGGTATGTTTCGCCTAAACGAGCCAAAATACCATCGCGTTGGCCAAATTGTGAAGCCACAGAATTACGGGAGCCATCTAAAAACTTGGACATTGTAGGCCATTCGCTGCTGTTATAACCACCATGAGGCCCAATCATGCTCTCGGCTTCGCCCTTGTAATATCTCACAAAATAGGTAGGTGCTTTAAATAGGATATTGTCTGATGTAAAACGGGGGTCGCCCGGATCATTAACAACGTAGCGAATGGACTGTTCGCCACCAACAAATTTAGGATTGCCAACAAGGTTTGGGCTTGGCGCATGGGCTGCATCCCATTTAGGAGCACTTGACGGTTTATTACATAACATTACCGTTTTAAAGCTTTTCCAGAATCGGGAATCGTTGACACGATCATATACATCAATGGAATAATCCGTTGTACGCATACGTTGGAATTCCCGGCCGCCTGGGATATCCCGCTGCATACCTGGAATTGTTTGATATATAGCTGGGTAATAGAGATGAACCTGGTTACCGTATCGGCCTTGAGTAGCAGTATTATTAGAGAACTGAGCCGATAGTATAATTTCCTTATTACTTTCATTCGGACCATCAACAGTAGTAAAGTTCCATAGGTCGCTGAAGTTAGCCGCCAGTGTATATGGACCGGCAATTACAATATCGGCATACTTTACCGCATTTTGCAGATCTTCTGTCTTGGTATCACCGTTCCAATCGCTGTTGATTTCGCTGGCTCTGAACAGATAGGCTTTAGCCAAAAAATGAGCGGCAGCGTATTTAGTAATTCTTCCCGGTTCAGCAGGTGTTGGTGGAAGTAAATCATACGCTTTTGTAAAGTCGTCGATTATTTGCTGATAGGTTTCCTTTGCGGTAGAGCGATTAAACTCGTATTCAACATTTGTTGAAGGCGCTAATTTCAATACCACGCCCCCATATTGCTTTACCAACTTAAAATAGTCCATTGCACGCATAAAATAACTTTCTCCTAAACGCGTGTCTTTATTATCTCCAACGTAATATTGAGGAATATTCTGAATAGCGATATTAGCGGAGTTAATATTACCATACATGTTATCCCAAACGCTGGCTACATCTCCATCAAGTGAGTTCAGATTTTGGTCATAGGAGTTCCACATTTGCTTGGTTCTATCGCCTCCTACAGTAAATTCATCGGCACCATATTGCGTAGTGGTATATGACCATTCGTAGTTGAAATGAAAGCGAAGTTCCTGGTATATACCCGTTACCAAACCATCCAAACCATCTGTAGTTTTATAATCCTCAGTATTTCTGAGTGTGATCAGGTTTTCATCCAGAAAATTTTTCTTACAGGATGTAGGTAAAATGACACAACTTAACGCCAATACGGCACTATATATTATGTTTGATATTTTTTTCATAATCTGTTCTTTTTACAAATGCTTTAATTAAAATCCTACGTTAATGCCAAATATTAGTCCCCTATTGTAGAATGAGGCATTCAAATCAGGATTCAACCAACTTATGCGCGAATAAAGTAGTGCTGGATTAGCGGCTTGAGCATAAACTTTTACCCTGGATAAACCGAGCATTTTACTGAATTTATTAGGCAGAAAATAACCTAAAGACACGTTGCGTATAGCAATGTATGAACCATCCTGATAATTCATGGTGTTAATGTAAGGATCGCCTGTCGCGCTGCTGTAATTTGGAGCAGGATATGCGTTAGTAGGATGAGTTGGTGTCCAATAATCAATCACACGTTGTGCATAACGGCCTTGCTCTGATTCAGCGCCCGATCTGATGGTATAACCCCAGCGAGCATACAGAAAGAAAGAAAACTCAAAAGCTTTGTAATCAAAAGTATTGGTCATGCCGCCAACCCAATCCGGACTGGAGTGTCCAATAACGGACATATCGTTATTAGCATCAATTTTATGATCGTTATTTAAATCCTTAACTTTAATACTACCGGGTATAAACGTTTGGCCATTAGCTTTATATAATGCCATTTCTGCTAAATCAGCAGGTGTATTTTGCCATATCCCGACTTTTTGATAATCATAAGACACAGAAATTCTTTGACCAATAAACCACCTGTTATTAATATCATCCGATTTACCATTGGCTAAAGAAACTATTCTATCTTTATTAGCGGAGAAATTTACTGAGGTTGACCAGCTAAAGTCTTTCTTTTTAAGGTTAACTGTATTCAAAGTAATATCTATACCATTATTGGCTGTTTTCCCTACGTTATCATAAGCAGTAGTATAACCAAGTACAGAAGGGATGCTTCTCAGCATCAACAGGTCTGACGTTCTGGAAGTATATACATCAATTACACCACCAATACGTCCTTTTAAGAAGCTAAAATCAAAACCCAGGTTATATTGAGTAGTGTGCTCCCAACCCAGGTTAGGGTTTGGCAAAGGAATAGGGCTGGCTAAAGAAGCATCTGAAGCTACATAACCGGCCTGTACTGAACTTCCAAAGGTATAATATAATGCCTGTAACCTGCCTTCTGTTGAGTAGGGATCGATGGCTGCGTTACCGGTTGTACCCGCTCCAAGCCTAACTTTCAACTGGTCTATCCAAGTAATATTCTTAATATAATCTTCCTGGTCCATACGCCATGCCAGGGCTACCGAAGGGAAGAAATCCCACTTATGTGTTGGTGCTAACTGTGATGCTCCATCCCAGCGAGCAGATGCTGTTAACAAATATTTATTATTAAAAGTATAATTAAATCGGGCCATATATGATTCCAAAGATGACTCCGTTAAACCAGAGCTAAAGGAATTAAGGGCGCTTACAGAATTTAACTGATACCATAATTGTTTATCATACGGCAGGTTAACTGCCGTCATGCTTGAACTTGAAGCGCGATTTCCTGATGTACTTTGCAATAATGTTAAACCAAAATCGTGTTTACCAATGGTTTTATTATAATAAAGAAGATTATCAAGGGTAAATGCTAACCTGTTACCCTGGCTTAAACTGGCATAACTGGTTGAGCCGGGCTGACCGCCACCCCGGTTAAATGAATTGGCAGTTTCGTACTGACCGTTATTATTATCAGCGAAATCCGGGCCGAAGTTCATCCTATATTTTAAACCTGGAAGAATATTAATTTCGGCATATAATGACCCCAGCGTACGGAGTAGTCTGCGTTGTACGGTATTATTAATCTGATCACCTATTGGGTTAACAATGTTCACATCGCCACCGGGCAAATTAATACGGTCTCCGTTTGTAGGGTCAAAAGGAATTGCATAAGGTAGCATTCCCTGTGCAAGGCTATACAATGTTCCGCCACCAGATGGTGATGTGTTTGTAAAACCATAATTATTATAGCTATAGGTTACATTTACACTACCACCCATGCTAAACCATTTAGTGGGCGTTATATCAACGCTCAAATTACCTGTATAGCGCTCATAGCTCATGCCTGGTTGGGTACCGTCCTGATATAAATAACCAAATGAACCATAAGCCTTTAATTTCTCTGTACCACCACTGGCGCTAATGGTATGGTTTTGAGTAACCCCTGTTTTCCTTTCATAACTTGTCCAGTCGGTTGTTGGAACTAAACTGCCGTCGAACACACCATTATTCCAACCCTTATCAATATTAGCAAGCGCAAAAGGATCCCCTGCAAATATCCGCTGGTCATCAGCCTGTGTGGGAAGATCCGGATATCCCGAACCAGGTTGAGTTGTTTTACCGTTAAACGTATTCACATAATTGATACGGCGAAAAGCATTGCGCCTGAATTCAATGTATTGCGCCGAATTCATCATATCCGTACGGTCGTACAGCTTTTCAATAGTAGTAGTACCAGTATAGCTTAATGACATAGCACCAGCTTTGCCGCGTTTGGTAGTAACTATAATAACGCCGTTTGCACCCCGTGAACCATAAATTGCAGTAGCCGAGGCATCCTTCAAGATGTCGATGGACTGAATGTCGTTGGGATTATTGCTTCTATACCACCTGCGGCAAGAGGAACACCATCAACAACGTATAGCGGATCGCGGCCGGCAGTAATAGAACGCTGTCCGCGTATTTGTATAGAACCTACTGTTCCAGGGCGTTGTGTGGATTGAATATCCACCCCGGCAGCCTTGCCCTGCATGGCTTCCAACGCGTTAGCAACAGGGCGCGAACGGATATCGTCTTCGGTTACACTAATCACGGCTCCTGTTACATCGCTCTTTTTGATAGTGTTATAACCTACAACAACCACTTCCTCCAACGCCTTGGTATCTTGTTTAAGTTGTATGTCTATTTTGGTTTTACCGGCTACCGCAATTTCCTGTGTGATATATCCAATATATGTTACCTGCAATACCGGATTGGTTTGCGTATCAGGAATGCGAAGCGTATAATCGCCGTTTACGTTGGTAGTTGCCCCTAAAGTGGTTCCTTTAACTTTGATAACTACGCCTATCAGTACCTCGTTATTTTCGTCGGTTATTCTACCTGTCACCACAATATCTGCGGCAGTTGAACTGTTATTATTAACTATAGCCGGCGATCGCGCATCGGCCGATTTGTCGTTACTCAGCACAATTTGAGTGCCTATTACTTTATACTGAATGCCTCTTGTAACCAATAAGTCATTCAATATTTTTTCAAGTTTTTCGTCTTTGGCGGATACTTGTACCATTTGGTTTACATCAATCTTGCTACCGCTGTAAACGAATTTTGTATGGGCAGACTCACCCAATTGGTTTAATACATCTTTAAGTGATGTATTTTGATTATCAATAGTTACACTATTATTTAGTATTCCTTGGGCAACACCATTTGCAGCGTACGATATACCAGTAAAGACAAGAATGATAATCAATTGGCTTAACGTGATCTTCATAAAATAGCGCCATTTTTTGTGGGTATGTAAATAAAAAACCATATTTTTAAAAGTTTTATTCAACAATGAAACAATAAAAATCAAGGCACATTTTTAAATGCGCTTGTAATTTTTGGTTAAGGAGTGCCCTAACACTTCTTAACCCTTTTAATAAACTTCGGATTGTTTTTTCTATATCATAAGGCAGGGTTTAGGTTAAAGGATTGGTTAGTCTCATTCTTCTTCAATATAATTTTCTTATCATTAATTTCATAGGTGATATCAAGCGATGTTTGAAGTATTTCAAGTATAGTAGCCAGATTTACATTTTTTAAATCCGCATTAAGTTTATACTCACTTATTTCATTATCTTTCACACTAATGCTGATGTCAAAAGTTTGATTTAACTGCTTTATAACATTTGCAATAGGTACATTATCAAAAACAAGAGTGCTTTTATCCCACATCTTTAAATTATCGTCATCTTCGGGTTGTTTAGCCAATGTTTTTAAATTGGTTTTATAAACCACCTTTTCTTTAGGCAATAAAAAAACCTTATTCTGGCCGGCGCGCTTGTTATTATCAGCCAAATAAACCAATACTTTTCCTGTCATTACTGAAACTTCAGATGCGGCCCCATTTTTTGGGGCCTTAACATTAAAGCTTGTGCCTAATACTTTGATCATCAATTTGCCGCTGTTGATAATAAATGGCCAATTTGAATGGTGGGTAACTTCAAAAAAAGCTTCTCCTTTTAAGGAAACATTTCTTACATCGCGGGCAAAAACTCTTTTGTAATGCAATTCGGCTGCTGGCTTAAGCCAGGCAATGCTTTTATCCGGAAATATATGTTTCAAAATTCTATCCGATTTGTTTATAACAACAATATCAGCGCTTAACCTGGTTTTTGACGGTGTTTTGTCAACAATGCCTGGCTTTATCAGCATAAAACCTATCAGCAGGATGGCGGCTATACTTGCCGACAGGTACCAGACAGCAGGAAAAAAAGCTATTTTTTTTAACCTGGATTCATCATTATTGATTTTTCGACGTATCCGAAGAAATATCTTTTGTTCCAGGTCCGTTCTTTGTTCGGCAGAGAGGTCATCTAAAGGATTAGGCTCACTATCAGACAACTGATACCAATTCATCAGGATCGACTCCTCTTCAGCAGAGGCTTGCCCATTGAAATACCGGGTTATTAATTCTGATAGAACTCTTTTGTTCATAGGTTGAAAAGGCAGTGAATTAAAGCTATAGTACCTTTACTATAAACCATCCCCTAGTTGGCCCGGAATTTTTTAATAAATTTTATCCGATTCAGAAATTATTGGCAAGAACAATTATCGCAATTGAGATAACATCCTTAATACTAAGCCTTAAGCTTTTAAGCGCCCGGGTGAGATGATTCTCTACTGTTTTTTCTGAAATGCCCAGAATACAGGCAATTTCCTTATTGTTTTTAAATTGGTCCCGACTAAGTTCATATACATTCCTGCATTTTTCAGGCAGAGCATCAACTTCATCTTTTACAGCTTGTTTAAGCTCTTTAATAGTAATGGATTGTTCCGTTGGATTATTTGAAAGAACTTGTTCGTTTAAATAAAGATGTCGTTTTCTTACATATTCCTTTCGGAAAACCTTAAAAACAAGAAATTTAATGGAGATATGCGCATAAATGTTAAAAGAAGTATTGATTACGAGTTTAGAACGATTGAGCCAGATGCTTGCAAAAAAATCCTGCACAACTTCTTCCGACGCTTCTTTTTGCTTCAATCTTTTATAGGCTGATGAGTATAGCTTTGCCCAATAACGCTTGTAAAGTTCTTCAAATGCCCAACTATGGTTACTTTGAAGCAACGACAATAGATCGTCATCAGATTTATGCTCTATCCCTTTCATTACTTTATAAAACTGGTATCGTGATATTGGTTGACACGATATAATGATATATCTTGAAGTAAAATATATCAAATGTAAAAAACATTTGCATATCCCTGCAGGGCAAACGCATGTAATTTTTTGAGGATATTGAGTAAATAGCAATTATCCCAGTTGGCAATAAGTCGTTTTCCTTTAACCGCAACTTTCGGAACTTTGTCAATGAACTGGGGTCGATAACGTTTTCTTCAGGCGACATCCCCAGGAAATACTTGAAGGACATATCATAACGCGAACGCTCAACCACATCAACGTCCGAAACAGTATAAACCGTTTTTCAATAGCAAATATTTGAATATACGCACAGGGCTTTCTGCTGTACGTCCATTACTCAAACAATACTTACCAGTCAATTCTTCATAGATAAAAGCAAGGTCTATAAGTTCATTGATCTTGCGAAGCAAATTGTCCTTTGGAACAACAAGGTCATACAACCCCGAAAAAGCACTAAATTGGATCTGTTGTTGCTGAACTAACATCTAAAAGCATAAAACGCTGGCACAACCATAACATAAAACAAAACCCCTCAGAACTTAATCTGAAGGATTTTAAAATGTGGGAGTTACTTTACAAATCTCGAACTATTTCCTGTCTGATTTGCGTTTAATAGCAATTTGGACTTATAAGAAATTGGGTTCAATATTGTGCATATATTTATATATGTCACAACAACTTACAACTCTTACTCTCGAAGATGAACTAATAAAAGGCAGCTGGCTATTTGATGGCAAAGAAATGTCAAGCGACCACAATTGTAAAAGAATCGATTGGTTAATTAATAATAGATTGATAAAGGTTAAATATAAAGATAACGGATGGACAACCGTTTATATTGATCCGACTGACTTTCGTCATTGGGAATTAACCTATCCACAAGGTGAACTTCAAGGCGGCGGGCCGCCAATGCTTCAAAATATTGGAGTTGTCGAATCGCCTCCTCCTAATTTTACCCAATTTTTATTACGAGATTTTAAAATTTTATCAACTGGGAACGATGGCGAACATAGATATGTTGAGACGCTTGTTACATATAATGGTAACCCAAGGCGCTTGACCGTGTTCTTCGAGAACAAGTCGGATGAAAATTTATTAAGTGTTAACAAACCATTCATAGCTCAAGGAATTATTCAAGATGACGGTGAACATTATGGTTTGCTTTTAAGAGAAAGTTTATTTATGAATGTATCGTAAAACATCGCCATATAATCATTATAAAATAAAAACGTTCGCAACTGCTTAGCAACTTGCGAACGTTTGTGGGAGTTACTGGGTTCGAACCAGTGACCCTCTGTTTACTGGGTAGCGGGAGCAGGACTCGAAGCCTCCGCCAATCGACTGCCTTTCAGATAGTTACAATATTTTAAATGATGCGTATACCGCAACGTGTACCACGTTCTCTATTAATTAATAGCATTCGAATATAAGAATTTCCCTTATGTAAATCCAGAGATATTGACCGTGTAAAGCAATAGTTTCATAATGATTTTTAATTTAAGTGAATAAATGAATTATGATGCCCATACAGGTTTGGAGCGATCAAGTCCAAAAGGAAAAGATATAAATGGGTATTGGGGTTGCCTGTGAGTTTATGCTCGGCTTTTGGACGCTTCAGAAGCTCCAGTCCTAACTTTGCACAGTAATTCATTTTCTCACACTCCAGCCTTTTCTAAAAACTTTGCAAAAGTTGCTACTATATAGGGAATTACAAGAAATGATAATTTATTGGAAGTTGTTGAATTTTATGAGGATTTGTTCTAACCCTATTCTTTAACGGGTCATTACACTTAAGCAGCACAATTTATTTGCAGATCTTATATCTATATACCATTGGTTTAGAAAATGTGTCAGTCAATTCAGGATCTCAAATATCTTACTTTATACCAGTGGTATAAATCCGAATTGAGTGTTGGACACTTTGTAACATGGGTATATACCCTTAATTAATAAGCGTCTGTAAAGTTCTGAAAATCATAAGTTGTGATGAGTTTGACAGTTTTACCTTATAAGGTAAATGTTCCTAAATAGCATTTGGAATAATTTATAACCATACTGCTAAGAACAAAGCGTGAGCATTGTCAAATTAGTTGGTAATGGCTTACTCTTAAAGGAACAGCAACTGCGCAAATGGACTTTACTTATGATCTGGTTGCAGAATATGATAAAACTAAGGTGTGAACTGCCAGGGCAGCAAGTAAGTGCCTTAAGCTTCTGTTGAAATGAATGATTTAAGTATCACTATTATTATGACCTTAAGACTCTGCATTCAAACTCTAAATCGTCAGTCGTCACAAATGTCAAAAAATATACATGGTCGGGAAGAAACATAGAGAAAGGGAAATGTGATTCTAAGTAGTCCTTCGGTTCTATAGTTTTACCAACAAAATCTTCTCCATTTATGTCGGAATGGGAAACACGAGAACCCAATGCTTTTAATTTAACTTCTTTAATTACAATTTTGGCTTGTCCAATATTTATAAACTTAACCCTAAAAGAGTCCTGAAATGACTTTGTCCCATATCCATACTTTACAATGGAAACATCGATTTTAGCTTTTATGCTATTTGCATAAATAAATTCTTTCCAAATTTGCCATCCTAATGAAGCGACTGCGACAATTAATGCCCAAAAACCTAAATCTGACCATAGCGGTTTTTCCATATATCAAAGATATAATCTTTACTATATGATTTAAAGACGGTTCGAGCACACTAATAGGACTACCTTTTTTAAAAATTGAATATTATTAATTTGTTTTAGTGAAAACATAGGGAGTTCCTCCCTGAATTAAAATGAAGCTATTTTTGACAGGGTCAAATTGTAAGGTGATGTTAGCAGTAGCATATACAAATTTATCGCTTCCTTTGGCTTCCAGCGGAAGTAAACTATAACCAGCGGCTTGCGCAAATAGCGTGGTATTGTTTTTAGTTACGGTAATCTTTAAGGATATCTGGGTACTTGAATAGTTACCGACATATTTATCAAGCTCAGCCGTGGTTAGGGTGATTGTTTTAAATTCAGGAATTTTAAACGGTTTGTTAAAATAGATGCTTAACGCCCCATTGACCAAATCGAAAGTTGTATAGCGCACCCCATTTGAAGTATAACATATTGCCAGCTTCTCCTGTGGAAAATAGCTCAACCGACTGGTAAATCCATCAATACCCCCGTTATGTTCATATCCTCTTTTACCATCAAACGAAATTGCAAACATGCCCATGCCATAGTTATCCCTCATTGTTTTCATCAGCTCTAAACTTGCTGGGTTAATAAGTTCTCCGGCAAATAGCGCATTTATAAATTTAGTGAGGTCGGCAGGTGTAGATACTACACCACCAGCACCACCTAAAACACTTATATCCGTGTTAGTGGCCGGTATCCACTGTCCTGCATAATTGAAGGAGTATGCTTCGCTTTTATCTGCGGTGGCCCTGGCGGCGTAATATGTTTTTGTTAGGCCTATTTTTGAAGTAATGCGTTTCTCTAATGCTTCAGCATAAGTTTTACCGGTTAGTTTTTCAATAATATAGCCGAGCAGCACAAAATTGGTGTTACTATACTCTGCCTTCGTATCCGGTTCAAAAACCGGCTTTTGCCTGGCAAAAATGGCAATCATCTCAGCTTGTGACTTATGAGTGGTTGCATAAGAAACATACAGTGAATCATGATTGTATTCAGAAAGACCGCTCCGGTGGTTCAGCATTTGACTTATGGTGATTTTTTCGGCATTTGGAAGTTGCGGGAAAAAAGCGGACAATGTTGTTTCAAAGTTCAGCTTTCCTTCATCTATCAATTGAAAGATCATAACTGCGGTAAACATCTTACTGATAGAACCTATTCGGTATTTGGTTTCAATTGTGGTAGGTGTTTTTAACCCTCCATTTATCTGGCTGTAACCGATGGAGTTTTGGTAAACCAAAACTCCGTTTGCAGCTATGGCGATACTACCCATGCTTTGGTCGTGCTTTTTCAGTGCTACGAAAAAGCTGTCTAATTTGGCTTTGTTGAAACTTTGCGCATGAGTGACACTTTGTAAAATAAGAAACAGCGATAAAAATCCGACTATTTTTTTAATCATTGTATTGATGTTTAGAAGGTTAAAGATAGAATTTAGTTATGAAATAGACGATTCCATAGATTGGCGTGGCTACATATATAATCCGACGATTGCAAGTACCTGGGTTGTTTTTCATGAGTAACTCTTAATGCAACTGCATACTCATTGTTTGTTAATTTGTACCTGGTGTTAAGTACAATTGCTACTGTAGCCATAACTTGTGGTGTTATGACAATATTCTGCAAGCTGTTTACCGTGATTCACCACGGTATCCGACCTCACTATTTTAAAAGGTGACTGCGTTTAGATGATAGGTAAACGTTTATTCGTAATCCCATTTACCTAACTTGTTCGCTTTCGTTTCAAGTTGCTTATAGGCCTTGTTTACGTTTCTT
>Ga0164242_10006331_pt1 | contig 13048 bp, 14 predicted proteins | sample OricomgcompostMG_FD_108783 | JGI IMG/M metagenome (GOLD analysis project Ga0164242, IMG submission 108783) | Miracle-Growth compost microbial communities from Emeryville, California, USA - Original compost - Miracle growth compost (MG) ... | reverse complement strand
CGAATTTAGCGTTCAGAAGCCAACGCTTGATGAAGTATTCTTGACAATAACTGGCCACGAGGCTGAGGAGAAAAAATAATGGAAAATTCTGTCATAGTTGAACCTGGCAAAATTCAATCTGGTTTCGGACGTAAAGTCAAAAACCACGCCAGTTTCGCACAAACCACTCGTGATAGCCTGACCATGGCATACCGCGGACTACTAAAACTCAAACGCAAACCCGACCAATTTATCGATGTTTTGATCTTTCCGATCATCTCGACACTGATGTTTACCTACATGTTTGGTGGTGCGATTGCTGGTAACGTTGCTAGCTATTTGCCGTATATTATTCCGGCGATTATTTTACAGACGGTCTTGCAGGCCTCGGTAACGACTGGCGTACAACTGCGCGACGATATGGACAAAGGTGTTTTTGACCGCTTTAAGTCACTACCGATTGCGCGTATTGCCCCACTAGCTGGTGCCTTGATTGCCGACATTGTACGCTACGTGGTGGCGCTAGTTATCATCATTGCCACCAGCCTCATCATGGGCTTCCGTCCAGAGGGCGGTCCATTGATGGTGATATTCGCTATGTTGTTCGTGATGTTTTGCGCCTGGGGATTAAGTTGGATCTTCGCTTTCTTTGGCGTGATTGCCAAAAGCTCGACCGCCGTACAGGGTATTTCCATGATGGTAATGATGCCGCTGACTTTTCTGTCAAACGCTTTTGTACCGACTAAAACTTTGCCAGATTGGTTGCGTTGGTTTGCTGATGTTAACCCGATGTCACACATGATTTCGGCCGTACGTGATTTAATCAACGAATCGATGGTGAGCGCTGATTTTTGGTGGAGCTTGTTAGGTATCGCTGTTATCATCGCGATTTTCGCGCCACTCGCTCTACGTGCCTATATGCGAAAAGCCTAATCACATTTTACTTTTTAGCTTTAATTTAACTTTCGGTATATATAGTTAGGTTTCAGAATTACTTATTCAAGGAGACGAGAAATGAGAATTTTAATCGTTGAAGATACCAAACATTTAGCCGAGGCAGTTGCCCACGTTTTGAAAAAATCGGGTGCTGAGGTTGACATAGCCGAGGACGGCGTGACTGGTTTAGAATATGCGCGTAGTGACATCTATGACTGTATCGTGTTAGATAATATGTTGCCTAGACTGTCTGGAGTAGAGATTATTAGTGCTCTACGCAAAGATAAGATTAGCGTGCCGATCATTATTCTGTCGGCCAAAAGCGAGACTCAAGACCGCGTAGAGGGTCTGGATGCTGGCGCCGATGACTACCTAGTAAAACCTTTTAAAGTTAGCGAACTGCTAGCCAGGATTCGCGCCTTAACCCGTCGTTCCAGGCCGAAACTAGAAACGCCTGAAACTATTGTCGGCAACCTAACCCTACATCCGTCTAGCGCCGAGATTTCAACTGTCCAAGCAGCTGTTAACTTAACGGCTAAAGAGTTCCTGCTGCTCGAACAGCTTGCGTCGCAGGAAAATAAAATTGTTAGCAAAGAGTCGCTTTTTTACCGCGCCTGGGGTCATGAGATGTTTTCCGAGGACAAGTATGTCGAAGTCTACATTTCATACATTCGTCGTAAATTGAGGGCGGTTAGCGCCAATCTGAAAATTGAATCACGCCGCGGGCTGGGGTATCGGTTAAGTGTCGAAAAGTAGTAACGATATATTCACGCATTTAAAGCGCTCATTCGTTTTGACTGCCATGTCACTGCTAACGGTAGTCTTGCTGGTAGCGTTTGGCGCTATATACTTTACGACCGCCGAACGGGTTTTTCATCGACCGGTGACGAATTTTCAAACTTTCCCAGTGCAGATTGATTTAAATCTCACTAGCACTTCACTACTTCAACAGTTTGTTACCAACCAGCGCTCCGATGATGCTAATAGGACTTTGGCTGACCTAGCGGTTACTCTAACTGTTACTGGACTAGCAACGTTGCTAATCGGCTATTTCATTAGTGATTTTCTGGCTCGTCGTGCGATTAAACCAGTTCGCGAGGCTTACGAAAAACAGCGTCAATTTATCGCTGATGCCTCGCATGAGTTGAAAACACCACTGGCGGTAATCGATGCTAATCTAGAGGCGGAGACCACTGAGGCCAAGCCATCTAAGTGGTTGAAAAATATCAGTACCGAAACCAACCGTATGAGTCAACTGATAAATAGTCTGCTCGATTTGGCGCGCCTAGATATAACCGACGACATTAAACAAGTTGATGATGTTGATGTTTCTAAAACCGTGTCTGATGTTTATGAATCGGTAAAGCAGCTGGCGAGTAAGCGTGGTCTAAAGCTTACTAAAAAGCTAGCCAAAGTTACTGTGCGCAGTGATGAGCTAAAAATCCGCCAGATTCTGATGGTACTGTTAGAAAATGCCATAAAATACACCGATGATGATGGCAAAATTATGGTTACAGCCGAGGATTCAGGCAAACAGGTGGTGATTAGTGTTGCCAATACGCATGCCGAGAAAATTGACGCCGATAAGCTGTTTGATCGTTTTTATCGTGCCGATTCGTCGCGTACAAGCGATGGTCATGGCCTGGGGCTAAGCATTGCGCAGGCGCTAGCTGGTAGCATTGATGGTACTATTGACGCCAAACAGGCTGACGAAACTGTCACTTTTGCGCTACACTTAAGTAAGTGAAACATCCGAAACGTTCAGCTGGCAATATATTAACTCCGCTCAAAACCGAGTATTGTTACGTTGACGGCAAGAAAAAGCGTAAATACAAAACCCAGCTAGACGCAGAATTAAATGCCCCGAAACGCAGCCTTAATCAATATGTTTGTGAGCATTGTGGTTTTTGGCATAACGGTAACTCTAAGCTTCCCAGCTAAAATCTGGATGCCCGAAATGGCCGTATTCAGCAGTTCTCGAGTAAATCGGCCGTTTTAGTTTTAAGAATTTAACGATTCCCCGAGGTGTTAGGTCGTAGCCTATAATTTTCTCCTCTACTCCGTCGATGATGACAGTAGCTTCGAGCGGCTCGGCGTAACCGATAGCGTAGGCTAAGCGCACGAACACTTCATGGGCGTTTCTGGCTTTTAGATAGTCAATGGCGATTTTTCGTGCCATGTAGGCCGCTGAACGGTCAACCTTTGATGGATCTTTGCCGCTAAAGGCTCCTCCACCGATTGGTATGCGTGGACCGTAATTATCTACCACTAGTTTACGCCCAGTCAGACCAGAGTCGGCGTCAAAACCCCCTAACGACCAATCACCAGCTGGGTTGATTAGGACTTCTGACGCCAGGTGATTGTTATCGTGCCGTTCCTCGCTCCCGTCGTTACGGGGCTCGTCACTGACGCGCTCGACGTTCTTCGCGAGTCGCCCGATAACAATATCTGACGCCAGAAACTGATTAACTAGCTGATTTAACCTCCCTTTTGAGACATTTTGGAAACTGGCGACAACGGAAACGATTTGATCGTCTTTTAGTGTAATCTGGGTTTTGCCGTCCTGTGGGTATCTTTCGTAGATAAACTGGTTTAAGTTTCTAGCGAGGACAACCTCCAATGGCAGTAGTTCTGGCGTTTCATCGCAGGCGTAGCCAATCATAATCCCCTGGTCGCCAGCTCCGCCAGTATCGACACCTTGAGCAATCTCGGGACTTTGCTCAGATATGCTAGTTGTAATTTTTACATTACCGGCTATTTCGAGAGCAATTTGCTCAACGTCTACCCTGGCGGTGGACGTAACCTCGCCGGTTATGAAAACCGTGCCATGTCCGCCAGCTACATCGATAGCTACACGAGCCTCTGGATCTTTCGCCAGATAGGCATCTAATACAGCATCGGAAATGAGGTCGCAGATTTTGTCGGGGTGTTTAGGGCTTACGCTCTCGGCGCTTCGGTAAATTACCGAGGCATTAGTAATAGATTTAGACATATATCTTCTCCTATTCTCCATTTGAATGGACTAGATTTGGCACCTTGTCTATGGTTGCCGGCGGGGTCAGCGAGCTAGTTCTCTCATCCGCACTCTTGATATGTATTAAATTTTAATGTGTCTGTTGATTATAGCATAAACTTTTTGTAAATAAAGAACCCGCACCGTTTAGGCACGAGCTCTCTATGCTCTAGTGTCTCTAGTGCGGGGTTAGAAGCTGGTAGCGACGAAGCGCTCGATAGCTTCAGTGATTTGGCGAACGGTGTCGTCGCCCCACGAACCAGCGTCTGGCTGGCGTAACACCGTCACGAACCTTGGTTCAATGCGGTAGTAGTAGATGTGCTCGTGGAGTCCATCTAGCGTCGTGGTGAGCTCCGTCAGGGGGGTAGTTATCAGGAGGTTACCAGATTTTGACGAGGTGCCGTCAATCCAGCAGTACGAGCCACCGCTTACAAGAGTAATCGGTGTATTCACGAGATTGAACTCTAGCTGCCGCTCGTTAAAAGCGACGCCAGATACTACCCTGACGTGCTTTGTAACTACCTCGTTTCTAACCATCTGTCCAAGCATCTCGTACCTTTCCGTAGGGTGTCAAATGGAAGATTGTTTATATTATAGAACATATGACATAAAAAGTCAAAGGGTAGTGTTAAATGTTCGTCAGAACGCGGATGCGATTGTTAGATGTGTCGGCTACGTAAATGGTTGACCCGATTAAAGTTATGCCGTTCGGGTGATTAAACTCGGCTGCCGTACCCTGACCATCTAGAAAACCAGCCGTACCATTGCCAGCGATAGTGCTAACAGTGCCGTCGGGGGTTATTTTACGAATTAGACTGTTGCCGCTGTCAGCCACGTAAACGGTGCCATCACTGGCCACCGCTACCCCCTGTGGAGCGCTAAATTCAGCCGTGCTGCTAGAGCCATCGACGCTACCAGCTGTGCCATTGCCGGCTAAGGTTGAGATAGTGCCGTCCGAAGTAATCTTACGGATACGATTGTTGTTAGTATCGGCTAAGTATATATTTCCACTAGAATCTGCGGCTAGGCCTTCTGGGAGTTTAACCTTACCAGGTTTGCCATCTTGGAAAGCGCCACTGCCGGCTGTACCCGCAAAGGTGGCGACTGTACAGCCGCTTAGAGTAATACTGCGGATAATGTGATTATTAGAGTCAGATACATATAGTACGCCGTCGTAGTAAACGATACCGCGCGGAGCGCTGAAAGTAGCGCTAGTACAGGCGCCGTTCGTTACTGGCGATGTACTGCCAGTGCCCGCTAGCAGAGAGCTTTGACCGGTTGGGTCGACTTTACGAATACGGTTGTTATTGGTGTCAGCTATGTATAGATTACCAGAATCATCAGCTGTCACCGCCTGCGGCCAGTTAAATTTAGCGCTAGCGCCTAGCCCTTCAGCGTAGGCCGATGAACTAGTGCCAGCTAAAAAGCTGCTAGTGCCAGAGGTGGTTACTTTGCGCAGGCGCGGTGAAGATGAATCTAGGAAATATAAATCACCACCGAAAGCAGTTAAGCCAGATGGATTGTTTACTAGCACGGTGCTAGGGCTCTCGGCGTAGCCATTGTAGGCGCCTATCAGAGTAGCGACAGTGGCTCCACTGTCCTGAGCGCATTTACCTGGTTGAATTTCGCTGGTGTTTGATACGTTGTACGAACCGACGCTACTATCGCTTGAGGTAACTGTGATACAGTAATTGATGCCATCGCTATGGAAAGACAGTGTAACGTCATCATTCTGAGGTAAACCTTTGCCATTATTGGCGCTACTAGCACTCGTTGGGTAAGCGCCGTTTAGCACTTTATCTTGAGCCATGACCGATTTTAACGTATCCATGTATGATTTCACTACCGCTACATGAGCCTGTGTAGAAATGCCTCGGTATGAAACAAAAATAATAGCAGCTAGCAGACCAATTATGATGATCACAATCAGCAGTTCTACTATAGTAAAGCCATTAGCCGGATGTGTGAATGAGTGATTTTTGCGCAATCTCATCATGCTTATCTTAATAATAGCACATTATAGGGTGGGGGCGGTGTAACTATAGAGATAGGTTGGATGAGGCACACAAGTAATCGGCGGCAATGTCTAGATTGAGCGGCTTTTTACCGTAGACATCTACTGGATGAAGCTGCCCTTCGGCGTCCCAGGAAAGATTAGGATATTCGGCAATTAGAGCTGGTAAATCTTCGCTGACGACTTGTTGATTTAAGCCTCCAGCGATGGCTACACCAGTTTTGGTTGGCTCAAACCTGTCGTAAGCTTCGGCTATAAATGGGCGCAAGGAGTTGGTGTCGAGGCGTTTGCCTGTGCCGTGCGATGAGTCAAATAATACGTAGTCGATAATGCCTTTGTTGGCGTAGCGGCCGATTAGCCGTGCAGTGTCCCTGGCGCCCAGCGTTTCCATGGAATGCTTGTGCGCCTGTAGAAAAACTTCTAGACCCTGCTCCTTAACGTCCTCTAGAAACCCCCATATCCCCGGGTTAAGGTGCCATGGCAGCATATCGAATTGGATAGCCTGAAGCCACGGCCGCCCGCGCTCAACGATGCGCTTCAGGAACATTTGTCGGTACTGCCAACTATCAACCTGCTCGATGTCTAGGTAGCTCTGGGCAACAGCAATAGTATTAGGATTTGGGTTGTCGTGGCGCAGGGCGTTTTTAAACGCCTCCTCGCCCACCGGATACCACTCGGAACCGTATTTGTTTTCGATGTCTAAGAATTGAGTTTTATGGACAGCTTTGACCCCTAGGGCGAGTAGGCGGTCTTTTCTGTGTAATCCTATTTCGGTGGCAATGGTCTCGAGCGAGGTTTGAATCTCTGGTGAAACAACTCCGCTGACCCCGACGTACGGCCTTTTCGGTTCGATCATAAATACAATTATATATGTTAGTATATTTTTATGGAACTAGCTATTTTAATCTTAGGTTTTATTGGCTCTTGGTTGCTATTTGCGGGGCCAATTTGGCAAGCCGCCCTAGAGCTGGGGGAAGAGAATGTTGATTTTGACCGAGATAGCTTCAAAGATCTGGCTAAGGCGAATCCGGTGTCAGTTTGGTGGTGGTTTTTGCCGCCTGTAAAGATTTATCTAGAACAGCGCCGATCTAAGCGTATTCGCGAGGAGTTTTTAAAAAGTCTACCTAGTAAAACCGTGGAACAGTTTATGTCGTTTATGAACAAAGCTACGGCTTGGATGTACGTCGGTAGCGGCGGTCTACTAATCGCCATTAAGGAAACTTACGAGTTGAATGAATATCTCGGATGGGGTATGTGGATTTTTTGGCTAGCCGTCATGGTGCTATTTTTCGCTAGTGTAATGAATGTGATTACTAGGTTTAGGCGAACGAAGGATGTGACTAGGCGCTAGTTGTTATCTTGCTAAGATACTGGCGACTATACTGGATAATCTTATCGCTGGTTTATCTATATATCGTTCAAACAGCCAGACAATTGGTATAGCCACGGCTGTGAAAATCAAAATCGCCATTGTCATACTATTGTTGTAGTCATAGCCTGCTCCACTGAGCGCTACAAACACGCCAGTGCAGACTGTGTCCAGAATTGGTAAGTGAATTAGATACAAAGAAAAAGTATATTTGCCCAAAGTCGCTAGAGGTCTTAGGCTAAATAATCGTTGTAGACTAGACATAGATAGAACGGCGAATAGCACTAATCCGCCGCCAATTGTCAGGTATATTTGTTGGCTTGGCAGGCCAGGTAAATTAAATACCCTATATAGCGTATTGCTGACTTCGCCAACCGGATAACCACCTAGATATATCCCTAGAAATAGAGCTAGTAGACCAAGCCTATGGCCAGTAAATACTTTTGGCCGATTAACATACAAATCAGCCAAGATCATACCTATGGCGAAGCCTAACAGCCAAGTTTGAAAAAGAACTAGAACTAGAAAAATATAAAGCCAGTAGCGCTTAGTAGATTTGCCTAACAGCCAGCAGCTCGCAAAGACTATAAATGATCCTAGAAACTCCCAGAACATTGTCCAGGTCGGATGATTATATGTCCAGCTACTCTGCCCAGCAAATATACCAACTAACCCATCGTATAAAGCCACAAAGAAGTTAGGTTGATACTGAAGCTCGCCGGACATAGCTGCCCACTGCTTTAGAATGGGGAAACAGGTTACGGCACAACCTACTAATATAGAAACTGTAGCTGGTAAAGCTAGCCGTATATAGCGCTTTAAGGCTAGCTTTCTGATAATCCCCTCATCCTTGGATTTGAAGAAACCAACAGTTAGAACGAAGCCGCTTAGCACAAAAAATATAGCCACTGCAAAATTGCCAGACAAGAAAGATCCCCAGGGCATGCCGTATACCATATTTGTGCCACCTAGCACTAGCGAGCTATGGAATAACAAAGTCAGATGGTATATGACTACCATGACTGCCGCTACACCACGTAAACCTTCTAGAGCCATAAGTCTAGTCTGTGATTTTTGTTGCTGGCGGATGGTCATAATAATTACTCCTGAAAAATAAAAGGCACCTACACTAGGTGTCTTAAGCCAACAACGGATTTTGTCCGAATGCTTTCGTGTAGATGCCATTTATAGACAAAATCCGCACGAAAAGGAGTGCTAGACTTAAAAAAGCCGTTGTTTGCTTAAGACTCTTTCAGTATACAGCATCGATTAGAAATATAAAAAGCCATTTAGCCAAATGGCTTAAGCGCTAGTTCGGTGACAAAGGCGCGACTATTAGTTGTGTTTAGTGGATATTAATATAGTAACGGCAGCAAAAATGATTAACCCAATGACAGCGAAGCATATAAGGCAAACGAGAACAGCTATGGTTAGGGGTATATTCCTGGAATTGTCTCGGGAATATGTCCAATCTGGAACTACGATGGTAATAATTTCAGCACTCAGGTGGCGTATTTTATCAGCTACAGATATCTTTTTAGGATCTGATCTCATAGATGTTATGATAACACAGTTCAATTTGGCAGCCATTAATAGATGAGATTCGCAACCCACAGTCTTGACGTAATTGTAACAAAACACTAGTAATAAAGTTGCCGCTGTGGAAACTCATACGGGTCAGGCTAACATGGGCAGGTATATCCACCTAATAGATTTATAATGCTTATGCTTGCATTGTAAGAAGCCTCGCTTATAGCGAAATGTCGAATTTATAGTAGGCTGTTCTGCGTTAATAGTCAAAATCTTTAATCAAATAGTCAACGAACGGTTCAAATTCACTAGCAGGTTTTCTAGTTAAATCAGACGGTTTAGTTTTGTACTTAGCACAATATTTATCTATAATATAGTTACCAATCGTGTATCCTAGCCATCTAGGAAACGCGTCCCCGTCACCGAAAAACCAGGCGAAATAATCATACTTGTCACTTTTGCTAATTTCGCGGATACTCTTCAGCCTTTCCAATAAATCTTTGGGGTCTAAATCTTTACGGTAAGTTATGGGGTGTAAATCAGGCTCCAGCTCTACCTCAAATTGGTCGGCTAAACCTTCTGAGATTATTTTTTCAAATAATAGATTTGGGAAGCCAAGTTCTTTCATGCGAACCGTATGATTTAATTCATGGCACAGCGTCCTAGTCACATCTTCTTCTGTGAAGTCAAACTCTTTATCTAACCACATCATGATGGTGTGAGCGTTATACGTTTCGCCACTGACACCTATTTCAGGGATCACGTATTCCGGATTATGTAAGAAAACTATATCTGTATTCGGCAGTCTGCCAAGCTCTTTTTCGGTTCTCTCCAGAGCCTTATTATGGGCAGACTTAATAAGAGCCAATTGTTTTTCATTCAGCTGACCATTGGCGTTTAGGATTATTTGGTTTATTGTGGACATAATTTTATTATAGATAAGTACGTTATTTTGTCGAGTGGGGCTGTGCTATAAATGCACAGCCCCACTCGATGCTAGATATTGCTATTTACAGGGTATCCCGTGGGGATGATGGTGTCATTGAAACTAGCACCCTCTATATCAGTAAGCTCTGGACGTTCAGAGATAGGTTTGAGTCGAGTTGGGAACTTACCGATGTCAGATTGAGCGTAGTAGCGTTCAATGTGTTTGCGCGAGCGAGCTATGGTCACACTATCGAGTAGTTTGAAGAAGTCAAAATGCAGGGCATCAAGTAGTTTGCTGGTAGTTTGTTCCTCTGGCGGCAGACTACTCCACCATTTGAACGTACCATTAGCATCCCTAAAAATCTTTTCAATAGGGTTTTGGGTGTCCAGTGTTTCGTCGAACTTACTAGAGTCGCCTTCAACGGCCAACATAAGTTGATTCTTAAGATCGGTAAACTTGGTGTTAACTGGCGTTGCCGAGAGCATCAGTACTTTGGTCTTGACACCTTGGCGGATAATCTTGTTCATCAGCTTTTGATAGCGGTTCTCCCAAGAGTCGTCATTCTTGTGGGTGCTAGACTCACCGTTGCGGAAGTTGTGAGACTCATCTATCACGACAAGGTCATAATTACCCCAGTTTAGGTTCTGAAGCTCGATGCCGTTGCTGTCACCATAGTCGCGGTTTACGTCAGTGTGGAAAAGAACATCATAACGCAAGCGGTCTTCGACTAATGGATTGTTCTTGTAGTTACCCTTAAAAGTATTCCAGTTGTCTTTTAGGCGCTTTGGCACAAGAACTAGCACGCTCTTGTTGCGTGATTCATAGTACTTGATTACTCCTAGAGCTGAGAATGTCTTACCAAGACCAACGGAGTCGGCAAGAATACAGCCATTATATTTTTCAAGCTTTGAAATACAGCCAATGACCGCGTCCCTCTGAAAGTCATATAGCTTATTCCAGATCTGAGATTTCTTGAAACCGGTGGCTTCGTTTGGTAGGAAGTCCGCATTGAGGTCATCAAGAAACTCACTAAAGATATTATAGAGGGCGGCGAAATAGACCAGCTCTGGAGAGTTTTCTTTGTAGGCCGCCGTAATATTATCAAGTACCGAGTTCGTCACGTCAGCTAGCTTATCTTCTTCATTCCAGATTGATTCAAAAGTATCAATAAACTGCCGAGAGGCTGGAGCGTTTATCTTTGTGGTAACCGAATAGGCGCTATTGCCACGATCGGCACCTAAGTCGGCGGTAGTGAAGTTATTAAATGGCAGATAAGCGGACTCTTCACTACCGTTGCGAACGGCCATAAACGGTACCATACTCTCGCCAGAAACATTTGACTTAAACTTAACCTTGCTTCGAATCCAGTCTGCACATTCTTTGGCGATAGCTTGCTGATTTAGTTCGTTCCGAAGTTTAATCTCAAAGTCGATGCCATAGAGGGATCGTTCGGCACTGAGACGTGGTATGTAAAATTCACGAGACTCTCTTGGAGCTTTCTCACTAGTAAAAACTTCCCCAGTGAAAAGGAAGTTTAGTTCGTCTATATTCTCAAGTTCTTTTTTGAGTAGTTGGTAGGCGTAAATTGAAAAACTAGCGGCCGCTATATCCACCTTACTGCCACCCTTAATTGTGGTCTTTAAGTCATCTACTACTCTAGAACTAATATTGTCAAAAACTTTAGGGGTATTATCAGAGTCCATTTGTGGCAATTATACAATAAACAGATACGGTTGCACAATAAATACTATTACTTTTTAGATTCTGTATCCTTTTTTTGAAGCATAAGTCTCTAGTTTCTTGAGAAGTGGCTTGTCAAACATGTTGATATTGGCTCTCCAGCCGTCTAGCGTTTCCTGAGACATCTGCTTGGTGGCGACTTGAGAAAATATCCATAGACGCTTCTCTCTGCTCAGGGATATGCCCTTGTTGAGGACTAGACCTACTACAACCTGCCGTCGATTGGAATGCATTACCTTGATTTTTAGTTTCTTATCAACAGCCAACTTTGCGCGAGACAGCTCTATGCATATTAGATTGATTATCTCACCGGCGTTCAAGGAATTGCCAGAAATAGCTATGTCATCGACGTATATCGTAAAATCCATCTCTTTGGCGAGCTTACGCCTGATTTCTAATAAGGTATCGTTTAGGTAGAGATTGGTCAAAAAATTACTAGTGGCGAAACCTTGAGGCAAATTACCATCAAGGCAAAGTTTGGAAGCTAGACGTTTGGCAAGATCTGGATCTAACTCTAATTTTGATTGTAAAGCATGAACAATAAATGACTGCTTGATTGACGGAAAGCATTTCCTAATATCTAGAGTTATAACCGTCTTTTTGTTGATATGTGGCCTGACAAAAGATACATAACTACGCTTCCTGACGCCACCGTGTATAAACTCTGGCCAGTCCTTTTTAGCCCTACGCAGAGTGCTACTGACTTGCTTGAGCCACTTGCGTAATGGTTCATTGGGCGCAACGATTAGGCGAGTACCTCCGCTCTTCTTGGGTTGGTGGACACGACTAAAATCGGCATCGATTGGGTATGATGCAAGCAACTTTTCTAACTCTTCGGGTATAGTCATTCAATCCTTTATTTACCCACCGTATAGATGGACACATAGAGGATTCCAAAGCATTTTTCGATCACCTTAGCCAAAGCTGCAAGCAGTTTGTCAAAGCCATCGCCAGAGTTGAAGCTCACTAAAGAGTGAACAGTCTGGGACTTTGGAGTTGTACGCGTGTATTTAATACGTTTAAACTTCATAGCTTAACCTTTCCTATTATCCGGCACTATTGTTGTGACGGTCCCTCGTTCATCACACTATCCGATAAATGGTCATACAGCGTACGTGACCCCTAGAAACGATGTCGAAACATAGTCCCTCAACTAATAGTTAAATTAGTTATTAAATAGCTACCTAAATACCTAAACAGATATTAAAGGGGAACTATTTATGCCATAGTTGGCATGTCATAATGTGTGTCCTTTGGGAGATTGGATCCACTCTGAAGACGTACTAGCCACCTCAATGGCTCCACTGCTATTATACCATATTTAGCGTTTTTGCTGTTGACACCAGCACTAACTGTGCTATTCTAAATCTCTCACTTTGTGAATATACGAACGGATGCGTGGGGTGTTTCGGTCCAATTTATTCGCGTTTCTTAGGTGTATCTTGATGTAATTTTTACAATCTCGCATCTGTAAAAATGAACAGAGGTCAAAGCGAAAAAAATAACGCAATTTCTGCGTTATATCCTATTTGGCAGGGG
>Ga0164242_10006330_pt1 | contig 13049 bp, 9 predicted proteins | sample OricomgcompostMG_FD_108783 | JGI IMG/M metagenome (GOLD analysis project Ga0164242, IMG submission 108783) | Miracle-Growth compost microbial communities from Emeryville, California, USA - Original compost - Miracle growth compost (MG) ... | reverse complement strand
TGTGGCTCAGGTCTCGTCCGGGCCGCCGTCGTCCTCGCCCGGGATCGGCGCGCCCGCGGGCATGCCGGCGGACAGGTAGGCGTCGTAGTAGCCGCGCCAGCGCTCGCGCGCCTCGGGCGTGTGCGGGCCTGCGGGGTCGTCGTCGGCGAGGTGGGCCTCGAGCTCGTCCAGGCAGACCTCCCAGCCGGCCGCGTTGCGGGACGCGGAGTCGCGCAGGTCGAGCACGTCCGTGAGGACCAGCCGGGCGAGCGGCTCGCCCTCGGACGAGCGCCCGGCGTCGGCCACCTCGAACCACAGCTCGTCGTCGCCCCACGTGAAGGCGAAGGCGCGCGGAGGGTCGTACGCGAGGACCTCGCCGCGGGTGGCGGGGAGGTTCGGGTCGTCGGTGAGCTCGACGGGGCCCCCGACGCGCGGGCGGTAGCTGACGGTCTGCGGGAACCAGGTGCGCATGTCGCTCGGGTCGCTCACGGCCCGCCACACGCGGTCCGACGACGCGGCGAGAGCCACGGTGAACCGCACCCCGGCGCGCCCGTCGAGGTCCACCAGCCTGCCGTGCCTCATGCTTCCTCCCGCGCCGTCGTGCTGCTCCCACGCTAGCGCGGCGCGACCCGCTCAGCCCGGCGACGACGGCGGCCGCCCTCCCCGTGGCGGGCAGGACGGCCGTCGTTGCGCGCGGTTCCCGGGGCGAGCCCCGGGGACCGGCGTCAGTTGCGGACGATCGTGAACGTGCTGGTCGTGTTCTTGATGTCCTGCGCGTTGTTCGCGAAGGTCAGGCCGGTGAACGTCGCCGAGCCGACGGCCGGACCCTGGCCCGACTCGGGCTGCTCGTTGACCCAGATCCCGAACCCGGACTTGGCGTCGAAGGCGTCGCCGCTCTTCTTGGCCCCCGTGATCGACACGTTGGTGAACACCGTGTCGGTGATGGGGTTCTGCGGGGTCGAGCCGACGTAGTTCGTCTGGAACATGATCCCGGAGTACGTCGGGTCGATGATGTCGACGTCGTTCAGCCGGATCGCCGTGAACTTCTGCGACGCGGAGAACAGCCAGATCGCGGGGAACGTCTGCTGTCCCCAGAAGTGGCCGCCGTCGCGCTCGAGCGTGATCCCGTCGAAGACCGTCTGCTTCGGGCCGAAGTCCTCCATCGAGTACCCGAAGTTGAGCGACGAGATCGTGATGCCCGAGTAGACCAGGGTGTCCGCGACGTAGATGTTGCGGAACGTGTTGTCCTGGCCGCCGTAGACGGCGATCCCGGCCGCCCGCCACGTGAGCTTGGCGGTGAGGTTTTCGAGCACGTTGCCCGACTCCCCGGTGCCGCCGTTGTCCTTGGCGGCGAACAGCGCGAAGCTGTCGTCGCCCGTGGAGCGCGCCTCGTCGTTGGCCACGCGGTTGCCGCTCGACCCGTTGGTGAGGTTGATGCCGTCCGCGAAGGTGTCACGGATGCGCATGTTCGTGAACGTCGAGCTGTCGACGTTCGTGCCCCACACGGCGCAGACCTGGTGCTCGACCCAGATGTCGTCGATCGTCAGGTTCGAGACGCCCGTCAGGTCGAAGACCTTCCCGGGGCCGTCGATGCGCTGGGTGTAGTTGCCGAACCACGCGAAGTCGCGGAACTTCGAGCCCTGCGCCGTCGTGTCGACGCGGAAGCCCGTGTCGGTGTTGGACTGCGACGGGTCGGAGTGGAACCGGGTGTACCAGACGCCGGCGCCGACGATGTCGAGCGCCTTGCCGTAGACCTGGAACTTGTTCGACACCGTGTAGTCGCCGGCGGGCAGGTAGACGCCCTTGACCTTGCCGGTCGTGTCCTGGCGCGCCTTGTCGAGCGCGTCCTGGACCGCCTGCTGCGTGAACCCTGTGGGCTCGACGTACGCCGACGCGTCCGGGTTCGCCTGCTGCGTGGCCTGCTCGAGGTCGACGAAGTCGACGGCGATGTTCCCCGAGTTCGCCGCGTCCTTCTGGAGCCGGATCGTCGAGCCCGCCGGGACCGTCTTGCCGAGCAGGATGTTCGCCTCGTCGTAGACGTGCCGCGGCGCGCCCGAGCCGGGCGTGTTCTGCGGGTTCGTCTCGTCGCCGTACAGCCACGCGTACGCGGAGGTCAGCGGCAGGGCCTTGAGGAAGGTGCCGTCGACGTACACGTTCACCGACGACGTCGTCCCGTCGGGGATCGAGAACCGTGCGACCAGGGTGTTGGTCGACGCCTTCGTGGTCCACTCGACGTACGAGCCGGTCTGGTTGAGCGCGACGGCCTTGCGGCCCGACGCCTCGCCGGCGAGGTCGCCCACGGTCCGGTTCGGGCCGAGCACGACGGCGCCGCCGCCCGTGCGGCCGTCCTCGGCCTCGTAGGTGTCGTACGGCATGTTGGCGCCGCGCCCCACGAAGAACGACTGCGACTGCGTGTTGTTGGCCTTCTTCGCCGCGATCTCGTTGGCGTCGTCGGCGACGGTCACGGTGACCGTGTACTTGCCGTTCGCGGCCGTCCACGAGCCGAGCGCGACCTGGGCGTTCCCGTTCGCGGCGATGGCGCCGCTCACCGAGCCGGTGAGCGTCTTGACCGTCGCGCCGTTGGCGTCCTTGAGCGTCGCCGTGACCGCGTGCGCGCCGGAGGCCGCCGCGACGTTGCCCTGGTTCGCGACCACGGCCGTGAACTGGACGGCGTCGCCCGCGGCGGGCGTCGACGGCGCCCACGAGACCGTGGGCACGAGGTCGGAGCTCGGGACCGCGCTGACCACGAGGGCCGTCGGCGACGTGTAGGCGTTGTCCGTCTCGTCCTGCTCGACGACGACGCCCGCGGAGTCCGCGGTGGCGCCGATCCGGTACGAGTCGGCGTTCAGCACGCCCACGGTCGCGGTGACCGTGGCCTGGCCCCCCGCGGCGATCGCCGCGACCGGCTTCGTGGCGACCGTGGCCCCGTTGAGCTGGAACGACACGCTGCTCGCGGCAGCGTCACGGGTGCCCGTGTTCTTCACGACCGCGCTGAGCGTGACCTGGTCCGTCTCGACCGGGTTCGCGGGCGACGACGTGACGCTCGTGACCCGGAGGTTCGGGTTCGGCGCCGGGGTGCCGTACACCTCGAGCTCGGCGACCTGCCCGTTGCTCGACCCGCTGTTCGCGGTGAAGGTCAGGCGCAGGTCGGACGCGGTCCCCGTGACGGGGATCGTGACGGTGTTCCCGCTCGACGGGTTGAACGCGTAGGTCGCGGAGGACTTGAGCGTCGTCCAGGTCGAGGAGCCGGCAGCGCGGCCCTCGATGCTGAGGGTCTGGGTGCGCGCGGCCCACGCGGAGGCGGGGTTGAGCTTGAGCACGACGCCGGAGACGGTCGTGTCCGAGCCGAGGCTCACCGCGAGCGTGCTCGGGTACGCGCCCGCGGCACCCTCCCAGTAGGTGGTGACGTCGCCGTCGTTCGCGTTGGTCGCGGCGTAGGTCCAGTTGACCGACGACGCCGTGATGGTCTTGCCGAGCGCGACGTTGCTGCCGGTCGGCGGGGTGCCGGGATCGGTCGGCGTGCCCGGGTCGGTCGGCTGGCCGCCGCCCGCCGCGTCGCCGTACACCTGGAGCTCCGAGAGCTGGGCGGCGCTCCACCCGCTGTTGGCGCTGACGGTCACCCGCACGTAGCGGGCGGCCTTGTCGGGCACGTCGAGGTTCACCATGTTGCCCGTCGCCGGGTCGAACGTGTACGTCGCGGCGGCCTTGGCCGACGTGAACGACGAGCCGTCGTCGCTCGTCGAGACCGCGAGCGTCTCGGTGCGGGCGCCCCAGCCGTCCGGGAGCTGGACCGCGACCCGCTGGACGGTGCGGCTCTGCCCCAGGTCGACCTGCGCCCACTGCGGGAACTGGCCGCCCGTGCCCTCCCAGTACGAGGACTTGCTGCCGTCCGTGAGGTTCGACGCGACGTAGGGTGCGTTGCTCGAGCTCGTCGTGGCGGTCTTGCCCTGCGAGAGCAGCGTGCCCTCGGTCCCGCCGTCGCCGCTGCCGGGAGTCCCCGTCCCGCCGCCCGACGACGAGCCGTGGACGACGAGCCCGGAGAGCTGGCCTGCGGGCCACCCGGTGTTAGCGCTGAACACGAGGCGCACGTAGCGGGTGTCGGCGTCGGGCGTGTCGACGGCGACGGAGTTCCCGGACGCCGGGTCGAACGTGTAGCCCGTGGCGCCGACGAGCGAGGTGAAGCTCGACCCGTCGGTGCTGGTCTGGACCTGGATCGTCTCGGTGCGGGTCGTCCAGGACGTGCTGTTGGGAAGCTGCAGCACGAGGTCCGTCACGTGCTGCGTGCTGCCGAGGTCCACCTGGACCCACTGGGGCAGGGCGTTGTTGCTCGACTCCCAGTAGGTGCTCTGGTTGCCGTCCGTGATGTTGGACGCCTGGTAGGTCTGCGACACGCTCGACGCTGTCGCGGTCTTCCCCTGGGCGAGGTCGGTGCCTGCGGCGCTCGCGCTGCCGCCGAGCACCAGGCCTGCCGGGAGGAGCAGCGCCGCGCTCGCGGTCGCTGCCAAGGTCGTGGTGAGTGGTCGTCTCATGATCGTCGTCGATCTCCTCGTGGTCCCTGGTCGGTCTGGCCGAGCACGCGATGCGCCCCGTGGGTGGTGGGGCTCGCGCGGCCGTCGTCGTCGACGGTCCGCACCTGAAGCCGCTCCGCTTGCTTGCGCTCGGGTGATGCAAGCCGCTTGCGTTAATCGGTACGTCTGTGTGCGAGACGCAAACGGCTTCTTTCGTTCCCCTGGGGTGACCTTACGAACGGGAGCGTCTCGGAGCAAGGGCAGGCGGAGAACTGGGGCGATGGGTGCGCTCCCACCGCCGTTCCGTGGCCCGGAGTCAGCGGGAGCGCGCTACCGGGCCGGTCGACCCCCGCACGACGAGCTGCGTCGCGAGCTCGACGTGGACGGCGTCGAGCTCGTGGCCGGCCAGCCTGCGAGCGAGCAACGACACGCTCATGCGGCCCATCTCCGCGAGCGGCTGCCGGACGGTCGTGAGCGTCGGGCTCGAGACGTGCCCGACCTCGAGGTCGTCGAAGCCCGTGACCGACAGGTCCTCGGGGACGCGCAGGCCGCGGTCGGCAGCGGCGCGCAGCGCACCCACGGCGACCTTGTCGTTGAAGCAGACGAGCGCCGTCGGGCGGTCGGCGAGGTCGAGCAGGTCGGCCGCGGCGGCGGCCCCGTCCTCGAACCGGGGGTCGTCGACCGGCCGGACGTGCTGCGGGTCGAGCAGCACCCCGACGCCGGCCAGCGCCGCGCGGATGCCGGCGAGGCGGTCGACCGACGCCAGCCAGTGCGGCGGGCCGCCGACGACGCCGATGCGCCGGTGGCCCAGCTCGAGCAGGTGCTCGGTGAGCCGCCGCGCCGCCGCGAACTGGTTCGCGGAGACCGCGACGACGTCCTCGGGCGGTCGCGTACGCGGGTCCAGGACGACGAACGGGAACCCGGCACGGCCGAGCGCCGCGAGCTCGGACGCGGGCTCGCGGGGGAGGACGAGGATCGCCCCCGCGACGTCGCGGCGCGAGGCCAGGGTCGCGAGCGGGTCCTCGTGCTGGGCGCCGTTGCCCGCGGAGAGCACGAGCGGGCGGCCGTGGCGCTCGAGGGTGTCGGCGACGGCCGAGACGAGGAAGCCGAAGTAGTCGGTGAGCACGTAGGGGCACCGGACGAACACCGCCGGCCGGCTCGGTCGTGCGTCGGCGCGCGGCAGCGGCGGGGCGACGTCCAGCGCGGCGGCTGCCGCCAGGACCCGGTCGCGCGTCGCCGGGACCACGAGCGGGCTGTCGTTGAGCACGCGTGACACCGTGGCCGGAGAGACGCCTGCGGCGGCGGCGAGCTCGCGCACCGAGGCGCGTCGGGGGCCCTCCTGTTTCACGGCGTTTCATCCCCTCTATTCCGCCGGTCCCGGCGATCGTAGCGCCCTGACCATTGAACCTGTGCGAGAGCCGTGCTTGTCTGACGCTCGCACTGAGGGGGCCTCGTTTCATCGTTTCAGGTCGGCGCGAGCCGACCCTGACGTCGGACGAGATCTCGAACGCACCGTCCCGACGACGTGCACCATGGCATGCGACAAGGAGCACCATGCGACAGCGAGCAGCGACGCTCGTGGCCGGCACCGCCGGCCTCGCCCTCGCCCTGGCGGCGGGGATCAGCACGACGGCCGGAGCGTCCGGCAACCACGGTCACGGCGGGGGCTCGAAGGGGACCCCCGTCTCGGCCACCTGGTCGGACACGTCGGGCAGCACGCAGTGGGTGCCGCTCGACGCGAGCCGCTTCACCACCGACGCCGGCACGTCCGCGCAGGCGACCGTCGTCGTCGACCCGGCGGTCACGGCGCAGCGCTACAGCGGCATCGGCATCTCGCTCGACGAGACGAGCGTGTCGAACCTCTGGAAGCTGCCGAAGGCCGAGCGCGAGGCGACGATCAAGAAGCTCGTCTCGCCGACCCAGGGTGCGGGGCTCGACCAGTTCCGTCTCACCATCGGCACGCCCGACACCATCGAGCACATGCCGTTCACCTCGTACGACGAGATGCCCGCGGGCCAGGAGGACTGGAGCCTCGAGCACTTCTCGATCCAGCACGACGTGACGTACCACATCATCGACACGATCAAGCTGATCCAGAAGTACAACCCGAAGGCCACGTTCTTCGCGTCCGCGTGGAGCGCGCCGAACTGGATGAAGACGAACGACCGGTTCGCCGGGGAGGTCGCGCTGCTGCCCGGCAGCACGACGACCTACTACCAGGTGGGCAAGCTCCGCGACGACGCGATCGACGTCTTCGCCCGGTACTACGTGAAGTTCCTGCAGGCCTACGCGGCGCACGGCATCCCGGTCCAGGCGATCACGCTCCTCAACGAGCCCGGGATGGACGTCGTCTACCCGGCGATGGACCTCTCCGTGCTCCAGCAGCAGAAGCTCATCCTGGCGGTGAAGAAGCAGTTCGCGAAGGCGCACCTCGACACGAAGCTGTGGGTGCACGACTTCAACTTCTGGGACTGGAAGAACCCGAACGACGCCACGACCAAGAACTACTACCGGATCTTCGAGGACTCGCCCGACGGCTCCATCAAGGGCAACGACGTCCGGAAGGCCGCGGACGGCGTCGCGTTCCACCCCTACTGGGGCGACCCCGGCGTCATGAAGGACACGGCCGAGCAGACCGGCAAGCCCGTCTACATGACGGAGTCGGGCGGCATCGACGGCGGCACGATCCTCGACTACATGCGCCTCGACGCGGGCAACTACAACGCGTGGACGCAGATCACCGACCAGAACGGCGGCACGCTGCACTGGACGGACCAGCGCAACAACGACGTCGACTGGGACCAGGTCGCGAAGACCTCCCTGTGGAAGGACCGGCTCGTCACCGCCCACACCGACACCGGGACCTCGACCTTCAACCCCGTGCTCGGCGGCGTCGGTCAGTTCGCGCGCTACCTCGACCAGTCCGACGTGCGTGTCCAGTCGTCGGGCGCCGACGGCGGCGTGAAGAGCGTCGTGTACCGCGAGGACTCCCCGGGGAAGAACCCCAAGGAGTTCGTCGCGGTCCTCCAGAACACCAACGCCGCTCCGACGGAGACGAAGGTCGTCCTCGGCGGGGAGTCGTTCACCGCGACCCTGCCGGCGAGCTCGTTCTCGACGTTCCGCTGGACGTCGGTCGTGCCGTCCGCGAAGGGCGACCACGCCCCCACGCTCGGCGGCGTCGCGCCGGTGAGCGTCGACGCCGGGTCGGTGGCGACCGTGCAGCTCCGGGGCAAGGACCTGGACGGCGACCCGCTCGCCTACTACGGCCTCGACCTGCCCGCGGGCGTGACCGTCGACGCCCGGACCGGCGTCGTCCGGATCGCGCCGACCCGGGCCGGGACGTCCACGCTGACGTTCGTCGTCACGGACGGCGCGAAGAACACCACGACCACGGTGGACCTCACCGTGAACCCCGTCGCGACGCCCGTGGGCGACCGCGTCGAGGCCGAGGCGTTCGTCGGGCAGCATGGGTTCTCCGGCTCGTTCGTCGAGTCGACGCCTGGGACGAGCGGCGGTCAGGACGTCGGCTACACGGCCGCCGGGAACTGGCTCACCTACCTCGTCGACGTGCCGACCGCGGGGACGTACCGGGTCGAGTGGCAGGTCGCGAACGGCACGGGCGCCGCCGCACCGGGGGCGATCTCGCTGCGTGACGCGTCGGGCGCGAGCCTGACCGCCGTCGACGTCCCCGCGACCGGCGGCTGGTCGACGTTCCGGACCGTCACGACGACGGCCACCCTCGCGGCCGGGAAGCAGACGCTGACCGTGTTCTGCACCACCGGCGGGTTCAACCTCGACTACTGGCGGGTCGTCCCGCAGTAGTCCTGCCGGGCGGTCCGCCGCCCCTCGCGCAGGTGGTCGCCCACCGTCCGGTGCGTCGGACGGTGGGCGACCACCAGCGTGTGTCCCGGGGCCGCGGCCGCGGTGTGCCCGCGGGACGGCCGTCGGACGGCCGTGCGAGGGTGGCGGCATGGCAGCGACGCCCGCCCCGTTCCCCACCCCCGAGCTCGACTGGTCGCTCTTCGAGGTACCGACCGCGATGGCGATGGTCCGGTCGCAGCTCGGGTTCTCGTGGCTCGTGCTGGCGGAGCGGCTCGCGACGCTGACCCAGGACGACCTCGACTGGGAGCCGGGGCCGAACGCGCTGCGGGTGGTCCGGCGGGGCGAGCAGCGGTCGCCCCGCGTGGTCGGGGCGGGGGACTGGGTCGCGGAGTGGCCGGCGGGCGACGACTCGCCTCAGCCCCGGACGATCGCCTGGCTCGTCGCGCATCTCACCGAGGCGTTCTTCGAGCGGTGGGAGTGGACGTTCGGCGAGCACCGGCGCCGCCGCGATGCGGTCGACCTGTCGGGCGAGGTCGGTCCCGCGGTCGCCGGGCTCGTCGACCAGCTGACCCGCTGGCGTGCGGCCGTCGACGCGCTCGACGACGACGCCGCGTTCACGGTCGGTCTCAGCCAGGCCACCGAGATCGACCAGAGGGCGCCGTTCGGGTACCTCGTGCTCCACATGAACCGCGAGCTCATCCACCACGGCGCCGAGATCACGGTCCTCCAGGACCTGCACCGTGCGGCGGTCGCGAGGTAGGTCCCCGGAGAGCGACCGCGCGGGGCAGACCGCGGGACGGACTACGCGCCGGGGGCGGGCGGGGTCGGCAGGGCGCAGACGCCGTCGATGCACACGCCGGCGTCGGCTCCGTCCGTTCCTTCGATGCCCGCCACGACGAGGAACGGGGTGTCGCCCGCTGCCGGGCCCGCCACCTGGACCAGACCGGGGAACGCCGCGGCGGCGAGGTCCACGCCCGAGGAGGGAACGTCGTCGGGCGCGGGCGCGGGCGCGGGCGCGTCGGCGGAGACCGGGCGCTCAGGCACGCGCGGTCTCCGGCTCGGCGTCGCGCTCGGCGACGACGCGCTCGAGGACGGCCGAGAACGTCTCGGGCGACTGCGCGCCCGACACGCCGTACTTGCCGTCGAGCACGAAGAACGGGACGCCGTTGATGCCCAGCGCGCGGGCCTGGGCGATGTCGGCGGCGACGTCGTCGGCGTAGCGGTGGTCCGTCAGCGCGGCACGCGTCTCGTCCGCGTCGAGGCCGACCTCGGTCGCCAGCTCGACGAGGTCGTCGACGTGGCCCACGTGCTTCGACTCCGTGAAGTACGCGCGGAGCAGCCGCTCCTTCATCTCGTACTGCACGCCGTGCGCCTTGGCGTGGTGCAGGAGCTCGTGCGCGAGCAGCGTCTTCGTGTGCTGCAGCGTGTCGAAGTGGTACTCGAGGCCCTCGGCCGCGGCGAGCTGCGTCATCTGGCCGAGCATCTGCTCGACCTGCGCGGGCGCCATGCCCTTGTGGTGCGCGAGGAAGTCGATCTCGGAGCCCTCGAAGTCCACCGGCGTGTCCGGGGACAGCTCGAACGAGTGGTACTCGATCTCCACGGCCGGCGCCCCGGGCTGCGCGAGCGCGGTCTCGAGCCGGCGCTTGCCGACGTAGCACCAGGGGCACGCGACGTCCGACCAGACGTCGATCTTCACGGGCGCCGCCTGCGACGCGGAGAGGGTTTCGGTCATGCCTGGGGCAACCGTGACGGCGCTCGCGCCATTCCCCCACTCGCGTCTTCGCAGGCCCGAAAGCCGCGCGCCCCCGCGTTCGTCAGACTGGAGGGATGACTTCCGCCACCACGTCGAGCCCCGGGCCCGCCGCCCCGCCCGACGCGCGCACCCTCCGCCGCTGGCGCCGCTACCTCGCCGACGAGCGCGCCGAGGCCGCCGTCTACCGTGACCTCGCCCGCCGTCGCGTCGGCGAGGAGAGGGCCATCCTCCTCGCTCTCGCCGACGCCGAGGGCCGCCACGAGCAGCACTGGCTCGACCTGCTGGGCGACCAGGTCGGGGCGCCGCTGCGCGGCGACTGGCGCACCCGGTTCCTCGGTGTCCTCGCCCGGCGGCTCGGTGGCGTGTTCGTGCTCGCGCTCGCCCAGCGCGCCGAGACCCGCTCCGAGTACGCCGAGGACGCCGACGCGACCCCGCAGATGGCCGCGGACGAGCAGATCCACGCCGAGGTCGTGAAGGCGCTCGCGGCCCGCGGCCGGATGCGGCTGTCCGGGTCCTTCCGCGCCGCCGTGTTCGGCGCGAACGACGGGCTCGTCTCCAACCTCGCGCTCGTGCTCGGCGTCGGGGCGAGCGGGGTCGCGGCGAACGTCGTCCTGCTGACCGGCCTGTCGGGGCTGCTGGCCGGCGCGCTCTCCATGGGGGCCGGGGAGTTCGTGTCCGTGCGCTCGCAGCGCGAGCTCCTCGAGGCGTCCAACCCCAGCCCGGAGGCCGCCCACGCGCTGCCCCACCTCGACGTCGACGCCAACGAGCTCGCGCTCGTCTACCGGGCGCGCGGCATGACGGCCGCCGACGCCCAGAGCCACGCCGACGACGTGCTGCGCACGCTCACCGCCGCGACCGTGCTGGCGCCGTCGAACGCGGAGGTGGTCGACCCCGAGGACGAGTTCGAGACCCACGGGACGGCCTGGGGTGCCGCGTGGTCGAGCTTCTGCTTCTTCGCGTCCGGCGCGATCATCCCCGTGCTGCCGTACCTCTTCGGCCTCACCGGGTTCGCGGCCGTCGTGGTCGCCGCGGCGCTCGTCGGGGTCGCGCTTCTCGGGACCGGGGCCGTCGTCGGTCTGCTGTCCGGGACGTCGCCCGTCACGCGCGGGCTGCGGCAGCTCGCGATCGGGTTCGGCGCCGCCGCCGTGACGTACGTGCTGGGGCTCGCGTTCGGGGGCGTGGTCGGCTGATCACGCTCGGCCGGCACCGAGGACGAGGGATGCCGCCGAGGACGAGGGTTTCCGCCGAGTACGAGCGTCTCCGCCTCGTACTCGGCGAGAGATGCTCGTACTCGGAGGGGCGCGGCGCGCGGGGCGGGCCGGCGGTCACATCTCGGAACGTTTCGAGGCGGGTGAGCCGCTCCCCGTAGACTCCGACGAGTGCCCCGCCTCCTCGCCGACCTGACGCCGCTGCGCGTCAGCCCGGCGTACCGGCGGCTCTGGCTCGGGCTGGGGGTCTCCAACCTCGGCAGCCAGCTCACCGTCGTCGCCGTGGGCCTCCAGGTCTACGCCATCACGGGCTCGACGTTCGCCGTCGGGGTGCTGGGCATGTTCGCCCTGGTGCCGCTCGTGCTGCTGGGCCTCTACGGCGGGGCGCTCGTCGACGCGTTCGACCGGCGCAAGGTGGCGCTGCTGGCGTCCGCGGCGCTGTGGGTCATCACGGCGCTGATCCTGCTGCAGGCGGCGCTCCACCTGGACAACGTCTGGGTGCTGTACGTCCTGGTCGCCGTCCAGTCCGCCGCGTTCGCGATCAACAACCCCGCGCGCACGGCGATCATCCCGCGGCTCGTGCCGGCCCGGCTGCTGGCGCCGGCGAACGCGCTGCAGACCCTGTCCATGTCGATCGCGCTGACGGTCGGCCCGCTCGCCGGAGCATTCCTCGTCGCCGCGAGCGGGTTCGCGAGCGCGTACGCGATCGACTTCGTGCTCTTCACGTTCGCCCTCTGGGCGCTCTGGCGGCTCCCGGCGCTCCCGCCGATCGAAACCACCGTCGACGCCCCGCGCCCGGAGGTCGAGCGCGAGCTGCTCGACGGCGCCGGGGGAGCGGCCAGCGAGGCCGACGCGCCCGTCGTGGTGGCGCCCCGGCGGACCGTCGTCGGCCTCGGGTCGGTGCTCGAGGGGCTGCGCTACCTCGGCACCCGGCCGAACGTCCGCATGACCTTCCTCCTCGACCTCGCCGCGATGATCCTCGCGATGCCGCGGGTCGTCTGGCCCGCGGTCGGCGTCTGGTACCTGGGCGGCGGCTCGACGACGACCGGCTGGCTCAACGCTGCTTTCGCCATCGGCTCGGTCCTGGCGAGCCTGCTGTCGGGCGGCTTCTCGCACGTGCACAAGCAGGGGCGCGCCGTCGTGCTCGCGGTGTGGGCGTTCTCCGCCTCGACGCTGCTGTTCGGCGTGGTGCTCGTCGTCACCGGCCGTGACCGGCCCGACCACGTGCTCGTGTGGGCGCTCGTCCTGGCCGGGGTCGCGCTGGCGCTCGCCGGGGCGTCGGACGGCGTGAGCGCGATCTTCCGGCAGACCATCCTCCAGACGGCGACCCCGGACGACATGCGCGGCCGTCTGCAGGGCGTGTTCATCGTCGTGGTCGCGGGCGGGCCGCGGCTCGGGGACGTCGTCGTCGGGGCGAACGCGAGCTGGCTCGGGGAGGCGTGGGCCGTCGTCGTGGGGTCGGTCGCGTGCGCGGTCGTGGTGGGGCTGCTCGTCCGATGGAGCCCGCGGTTCCTCGCGTACGACGCGCGGCACCCCGAGGCCTGAGCGCTCGACCGTCACCCCCCTCCCGCGAGATACCGAGATTCGGCCGAGATACCGATGCAGACGCGGTATCTCGGCCGAATCTCGGTATCTCGGCGGGGTCGCGGGGGCGACGGGTGGTGCCTGCGGCGTCGTCGCGCTCCTGGCGTCAACTGGTCCAGACCACTAGTCTGAGGGCACTCGTCCGCGCCCCGCGCCGCAGCAGGGCCGACCCGCAGGAGGAAACGCCCATGGAGC
>Ga0164242_10006329_pt1 | contig 13049 bp, 12 predicted proteins | sample OricomgcompostMG_FD_108783 | JGI IMG/M metagenome (GOLD analysis project Ga0164242, IMG submission 108783) | Miracle-Growth compost microbial communities from Emeryville, California, USA - Original compost - Miracle growth compost (MG) ... | reverse complement strand
GACTGCTGAAATTTTCATGTGGGAGGTCTCGTGGGTGGAACAATCACCACGCAATCTATGTTCGATGCATTACTGCGGTGTGACATTCGCGAGACTTTGAAGAAATCGCTGCAATCGTTCGAATGGCTAACGATCGTGTGCAAACCTCTTACGAGACGGCAGCGTGCTGCCGAGAGTCCGAAAAACGGCCGAGGTGGGGTGACGCGGAAGGGGGTGACGCTCAAGGATGGCGCGGTGCATATCGGCGTGGATGCCGAAAGCGGCCTGACTTGGCAAAATTTACTTCAACCGTCGAAGGAGTCTATGTCCGACGTCGACACGGGCGTCCCGTTACCTGCTCCCGGGCATGGGCAAGCTTGCCTACCCAGTGCTTCCAGCGAAACAGCACCGCGCCCGGGGAGACCTCGTGCTGCGCCCTTCTGCGCGCGAGCATCGCATGGACATTGAAGCCGTAAGCGTTTTCGAAGGCCTCACGCGTGTCGAACTGCGTGAAATCGCCGTATTGCAGGTCTGCTTCAGGGAGCCCCCACGCCCGTGCCAAGGCGGGAAGATAGCGCCAGCGGCGCTGGCGCCGGGCAAGCATATGCCTCAATGATCTAACCAGCTGGTCGCGGTCGACGCCGGGCACATAGGGCTGCATCTGGTCGGCCACCATCGTCGTGGTCCAGTAATACAAGTTCTGGACCTGCCGGACATTACGCCACAATCCGCGTTCAGAAAGGTCGTTCATTGCAATGTCACATTGAAAGAAGTCGATTCGGGGCGAACCTCGCGGCACGCCCCGTCTTGTCTCCCTCATGCCTCGATTTGTCACAGACAATAGCAGACTGCGGGCGGTTACCGCGCCAATCGGGACCGCTGGCAGACGGACCGCCCCGTGGGAACCGCAAGCTCCAATCGCATCCTCAAAATCCCCGCACTCGATGAGGTGGTCCGTGATCTCGCAAATATATTTCCGACCGCGAATACAGCGTTCAAACCACGCCGAGCGCCCGATTGAGCTGCCACCCATATTCGAACAGTTCAAGATCCGGGTTCCTCTCAGCAAGCTCGACGTAACGCACCGACTGCTGCGCCCTCACCATGCCCAATACAACCTGCCGCCCTTCCGGGCCCCGAGCGCCATAGAAGGCGTTGAGCGCCGCGACGGTCATCGGGCCGATCGCACCATCGACGACCAGGTCGATAAATGTGGTACCGCGAAGGTTCAGCACGTTCAATGCGCGCTGCAGAAATGCGATCCCGGTGGCGGGTCCCATATTCACGCCCACGTCGAACAGTTTTTCGGCAAGCGCCGGGTCGATCGCATCGACCTGGTCGAGTCGCGGGCTCGTCCAGTATCGATTCCGGTAAATGGAAACCGCGACGTCCCTTGGCATGTTCTTCATCGGCCCGGCATAACCATAGGCCCTCGCGACGGCTGAAGTAATGCCCCATATCGTTTCGCCACCGGAATCGGCAGGGTTGTTCGTATAACCGCCCTCGCGTTCGATCACCGCGCCTATATAAGAATCGATACCCATTTTATTTCCCTGGAATATCTAAAATTCGCCACGAAGCGCGGTCAGATAACGAACGCGATCAGGGAGGCGCGTAACGCCTACCCATGGGTGCCATTAGATGGAATCCGCCGCCCGGGCTTCGCGAGTGTTTTCATAACACGCAGGATTATTCCGGCCACCTGGACGCCCGTATCGCGAGAACGTAGCTCTCGTTGGCGGCCGAATCACTCTTGATCACCCGGCCATCCTGAAGATCGACACGGTAATAATCGTCGGTCCCGATCACGGGCCTCAGAGTCCAGTAATTGCCGGGCAAAAACCCGGCCGCCGAATAATGGGTCAAATCTCCCCACTCTCCCCAGAGCGCGCCCATCTTGCCGCGAATCGCTATACTTTCGACGGTTCCCCCGGTCAGGTCGAGCACCGACGGTAGAACCGCAACCGGATTAGTTTTCGCCCAATCCGACGCCTCGCTGAAGCTCATAAGTGCATCGCCATTATTGCAGTACCATCTTTTCAGCGTGAAACTGTATGTCTGCGTTTTTCCCGGGCCATTGGCCGGCGCCCAGCTGATGGTGACATTGTCCAGATTGCCTCTGCGTGTAAACCGCACTTTCCCGTCAATCACCTCTATCCACGGTACATTCGCTGTCCAAACGTACTCCGATGCACTTCCGCCAGTCAATTCTATGCTGAACTCCGCTCCCTCAAATGCCGTGGTAGGAAATCCCGCATCGAGGGCAAAGGTATATCCGTTAGCTGAAATAGCGCTCGGCTCCGGGACGGGCGCAGCCGCTGTCACGGTCAGGTTCGTAACTGATCCGTTATACATATTGCCAGCTGATATGTAAGAAATAAAAGCCACCGATAGTTGACCCTCTGTAGCCTCAGGTTCACAGAACACGGTGAAGGTTCTCGATTCATCCCAACGGCCGGAACCATCTGTGGCCACGAGCTCGGCCGTCAGACCATCTTGAGCTATCGATAAAGCTTCTGTCTCTTTGCGTGACATATCGGCTATCTTGAATGCGGAATCTCCGGCAAGCTCCACTATTATCCGGGAGCCAGGAGTCGCGAAACTGTCGTACGTTGTGAACCAGAAAGGTATATCGATCCCTTTCCCAGGCGCCACATAGAATTGACGATCGCGCAAAGTGAAATAAAAATAGTTTGTTACTACCTGGATATCGCATTGACTTCCCGGGACATCAGTCGATGAAAAATATTGCAATGAGCCATACAGTTCGAGATCCGCAGGCACATCATCGTCGGCCAAGAATGTTACTGTCTTGTGCGCGATGCCTTGTTCAGCTGGCCTGGGATTGACGAGATCCGCAGTTTTTCGATCAGCATTTATAATCACCGATTCAGATGCCACGGAAGACATGCCAGTTATTTTTGTATATGGCGGCGCCGTTATACTGATTTTTGAACCCGAGGGCGGAATGACGCCATTCGTCTTGAAATAATATTCAAACTCATAGCTGCCGCCGGGTTTAATCGAATCTTTGTTCGAAAGCGCCTCGAGATGAAGCTGGTATGTCTCGATGGAAATTTCGCATCTTACCCCGGGGTTATCATCCGACGAAAAATATTGCAAAGAGCCAGTTAATATTCCTTCAGGAGCCTCGGCATCAACCAACAGCGTTATTGTTCTATCCCTTCCCCATGGGGTTGTGCTTTCTTTTGTCACAACATCGGCACTTGCCCCATCCGGCGATATCGAAAGCACTTCGCTGGCATTGCGGGACATATCGATAATTTTGGTATGGTCCGGAGCAACTGCATGAATTTTCGATCCGGGAGACGGCGGCCTGTCGTCGGTGGCAAAGGTGAATGAAACATCAATTTTTTCAGCCGCGGTAGATCTGGGCACATAATTTTGCGAGATATCGTAAAACGATTCGTTTATTATTCTGAAATTCGAATTCACCAGTATCTGCAATACGCCGCCGGACCGATTAGGAAAATCCATTGCGATAATGCCCAATCCTGTTGCAACAGGCGGATTTTTCTCCGCGATCAGGTTCAAGGTTCGAGGGTTCAGTTTTTCAGCCGCCTGACTTATGGTCTGAACTAATGGAATCCCCTGTTTGCTTATGAAATTGAGAAATAAATCGCTGCCGCCATTTTTATGATTTGATATGGTGGAATCCAGGTGAGTTGATATGTCCCGGACCTTCTGGTCAAATGACGAAGGATCATAATTATCCTGGACATGAAGCTTGGCCCATTGGATGCCGGGTAATGTACCTACGTTTGATATAATGACAATCTTGCCCCTGACATCGCCCAATAAAGGGACCTGGTCAGTTACGTACATGATATCTTTATAGTTAGAATAATATACATCATTAAAAATCTTCACAAACTCGCTGTTGCTCGCCTGTGAATTTTCCTGCTTGACCCTCATCAACACGGTTTCGGAGGGGCTGTTTGACAGGAACTCCCTGCATATTTTTACGACGTCGCCAAAATTAATTTGCTGATATACGATCCCGTGATAAATATAAAAAATACCGTCGTCGACGAAGCATCTAATATCCAGAAATCTTATTCCGCTATTCAGTTGCTGAAGCAGGGTTTGCTCCTGACAAATAATTACCCCAAAGACATCGCCATCGTTAGAATAGGTTGCCCCCGATTCGTGAGTCCCGGGTATAGTCAAGCGGCCTATGCTGGTCGAATCGCTTATGCCCTTCATCCACGACGCCGCACTCCAGTTCTGAGATTTCTCAAAAACATTGAAGGATACGGATGAAGTATTCCCCGCCGTACCCGATTCAGCAATGCTGTATAACTTCTGGGTGTCGCCTTTTACAACAGAATTATAGGAATTCGACCCAATGGCCGGGTTATTCCAGTACAGCTCAAACTCGGAACCCAGGCTTTCGCCCGTAACCGGCTCATACCAGACATAGCCCTCTGTGCCTGTAAGCAGCCCCGCAGACTCGGCCGTCCAGGCAGCTACCTTCCCTGCGGAAATTTTTTGCGGCGGCGCAGAACCGAATATTCCGTGCTCTAAACTGGTTCCCTTCAGCTTTAATTCAGAACTGGTGAAGTTATTAAAATTGATATTAACCTGCCTGGCTGCGTGCGGTTCTATTTTCGAAACCAGCCTGCCTTTATCCCGATTTGACATGATATGCTTCTCCGAAACAACAATAATGCGTTCAGAAACGCCTCATTGGACGGTACATAGACCTCATTGCTGATTACTGTCCGCATGCAGAAACCAGTGAAATCATATGGCGCGCTGGGGCGCCGATTTTCTGCCTGCGTATCTACCGATTATCGGTTGATCATTTTGCCGGCCCTATCCAGCGCCTTATCGTCAGCGCCCGCCACCGAAACCGGAAAGTTCGCGGACGTCTCGTCCGTCACGAGGCCCGGCGAAACCGCGAACTGCGTGATGATGCGCGCCTGCGCATTTGCATCGCCGGTCGTACCGAAAAGAAACGCAGTCACGTTGCTGCTTTCTTTCAGGAAGTACATCACGAGAGCGCCGGCGGTGGCCGCGATGGTCGGATCGCGCAGCGTGCCGTCGGCATAACCGAGCAGCACGAGAAACACCACCCCGATGGTCGCCGTGACGATCGCACAGCCCAGCGTTGGCCTCATCCAGTCGCCCGGCTGCTTCGCCGCGAGTTCCCGTGCACTGTCACGGTCGGCCGCTTCCGCCTGATATTGCGCGACGCGCTGCACGTCGGCCGCCGTCTGCGCCGCCAGCTCCGCCTGCCGCTGCTGAAGCGCGATATTCGCGAGTGCAGCCTGGTTGGAGAGTTCGGCCTCGCGCAGTTTGACGAGCAGTTCGGGATTCTCCGCGATCGCCGTCGCCGCCGCGTCCGGATCGTCGGCCGGCGTGCCCGTTACCGACGAGATAATCGCGCCCACGGTGCCGCCGGCAATCGTGCCGATTGGCCCGAGCATCGATCCGAGTAATGGAGCCGCTTTTGCGATCACCGGTGCGAGGTCACTCCAGTTCATCCCTTTTCTCCCAGCGCGTCACAAGCGGCGTGCGCAAGCAGATCAGGCCACCGAGGATCAGACAAAACCCGGCCGTGGCAACGAATTCGCCCGGCCACACGTTCGTATAGCCGAACCAGATGAGACCCGCGAGGTTCCACGCGACGCCAGCCCAGAGCACCACGAGCGCCGCCCGCCAGTTCCAGGACTGCGGCAGTGCGAGCATCCAGTTCGTTACAGCGAACAACACCACGTGCAACGCGGTATACAGCCAGGCAAACCACGTCATTTCCGCTCCCCCTTTTTTGATCCGGCAACACGATCCACGAATCGATCGGCGATCGCGTCACCGCGGCGCTCAAGCACCCGGATCATGATTCCGACGAGCATCGGCCCCGCGACGCCGAGCGCGAAGCCGACCGCGTGATCGAGTGCGGCGCTGCTGCGGTGCAGGTACTCGACCACGGCCGGCGCGCCGTAGAGGCCAACCGCGACGCCGGCCGCGAGCTGGCCGACCGCGACGTGCGGCGACGGAGGCTTGCGCAGCACGAGGTAAATGCTCGCTCCAACGAGCCCGGGCACGATGTTCGCGAGCGACTCGCTCAGGTATTGCGCGTAAATCACGCTGCCTCCCGTGCCGCGAATGCCCGGCTCGCGCGCCGGCTCAGGTCGCGCCGTTGCCGGCTGGCAATGCGTCCACGACCGTGTCCGTCGTTTTCACCGGCGTGTAGGTCGTCTGGTCGTCGGCCAGCCGCAGCGGGACAGTGACCATATAACTGAGGCACAGCTGCGGTGTATTGCCGACCGCCTGCCAGAAATTGCCGAGGCTGTTGAGTTGTTCCGCCGGCGGAATGACCCTGAGATACGACCCGGGCAGCGACGGGAATGAACGCTGGTTGACCAGCGCGTTAAGCACGTTATTGACGATTCGCAGTGCCTGGCTGTCGGCGCGGCTGGACGGCGAATCGCTGCTCGTGCTTTGCGTCGGTTCGAAATAGGTCACCAGATAGCAGCAGCGGATATTCACGTAGCCCGGCAACAGCTGGCCGGATGCCTGCACGTACTGCCGCGCTTCGCCGGATCGCAGTTGCAGGTCCTCCTGAATGTCGTACAGGAAGACGCAAACCGTCGGCACATCCGGCTTTTCGTCCTTTTGCGGCATATCGAAGCGAATCGTCACGCCATCCGGCAGATAGGCGATCAACGCCTGTTCGATTGCGGTGTTCAGTTCGATCAGCGTCATGTCCGACGCGATCGGGTCTGCCCTCCCCGAGGGGGGCGTGGTGTCGGAATCCGGTGTCGTGGACATTCGAATACTCCATTGCCAAACGGCGGGTTGCTCAAATTACTCGTCCCATCTTCGACAGTTCGCGCTGCAACGCGCGGTCGATGTGCTTCCGATGGATGCAGGGTGCGTCATCGCTCGCCGCGAGCCAGCCCGCCAGCAGCGCGATGTTGCGGATGTTCGCGCCGGTCAGTTCCGCGCGGCGGGCCAGCGCGGAGAAATCGACGTCTTCGGCGACCTTCACTTGCGCCGGCCAGATCGAGCGCCACATTTGTTCGCGCAGCACCGCATCGGGAAACGGAATGCGGATGATGAACGTAAGCCGTCGAGTGAAGGCGTCGTCCAGGTGCGAGCGATTGTTGGTGGCGAGTACGACGAGGCCGGGATAATTCTCGAGCCTTTGCAACAGGTATGAAATTTCGATATTGGCGTAACGATCGTGCGAGTCCCGGGTTTCGCTGCGCTTGCCGAACAACGCATCGGCTTCGTCGAAAAAAAGCAGCCCGCAATCGGTCTCGGCGAGATCGAAAATCCGCGCGAGATTCTTTTCCGTTTCGCCGATATATTTATTGACGACGGTGGCGAGATCCACCTTGATCATGTCGACGCCGAGCGCACCGGCAAGCACCTCCGCGATCAAGGTCTTGCCGGTACCCGAGTCGCCGTGAAACAGCGTGCTGATGCCGGTGCCGTATGCGATTTTGCGCGCGAAGCCTCGCGCGAGCAGGTCTTCCCTGAAACGTACCGCAGCCAGGACTTCTTCCAGTTGCTTGCGCAGATCGTCGGCGACGACGAGGTCGCCGAAATTCCGGCGCGGCTCCACCCGCGTCGCGAGATTGCCGAACGCCCGCTGCGAACGCTGCCTGAACGCACGCTTCAGATCGATATCGGCAAGCGCATCGGCGCCGCGATGCCGGCGATAGACGTCGGCCTCGTTCAATGACTGCAGCACGGTATCCGGCGCGGGACGAAAACGCCGCACCAGCATCCCCGCATCGACGCCGGGTTCCACGCTGTATCGCCGCAGCAGGCTTTCCAGCAGGTGAACCTCGTCTTTCACGGCGCTCTCCGGCATCGGCACCACAACCTGGGGCACGTCCGGCAACGGCAGCAGGGGCACGTCCTTTCCGCTCATGCAGAACAGCGGGAGCGGATGTTCAAGCAGGCGAGCGTTCAGCCAGTTTGCGGACTCCGGATGCTTCTCCCAATACGCGTGCAATTCGCGCAACACGAGGCAGGCGGCATGGAGGCGCGACTCGCGCAACGCTTCGACGAAACATCCACGGAAGGCCGTTGCATCATGGGGCGCCTGCTCCATATCGAATAACAGCAGCCTGGCGCCGGCCACACCGACCGCGCGCGCGAGCGCCATCTGCCGGCCCTGGTCCGTGCCGCCCTGCAACGAAACCAGCAACGCATGCGGTACCGGCTTGCGCAGATAGCCCGATAATTGATCGGTCAGTTCAGGCAGCAGATCCGGTATGTCAGGTGCGTCGAGCCAGCGGCAGCAGGATTGCGCGAGCGGCGTATCCCGGCCGCAAAGGTACCGGTAAACATGCGCGTTGCCTTGCAGGAAGGCGGGCGGCTCCCCGCCGCGAGATGTCTCCGGCACGGTGACCAGCGCATCGCGAATCAGTGCGGACCGGCCGGACAGGCACGTCTCGTTGTCCACCCTGTCGGCATCATCCCGGCTAAGCAGATTGAGAACGAGTTCCGGCGTCGGCCAGCGCTCGCTTGCATTGCCCTGCAAGGCCGCGAACAGCAGACTGGCGCTCCCCGTTGCCAACGGCATCAACGAGAACAGCAGCGCGTCGCGTTCGAACTGATTCAGTTCGAACCGTTCGATCAACAACGCCAGACGGCTGCCCGCTGCAATGACCGCTCGATCCGCTTCCGCGTGGCTCCGGCGGCATTCGTCCGAATGCCACGCCGGCATGGTCAGATGCCAGCGGGCAAGCATGTCCAGCTGCGCGGCCGATACATCGGCGTCGGACTCGTGAGACGACTGGCGCTGAACCCGCTGATGAGCGGCGTTCAGATAGCGCTGCAATGCCTTCTCGATGCGCGCGAACTGCTGCTGCAACACGACAAAATGCGAGTCGTCCGTAGCGGCTTGCTCTATCGGGGTCACGGGGGCGGCTGCAGTCATGTGTCGTTGCTCCGGTTCCAGTCAGGCGGCAGCGCGGGAATTGTCCAGCGCACTTGCAGCGGTCGTTTCAGCCATGGCAGGGAAACCGCCGTCAACGACCACGGCAGGTCGACCAGCAGAAAATCGCTTGCATGCGGCATCACCTGCAATTCGTCGTGATCGTCCAGATCGAACCACAGGCCGGCGCGATGCAAGAACAGTTCGCGGACGTCGTTCGCCGTACAGCGCGCCAGGCGAGGTATGCGGACGGGAAATACGGAAAGCCAGTCGTCGATCGCGAGAGCGATCTCCTCGGGAACGGGTTCTTCGTACAGCGGAGACTCCGCGTATGGCGGCAGACCGCATAGCCGCCGTGTCAGCACCATGCGCTCGGGATCGCAATCGTCGGCGCCCCAGATCAGCGCATCGAGCCAGCGCGCTGCGCGATGTTGCGCGGCTTCGTCGATAAACCCGTCCATGCCGAACAGGCCGAGTTCGGCAAACAGTTCCGGCAGCAACGGCCAGAGCAGCACCCCTCCCGCGTTGGCGACCATCACGGGCTCTTGCGCGACTATCTTCGATTGCGCGGGCATTTGCTTCGGGCCTTTCGATTGGATGTCCGTCCGTGGCCCGGGCTCCGTTCCGGATTCCGCCAACGCCCGTTGCGTCGTTGCGTCGTCCTTGCCCGTTGCGTCCGTCTTTCCTGTTGCGCCAGCCTTGCCTGAATCTCGCTGCGCCGGTTTGGCAGCGGCGCTCGCCGCTGAAAGAGACGAAGCAATCTCGGCGTACCAACCGCTTTGCCTCAGCAGCATATGGCACCAGTCATTCCATTCACGCGCCGCCAATGCAGTCAACTCGAACAGATATCGGAGCCACGGATAAAAGTCCGCGTCCGGCGGCACGAATACCTGTTGCCCCGCAAGCGCCGGCACCTCGGCGCTGTCGGTCACGCCAATGCAGATCAGCGACGCGACCACCAGCATGGCTTCCGCCTGCGGCGAGCGAAGCAGCCCGGAATTCGCAGCGGGAATCAACTTCTCGCCGGGCCGCAATGCGGCGAAGCGCGCTGCGACGACTGGATCGCGCGCAGCAGAAATTGCCGCCGTCTGCATGCGCCGGCAAAGCATGCTGCGGTCAGATTCGCTCAGTGTTCGCAGCAGTTGCTCGCGAAAACCGGCATGCAGGCACGCGCGGGCGACGCGTAGGCATTGCTTATCGGTCAGTCCTGCGGGATCCAACGGGACGTCGTTCAACTCGCCCGCCGGCACGATTATTTGCTGCGTATTTGCAGGCAGGTCGGCATCGTCAGGCGGCGTATCGGGCCGCGTCGAAAGTGTCAACGGATGCGCTCGTAAATACCGCTCCAGGTGTTCAAGCAAGCGGCTCGCAAAAATCGCTTCGAATTGTGATAGCGGGATCGTGCCCAGATCGAGCGTCAATCGTTCGATCCGGCAAAATGCGCTCAACGGCACTGACCGTTCCAGCGCCTGCCCGATCTGTTCCGCCAGTCCGTGAAAGAAAAGCTGACCGCAGCGCTGTGCCAGGACTGCGGCGTTGCTGCGGGAGACCCGGACGGACAACGTGACGCGTTCGATTCGAGAACTCATGGTCCATGCCACCCCGTCACGGCGGTCGCCGCTACGACTTCATGATGAACGCAAGAATGTAATAGGGCGGAGTAATGGTGACTGTGTGATCGTGGCTCGCCTGAGTGGCCGACCCGCTATGCGAGTGGGGGCTAGATGCACCCGTCATGCTGGATAGGACAGACACCCACATACCTCCACTGGCTGGTCTTGTCTGGTCCCAGTTTGTGAATGCCCACGTCGCTCCATCCCCCGCGATGGGCGCGAGATGGGCTGGTGCCCAGGTCGGGGCGGCGCTGGACGAGGAGGCCATGGCATACTGGCCCAGACCGTGACGGTGCCCGGGAAGCTGTTGCTCGGAGAGGGTGGTATCTCCGATGGTCACGGTTATTGCGGGCGTAACCGCATCAGCTTTCGCCGAGTAACTCTTGCTGCTCCCACTACCGTTGAAGCTGCTACTGCTCGACGTCCCCGAATCCGCCAGGTTCCCGCCCAGAACAAAACGATCCACGAGATTCGGCGTGCCGTTCGTTCCATCGCATAATGCCCAGCCGTTGGGGATGGTCGCCCCGGAGAACATCATGATCATGCCTTTCTGGAAACCCGCGCCAGAATCAACGGACAACCCATCACTAGCTAGCGCCAAACCGGAATTGGGCGCTAGTTTGATGCTCAGCCCCTCGGCACTTGTTCTCACCAGGCCCAGTCCCTGCTTAACCTCCAGCACAGCTGGCGTTTCCTCATTAAGTTCAAGAGACCATCCAAGGCCAAGCGTAAGGCCACTTTGTGCATCCACCTTGAAGGGATCCGCCACCTTCATCGCGAGCTTCCCCGTGCTGTCCGCCTGAAGCCCCGCGCCAGCCGTTCCATCCTGATCGGGATTGGCCCCGACCGCGCGGCGGCCAACATCCGCGATGTCGATCAGATCGGCAAAGTCCTGCTCCAACGGAATGCTCTGCGACCTGAATTTCGTCTTCAATGCTGACGTTGCGGGTCCTACCGTTGCACGTGGTTGAGCAGCGCCATCGTCCTCAGACCCGGGCGCTACATTATCTTCATCAGCCATGATGGATATCCTCATGCAGGTAATGGATTAATCGGTTCAGGCAAGGACACCAGGCAAAGCGACGCCAACCGTGGGTGGCCCCGAAACCAGGAGCGCTGTTGCGATCAGCTATTCAGATAGCGCGACCCGGAACTTACCGGTACATAAAACAGGTTATGGGCGAGTATCGCGTCCGTATTCCACTCACTGCCCTGCGCACCCACGACCTCGAGCCGCTCGTCCGCCGAAGCGATCTTCATCAGGCCGATCCCCAACTCGACCTGGGGCCGCACACCCAGTGCAAGCTGGAACAGCAGTTGATAGGTGTAATCGCCCACTGCCGAGTCGTTGGCGAGCCAGCGCTTGTAGGTGGCCGCGAAGCTGCGGAACTGGTCGGTGCTGAACCAGTAGAACTGCACCCCGACATCCGCCGGAATTTCAGACAGCACGCTCTGCTTGACCCATTGCGCTGTCATCGTCGGGTCGGCCACACCGTCGAACATCGCCCGGTCAAATACCAGGCTGATCGTGAACGAAAAGCGGTCCGTCACGTTTTCGGTCTCATACCAACGATATTTGCTCGCCACCTCGGAGTTGGGAAACGCGCTGTCGGAAGATACGACGTACGTACCTTTGAGTTCATCGATGCTGACCACGGTTGCGACGATCGAACTGTCCTCTTTCACCGCCCCGCTCCCCGGTTAGCGGCCCAAAGCCCTGACCGATCGTGATCGTTTCGCCCACCTGCAGGCGCACCGGAAACGGACTCAGCGGGCTCGCCGCGAGGCGTCTCTGGTCGCCGTTCAGCCCGGACTGGTCGTCCGCATAGCTCAGCTGATACACCATCGTGCTCATCCAGACGCTCGCGCTGCGCCACTGCAGCGTTTCGGCCTGCAAAGCCGCCATCACGCGGTCGAGGTTGTTCTCCAGAATCGTGTTTTCGGAAATGGAAACGCGGAAGTACGTTGTTCCCACAACACGTACGGTCAGCGTCCGGAGCACTGCGCTAGCGCTGCTATCGAGCAGGAGATCGATCAGTTCGCCGGCAACGAGGTGGCTTACATCGGTTGATAGCGACAACCAGTCGTCGACTATTTCCCCCTTCGTGATCGGAAACGACTCGTCGGCAGGAGTCGCGGGAACCGGCGGCAGCAAGCTGCGGTTTTCCACGAGATAAAACGGCAGCCTGCCGATGTCCGCCGCCGGATCGAACAGTTCGCCGCCGACGCCAAGCCGTGCGGCAATCCGCTTTTGCAGAGCCGATACGCGATCGGGACGGATATTCGCCCGGTGATAGCCGAGGTCGCCCATTTCCGCGAGGTACCCGCGCTGACTGGCCAGAAACTCGCCGATCGACGTCGACAAGGTGCGCGGCGCCCTCGTCGCGCCGAAATAACCAAGCAGATAGTCGATCAGCTTCATCTCCTGGTCCGGGTCCTGTTCGCGCGCCTTCAGCAACGCGAGCAAAGCCGGTTTGTAGCGCTGATGTACTTGATTGGATACCGTGGCTTGCGCGAACGGCCATTGCCCGCCCCAG
>Ga0164242_10006328_pt1 | contig 13051 bp, 18 predicted proteins | sample OricomgcompostMG_FD_108783 | JGI IMG/M metagenome (GOLD analysis project Ga0164242, IMG submission 108783) | Miracle-Growth compost microbial communities from Emeryville, California, USA - Original compost - Miracle growth compost (MG) ... | reverse complement strand
GCCTCCTACGTCTGCTGAGTCTTTTGATTCGCCAATCTTGTACTTCCCGTAACCGTGCTGCTTGATGTACTTCGCACGAAACGCCGGATCGGAATCTAAGCGCTGCGCTTCGTGCTCGGTCACGCCGTTGTCCAATATGTTGTAGCCCCACTTGTCGAAGTTGTAGCGCACGAGCCGCTCGCCTTGTTGATTGAAGCGAAGGTCATATTGGGCGCACTGAAACGTGATTGGACCACCTGCCATCTGGCCTTCACGGCACAACTCAGCGAGTGATGGGAGCGGTCGACCATAGGCGTCGAATCGCTGGCCTGTCGCTGGGTCGTATCCTTGCGCAAGAGCTATGCTCGGCAGCAGCGCCGCCGCGAGCAATGCGGTCTTGATCGTCATCGGTTTTTCCTTATTGTTGTTTCCGTAGGTGCGATTCGCACGATGTACAGCGAAGCCCGATTATCCGGTCGTTTTTCCAATCGTTGTAGATGCACCCTGCCTATCGTGGGCAGTCCGCGCGCTTGCCGATCTGCGATTGATTTGCGGCAGGACGCGTATGGGACTCGCGCTAGTGTTGCGTGCGCGCGACGGACAGCGAAACGGATAGACGGACGTTGGGGAAGGCCCGCCGAGAAGAGCGAACGAGCGCTATAGAGTGTTCGGAACGGCGGTCGCCTAGCTTCGGCCAGCGCCGAGCGAAACGAGCCACGTGAACATCGACCACGCGCGGGCTTCCTGCTGCTCTCTCTTCGCTTTTCGCTCTGCATCGCTCATTCGGCCTTCGTCGCGTGCTGCTCTGTGCGTACTCAAGTGGAACAGCCCATCATCGGGGACAGTCGAGCGCGGCCGCATGGCGTGTTCGATGCGCTCGCGGCTCGTCGGCTGGCGGTCGTTCTCGCGTGCTGCTTGCGCCTGCCCGATCACGTCTGCTCGCTCGATGGACTGTTGAAGCTCAAGCGACGGATCGAAGTTGATGCTTGATCCGGTGTCTTCGCGCCATTGCCGCTGGTCGATGGAGGGTGCACCGGACGGCTCGAAGGTGTCGAAGAACCCGGCTGCGGGCTTCTGCTCTTCGGCTGCGGGCGCTTTCGATGGTCGCTTGGATCGTAGGCTCATTGCTTGTTCCCCTGTTGTGCGCCAACTGCTCCGAAGGTACTTATGGCTCTATTTGCAGAACGACGGGCCGCGCCGGACAAGCGCGCTTCTGCTTCGGGTGAACCCGGTTCAGGCCATCTATGCGGCGCTTGCGGTTCGCCGCGAATCCACGCGAACACTTGGTCAAGCGTGGCAATGTCGCCTTCGGTCACGCTCGCAGCCCACGCAGCCCAGCCGCACCACCCTTCGGCCCACGCGCAGAACGTGACCCCGTCTTCGACCGTCACGAACTCTCCTTGATCGTCGGCAATCGCGTCATAGACTTCGATGGACTCGCCGCAAATGAGGCTCTTGTAGATGAAGCGTACGACCCAATCGCCCCAATAATTGCGTGCCTTGACCAGTTGATCGAGCCATACCGCGCTCTGGCCGTCTGTCAGGTTGTAGATGATGCTGCTCTTTTCATACGGGTGATTGACGTACAGCGCGAACCAGCCGGACGGATCGAAGCTGTTGGCCGGGTTGCCGCTGCGTGATCGTTCGTCTTCCGGCAGGTCGCGCTCGTTCCCATAGCACGCGTAGAACGCTGATAGGTCGCGCTCTGCACCCTTGTCGAGTGTCGAGAAGGCGACACGGTTCGCAACGCGCCGCCCGTGCTCGTTGAGGATGACGCGATATTCCTGCACGTCCATCAATGCGCCTTTGCTTTCGCTACCGGATCGCCGGTCAGCTTGTAGAAGTCTGCGAGCGTGTGACCGATCCGCGTATTGCCCTTGTCGTCAATGATCGTGATGCCGAACAGCACGTTGAGTTCCTTCGCTGCCGCGATGCGCTCTGCTCTTTTTGCCGTTTCATCGGTGGCGATGGAGAAGAGCACGCGGGCTGCTTGTTCGGCGTCCCAGATTGGGTTGTCTTTCTTCGCTGCCACTGCCGCGACCAACGTGCGCTTGTAGGCGTCCGACGTTTCGATCAGGTTGATGTACGTGTACGGGTTCATGGTCATGACGTATTCAGGACCGAAAGCACCCGTCAGCGCCGCGATGCTGGCGTGGCCGTCCGCACGAAGGTTGACGTATCGAAGCAACGCAGCCTTGTGGTAGTGCGCGATGACTTCGTTGTTGAAAGTGTCCGGGTCTGCGATGGTCATGATCGGCTCTCGATTCGGTGTCTCGCGCGTATGATCGCCGCGCCCGGTGTCGATGGCTACGTGTTCGAATGTCGTGGGCGTAGAGCCGTTCGTGCGGTCGGACAGACGGTTCTGTGGGCTGGGGCGATGCAGGCCGGGAGAACACGGTTTTCGCTGGTCGGCGCGGATTCGTGGGTCGTTCGGGGCGGTCGGCTCCGGGCGGGAATATCGCCGCTCGTCCTTCTCGCGTCCCGCGCATTCGTCAACTGTTACCCGGTCTGTGCGCGACAGCCTTATTCGGGCAGGGTGCTGCGCCGTCTGGTTGTGGCCGACGATATTGCCGCGTGGTGCTGCGCTGTCCGGTGTGGATGGTCCTTTGGTGACGCTCCGCGCGGAGCGGGCCTGTGGCGATAGCCGCAGGATGGTGGATTGTTCGGCCTATTCCTGCGTGCTCGCCGCCCGTGCTGTTCGAGAATAAGACCGGGAATAGCCGCGAGGCAAGCGGAGCTTGGGTTTCCGCTCCCTTATTCCCTATTCCTCTTATTCCTATAGGGACAGAAAGAGGATAGAGATAAAACGTAGCCTTATACGTTCGGCAACGCGAAAGAAATCGGGAATTCGGAAATAGGCCGACCCGCCCATGTACAACCCACGCGGCAGTAGGCAGAGCGGTGAACGCGTTATTCCCCGGCTTATTTCTATTCCCGGCGCGCCTCTTCCCGTCGCCGGGAACCAGGCCAAAACGCACCAAGAACAAAGGGCGGCGAGCCCATCAAAGAGCCCAGCCGCCCATAACCAACCGTGAGAATGCAAGAACTGGTTGCCAAGAATCACTCAGAAGGGATGGCCGCCTGCATCGCAATTCTCCTTCCTTTCATGTGCAGGTATATCGGCAAGCGTCGATACCGCCTCAGCATCAAAGTCCACGAACGATTGACGCGCTGCCAGCTTCTCCGACAATGCCTCTTCGCCATCGCATCCAGCGAACTTCCACGACACGACTGTGCCGGTCATCTTTCCCTTCTTAACAGCACGCTTCGTCTTCATTGCGCCACGCGCTTCCATCGCCTTCTTCAACCCCGAAGCGAAGCCGGTGACGCCCGCCATCGGCCTTCCGGCTTCTGTGCTGATCGCACGGATGAGCGTCGCATCATCAACATACAGCATCTTGCCGCCGCCTTTTCCGTCTCGCGCACGTCCATCCACGATCCACTTCTCGCAGGCCATAAGTGCCGAATCAATAAACGGATCAACCAGAGCATCAGTTAGCGTGCCACGTTCCGCAGCCACCTCAGCAGCGTTGAAGTCCTTCACAAGCAATACCACTTCGCCGACGAATTTCTCATACTTCCTTTCGCCATTATCTTCGAACCATTTGGCGCACTCCGCCATGATCTGCCACACTTCGTCTTCGAGAGTTTCCCAAAATCGGTCGGGAACAACGAAGTCGCGCCGCCACTGCGGCTGTCCGTTCTCGTCAGGAAGCTGGCCGCAGAACATCGGATAGAAGCGCCGATTGCCCGTCTCATCGCGTTGCAACCCTTCGTACTTGTTCCCGTCCATCACAATGACGAACTGCCGCTGCTGCATGAACGTGCCTTCGAACTTGTAGTGGAGTTGATCAGCAGTACGTGTAACGAAGTCCTTGATCTTGTTGAGATCGCCCTGCTTAAAGCCAGTCATTTCTCCGACAGATGCGATGACGCTTTGCCCGGTGATATTACGCAGAAAGTCGAGCCGGTCGCCATCCAGATTCAACTGCACCGAATCGGTCTCTTCGTTGCCGGTGATGATTTGCGCCAAACGTTTTGTGAAGCGCGACTTGCCGCAGCCTTGAGCGCCGAACAGACTCAGCACGATAGGCGCCAGCGAGCCGGGAATCATCACGCGCGAGTATAACGACAGCCAGAAGTATTTACTGACCAGCTTGTTCAAATCATTTTCGCGGCAGTCGAACATCTCGATTAGCTTCGTTTCCAGCCTAGGCGTCTTGTCCCACTCCGGCAGCTTCGTCTCGACGTAGTTGATCAGGTCATTACGCTTTCGTGCCAGCGCCCACTCCTTGATCGACTCACGCGCCGTCTTCGCGGGGACGCCCCTAAGTTGCGCGGCGTCGAACGCTTCGACCCAATGCACGACCGGATAATGGTCGTCAATGATGATCCCTTCGTGATCCACGATTCGACCACGGAACAGATCGTGGTGCGGCATATCATCTTCACCTTCGAACATCGCGTTGAGCACGATAAACTTGTTCGTGTCGGTCGGCAAAGGCTGCGTAATGAACGCGTCCCCGCTGCGAACCTTCTTGACGTCCTTGAACTGAATCTGCTGCGCCTCGAAGAGACGGCGTGCGCGTTTGACGATGTCAGGAATTTTGCGGATTTCGGCAACTTTATCAGCGGCCTCAGTGGCCTTGCCAGCGGCCTGGTCTTTCCGCTCGACACCATTGTCGAAAATTGCGCCGATGGTGCCTGCTGACGGGCCTTGATCCGAAAGGGAATTTTCTTCGTGGCTGTTGCCACGGTCATTATTGTTAGGCATACTAACTCCTGTAATCGCCTTGCTGAGTTGGTCGCCGCTGCTAACGGCACTAATGATCGTTCAAAGCCGCTCCGGTTCGCCGCAGCGGCTTTCTTTTATGCCGCTCGCTTCGCGCCGAAGTTCGGGTTGCCCTTGCGACGCATGCCGCTTCTCGCGGCGAATGCAGCAGCGGGACGCTCCTTCATCGCGTAGATGACGGCCAGCCTGATAAATTCGCTCTTCGTCAGCCCCAGCGACGCGGCCGCACTCTCCACCTCGGCGCGGAACTCGGACGAAGTAACGAACGTGATGTTTGCGTTTCCTTGCATCTGTCGCTCCTTGGCGCGTTCGGTACGGGTCTATTCTCGCGTCTTAACCCGTGTCCATTAGCGCCACTGTCGAGACAAAGCAAGCGAACAAAAGGCCCGCAGCACGAAGCCGCGAGCCGTCACCGCGCCGGAGCGCCGTTCAGCGGTCGAACCAAGTTTTGATGTTGTCCAGGTGCTTATCGGTGCGGTCGTCCATCACGTCCACCGCCCAGTGCAGGCAGTAGAGCGCCGCAACAATCTCGCGGTTTTTCTTTTTGACGCCAAGGCGTTCCGCGACGATCATCGCGTGCTGATAACGTTGTTCGAACAGGGTCATGTCCATCTGTCTATCCTCAGAGATTGCGCGAACGAGCGGAGGCCCACTGCGTGATCGCGGCGATAAATAAAAAATGGATTTCACTTCGATGACCATCAGGTCGCATTGCGCGACTGGACGAAGCGTGGAGGTTCTCTGTAGGACAGACCGTGCGGGATATGCCGGTGCTCGTGTGAGCACCAATATTGAACATCAAGTTAATAGCGAGCGCAAGCCCCGCGAATCGCCTATTCCTGCCGGTCTCGTATTGACTCGGTTACAGGGGCCGTGCTAATCGCTCCCGGACGCCCGCCACGGCCCACGCGCCGCCCGATCCGGGTGTATCTAAATGTCCGATTCGTCGGATTCGCAATCGTCCTCATCCATCAGCACGGCGAGTTCAGCGGAAGTCTTGAACTTTCCACGCAGCAGCAGTTCGGCGCGTTCCCGGTCTTCCGCAATAGATTCACGTGTCTTGCAGCGCCGCGCGTCCGCACCGGCCCTTTGACCCGCGATCTGCATCGCGCGCTCCGTAGACATGCGCGGCTCTGTTAGCGCGGCGCTTGTGACCTTGCCGGTCGAAAACAACTTACCGCCGATGTAGGTGCGGCATTGATATTGAGCCATCGGATTAGATATTCGCTCGTAACTCGAATAGCGAAATTATCGCCCGTGCGTTGCTGGGGCCACGTACACACCGAGCGCGGACAATAGCTGCAGGCGAACCGTTCGCCCGTCACCACGCTAATTCATTAAGGAATACTACCAAATGGAATCGACCAATAACCCTCTTCGCAAGATTCAACTTGCGGGCGGCTTCATCTATCCCGAAGACTTCGCGAGCGGCGCGATTGTCCGCGCTGTTCTTCACGTCACCGACCGGCGCTTGTATGCGCTTCTTCGGGCGCACGGCATGTCGAGCGTCGAAGCGTGGGCTGCGGCTTTCGCTCGGCGCTTTCCCATTCACCCGGACGCAGTGATTGCAGCCGCAGCCGTGTACGAAGAGACCTCCATCGCCAAGCGCGAACTGCGCGAAGTTATGGAAACGACCGATCCGGTGTCGATGCAGCTTGAATGGCAGCGCCAAGTAGGCCTCATGGCGGTCGGCGCCAATGATCTCGCCCATCACCTTCACAGCGCATACCTGGTCGATTACAGCCCGGTCGACAAAAGCCGGTGCATGCAGCCGTCCGACCATATCGCGCTTGCCGCAGTCATGGACGAGCACGCGCGTGCTACGGAAATCGAAGAAGCCATCGAGCGTGGCGACGGCCCGAAGATCGACTGGGATCGCAAATTCGAAGGCGAGTAAGGAGCGCACACGTGAATCAGATTCCTCTCTCCGCAGTAGTGGCTAAGGCGGCAGAAAAGGCAAAAGGCAGAACGTATGGCGGCAAAGTCGCGGTCTCGACTGCCGAAATACGCGCCGCTGCCTTGGCGATGGGCGGCTATATCGACGGGAACTGCAAGGCATTCGGTAAGGCTATGCGCGAACTCGGGTGGGAACGTGCGCCGAACGGCCACGATACTGCGCGCTATCACTTCGTCGGAATTGGAAATCAATAAGGGATACTATCAATCATGTCAGATGATTTGGATCGCTTCGTTTTGTCTTACTCCGTGGACCTCAAGGACAGCATCAAGCGCCTTGAGATGCTACAGGACAAGATGAGCAAGGTTGGCGATAGCAGCAAGGGCAGCGCCAGCAAAGTGAAGCAGTTCGCCGCAGACGCGTCCAGCGAACTCGGCAAGCTCGTGCCCGGTCTCAACGCAGTGTCGTCCGCTGTACGAGTGATGGGCGCGGAATTCGCCGCCGCCACGGTCGCGCTCGGTTTTCTCGCGGCGGGCGTGAAGTCCGTTATGGATATGCGCGAGCGTTACAACATGCAGCGTTCCGAAGGGATGCAGTTGGGCGTATCGGCTACACGCGTCGAAGACTATCAACGCAAGATGGTCCGTATGGGTCGCGGGTACGTCACGCGCGACTCGGCGCTGGAAGGCGTTAAGACCTTCTCCGACATGGCGAACGCCGCCTATACCGATCCATCGCGACTCGGCAAGGAAGCCCGGACGATGCGGATGCTGGGTGTGGACGTGGGCGCACGCGGCGAAGCTGCGACTGGAACGAACACGCGCCTGACGCAATTGGCGATGCACCTTCAGGGTATGTCTGCCGGTCAGGTTCAAGGCGTCGCGAAGTCCACCGGCCTTAATCAAGATTGGCTACTCACCCTCCAGCGGCTTGGTCCGTCCATCGGCAAGATCACGGACATGACCTCACAGGAAATCGCCGAGCGCGAGAAGGCAGAGGCGTCACTTTCCAAGTACAACGATTCGGTCGCGCAACTGACGGAACAGTTCACGCGAGCGGAGAACGTGCTGGCGCAGGCACTTTTGCCGGCATTCACGAAATTCGTTGACCTTCTGACGGACATTTCGAAGCTCGTCCCGACCGCAGTTCACAACCTCAGTGAGCACCCGATCAGCCAGATCAAGCATACCGAGTACACGCCCAGCAAGGCGACGGGCTGGCTCGGCATCGCGCGGCGACTCCTTCATATTTCCGATCCGGTCTCGGACGAGCCGAAGAAAGAAGGCGCGGCGGACAAACAGCAAACGAAGCAAGCGCAGAAGAAGGAGCAAGATAAGCGCGACGCGGCAGTGGACAAGATGGACGAGTCCAACAAGCAAGGCTTGCAGACGGCCAATCAAATGTCGCTCGCCGTCAATATGTTCGCAGGCGCGGTTCAGTCGTTCTCTTCCGCAATCAACCTTCAGCAAGCGTGGGCCGCGTGGGCGGGCGAAATCGGGCGCGCAAACAACCTTCCCGGCTCGACCGGCTCCGGTACGCCCGCGTTGTCGGGCGGCGGTCGCGGCAACTGGACGGCGAATCAGTACGCGTCGCAGATCAAGGCCGCAGCGGACAAGTACGGCATGGACCCGCAGATGGTCTATTCGATCATGATGGCCGAATCGACGGGGCGCAATGGTCAATATAGCTCGACCGGCGCTGGCGGTCTCATGCAGGTGACGCGCGGCAACTGGAAGGCTTACGGAAACGGCGCGAATGTCATGGACCCGGCGAGCAACATCATGGTCGGAACCCGCATCTATGCGGAGAACTTGAAGCGTTTCAACGGCGATCAGTCCGCAGCCCTGCGTGCGTACAACGGCAACAGTGATCCGAACTACGTTGCGAAGGTCTCCGGCTTCTATGGCGGCAACGTTCGCGGTAGCGGTGAGAGCAAAGAGAAGATCAATATTCGTAGCGTTCAGCAGAGTATCGCGGACTATCTGCACGTGCCGCTCGATCAGATTCAGCGTGGCGGCGTTGCTCGCGGCGACGCGTCATGGGCGAGTTCGCAAATCGAAGCGGGCATCCAGAACAACATCTACGGCATCCAGAAGCAACTCGCCGTGGGCGGTCTGCCGCAGCAAGATTACGCGAAGCTCCAACAGGAACTGTATCAACAGTCGCGCGGCCTTGACCTCATGCGCCAGTACTCCGGTGGCGTTGTGGATCGCCAGCCAGCCGGTGACCGTCAGCGCACTATCGGAGAGATGCAAATCGTTATCAACGTGAACGGTGCGACCGATCCGAAGGCGGTAGGCCAAGCTGTGAACGACGCACTTCGTAAGAGCATGACCGATCTGTTGGTCAACAACGCGACGGGCATTAAGGGCTGATTTAGCGCGCCGCCCCGATGTAACGGTGATGTTATGCCGTACACCGGGACACGAGAGAATTCTATTTAGGCGAACCGTTCGCCTTTCACTTAGTCATCCTACTCATATTGGAGCCCATCAAATGCTTCCTCACCAACCCGGCGTTCCCGGCCCAAAGGTCGGCAGCCAGAACAGCTACGTTCCGGGCGTAGCGAAGGGCCACGCTCATCACGCGGCGGGCATCACCCCGCATCACGTTGGCGGCGATGGCCTTCCGTCGCGCCCAGTCGGCAGCCAGAACAGCTACGTTCCGGGCGTCGCAAGGGGTCACGACCATACGCGCGTCGTTTCGACCGAACAGCACGGCGCGCACAACGGAAAAGTCCCGCACGGCGCGAAGCCCGCAGAAGTCACAGCGGCAGAACCCATCAACCAATCGGAGTAATCCATCGTGACGACCATCGTTCGCAACACCAAAATCCCGCATAACCCGCGCATCGTGAAGGGCCAGAAGAACAAGGCCGTAGACAGCGGCTTGGTCAACGGAACCGGCGTATATTCGATTGGATCGAGCCGTGCCAGCAGCGAAGCCTTCGTCAGCAGTGGCGGCGCGAAACCTGACGTAAAAACACTGGTCAACGGCACTGGCCTATACGGCATCGGCGCGGCGCGCAAAAGCCCGGAAGCGTTCGTGAGCGCAGGCGGCGAGCGTTTCAAGACGCGCTACGCGGACGAACTGACCAAGGTTGCGAAAGACGCCGCGAAACTCGCGTCTGGGCTCGACGCGCTCATGAAGTGCCGAGACCTTGGGGACGCCAGTTTGGCCGCGCTCGCGAACGATTCGCGCATGTCGCGCGCCATCCACAGGGCAATCGACAAAATGCGCGGCCAGGTCGATTCGATCATCCGCGAGCAACAAGCAGAGCAGAACAACGACGATCCGACTCAAGCGCCCATCACCGGCCAAGACGCCGGCATTCCGTGGCTCGCGATGGACGCGGACACGCGCCTTCAGATGGAGCAAGCGGCGAAGAAAGCCGCGCGCATCCGCAACGCATCCACCGAAGTCAACCCGGCCCGCATTCTGTTCGGCCTGCCGGACGATGTGGACTTCGATCCGGTCGCCTCGATGGAATCGAAGAAGTAACGCGCCGCCAGCCGCGCTCTTCATCGGGCGCGGCCCGAGACCAAAGGAAAGACAGTGGAAACCATCGTAAATATTCCCGTTCGTATCGTCCGTCACAACGATGGGAGCTATGAAGTATCCGTCACCACTCCCGAACCTTCGGGCGACAGAAAGATTGATTTTGCAATCGGATGCACCACTGGGCTCGTTGTAGATCGGGTCGCGGAAAGGCTGCGCTGGATCAACTCGACACCGACAGACAAAGCGTAATGCACCGCCAGCCGCGCTCTTCATCGGGCGCGGCAACCATCAATATTTATCAGGATTACTTATCATTATGAATCAAGCACTCGCCGGGAAGTTTTACAAGGCAAAAATCTTTCGGCTCGCGACCGTGTACAGCACGGAACTCGCAGAAACGCGCGATGCGGCGTCCTGCAATCTCGTCACCAACATCACCGAACACACCGTAACGGGTAAGCAAGGCGTGCGCGCCAACGTACCTGTTCTATTCTCTGCGGTTTTGCGGGACGCTTCCGGCCACACGCTGCTGCCCGTGGCGATGTCATTCAGCCCGTCAGCCAATGGCCGCCTTTCCGCCGCGTCGCTCGGCCAGATCGCCCTGGGCTTCCGCGTGAGCAAGCGTGAGCGAGTCCTCAGCTTTCTCTCGACCGTTGACTACCTTTCGAGCATCGGGAAGCTGCCGCAGGTCGCGCTCGAAACGCACATCGCCCGAATCACGGCTGCTGGGACTATCGAAGAACGGAAAGCGTTCTGCGACGAGTATCCGGAGTTCTGCGGGCGGGCGGCGAAGGATTTGCCTTACGACGATTCGCTCAAAGTGCTGGCGTATCTGAAATATTCGGATATGGCAGCGGCATGACTGGAGGAACGCAAATGACCCAAGCTGAATTCGACCGACTCTGGGATGCTGGGGAATTTTCCAAAATCTGGAACCGTGACCGGGCGATTGCCGCGCTGGAACGGATGGCGACATTTCCGAACGGGAACAAGCTCACGCGCGCTGCTGCCCGTCGCCAGTTAAAGGCCGTGCTCGCCACACCTTCGAAAAAGTGATGAGACGGGCGCGCGGAGTCAAGTGGAGCGAGGACAGATATGTCGTCGCTCGCGGTCGGCAGAAGGCGTCAACGCTTTCGAAGGAGCCGAACGGGATCACCGTGCCAACGCTGATAAATCCGAAGAAGCCGCGACGGCTCAGGAAGAAGACCGCCGCGCATCCCGTCTAGAACGTGCCCGGAAGGCTCCGCGCCGCCCGGACAACCCGAAGCCCCAGCCCGCTACGCCGCCCCATCTAGTGGGCTTCTTTTTCGTACACTCTATAGCGCCCGGACCGCTCGCGCCGTGGGCCGCCGCGCGCTTCGAGTCCGCCGCGCTACGCAACCCGCACGCCCTAACCGGGCGGCCTCGCTGCCTGTATGCGTGCTGCTGTCCAGAGCCTTGATCTGGTTGCTACGCCGGTAGCCGATATAGCCCATGATCGCGCCAAAAATGCCGGTCAGCATGCCGACAACCCCGGCCACCGCGCCAACGTAGTCCGTCCAGCTGGGATTAACCATTTGGTCCCCGCCAGGGTATTTTCATGTGAACATGATGCCACTGAACATGACGTGATCGGCAGAGCATTCAACGGGGAGATGCTTGCTATGGGGTGGGGCGGGGATATTGCAAAGGACGCGGTGAAGGGCGTGGTCTCTGCTGCGACACTCGCCGTAGCCACATTCGGGTGGCAGCACTTCTTCGGTAACACACCGGAATCAGCCTTCAAAAGAGCTTCCGTGCCGATACAGCTATTGAGTTGGGAAGTTTGGCTGTGGGCGGCTGTAACCGTTTTTCTCGTGGTGTTCATTGCGGCCACCTTGCTACGCAGGCGCTCGTCAGACGACGAGGCGGTCGCAACAAGCCCCGCCGCCGCGCTTGCTCCAAAGATTGAGATCGTGACAGGTCCGGCCACTCCATACCAAGTAACGGAGGTCCAAGGCGGCCGCGTGTTGAGCACTGTAAGAGTCGGCATCAGAAATGCTGGCGGCAAGACACTTTCAAATTGCAAGGTTTATGTCGAGAAGCTATCCCCACCGGCCAACTTGCCGGGTGGTGATACTCAGCTGCTTGAAATGAGCGCATTCCACTTGCGGCATGACGACCCGGAAAAGCTCATGGACATCGCCGCGCACTGGGATCACGTTAGCCAGTTCAGATTCAGCACGCCGATATCTGGCGGCTTCTTCGAGACGGCTAACTATATGGAAGACGGCGTGAAACGGACGTTTGCGATCAGAGTGTCCGCGACTGAATGCGAGCGCTCGGCCCTCTTCGAGATATGGACGGACGAGTCGCGGCGGCTACACCTCAAGTTCCTCAACTACATCAACTGAATCCGCGCCAGTGCGCAACCTACACCCGCAGTCCAGCAGAACTGCCTACCGAGTCCGGCAGAGTAAAATAACGGCACCTGAGCAATCCCGCTCAGGGCAATCAAGCAGAAATCGTCGGACTCGTATAGGACGCGCGGTGTGCGCTGAGGACAGATTCAGGTTTGCGGCCATTAGTCTAACCGCTTGAATCTAAAGAATTTCTTGGCGCGCCCGGCTGGGATCGAACCAGCAACCCCTGCCTTCGGAGGGCGGGAAACGCAGTCCATTGATGTCCGGCGCCGCCCAAGATGATCATGTAAGTCGTTGATTTTTAAATAATCCACATCCATTGATATCCAGCCCCATCCAGTCTAGAATTTCCGTACAGTTTCCGTACGAAAAACATGGCCACCTCCATCACCAGCAAAACGGCTCGCGACAAGTTGCCCTCGCGTCGCGAACCCTACTTCTCCCGGATTCAGTCCGGCCTGTATGTCGGCTTTCGCAAACTAGCTGAAGGCGACGGCACAT
>Ga0164242_10006327_pt1 | contig 13054 bp, 13 predicted proteins | sample OricomgcompostMG_FD_108783 | JGI IMG/M metagenome (GOLD analysis project Ga0164242, IMG submission 108783) | Miracle-Growth compost microbial communities from Emeryville, California, USA - Original compost - Miracle growth compost (MG) ... | reverse complement strand
GCCCGGCTCGCGGCGATGGCGAAGCGGAGTCGCGCGCCCATGCCGGAGGAGTAGGTGTTCATCGGCAACTGCACGAAGTCACCGATGCCCGCGAACTCGCAGATCGAGTCGTACTCGTTGGCGATCTCGGTCGGTGTCATGCCGATGGCCAGGCAGCCGAGCACGATGTTCTGCTCGCCCGACATCCCGCCCATCATCGCGGCGGCCACGCCGAGCAGGGCGGCCTGCCCGCGCGTCCACACGACACCCTGCGACGGCGCCATGAGGCCGGCGATGGCGCGCAGCAGGGTGGACTTGCCGGATCCGTTCGGCCCGATCAGCCCGATCGCCTCGCCGCGATAGGTGGTGAAGCTGACGCCGCGGACGGCGTGCACCGAACGCTGGCCGGGTGGTTCCTCGCGCAGCACGAGCCGTCGCAGCGCGGCCGGGGTGCCGCCGTTGCGGCCCGACCTGCCGACGATCCGATAGGTGAGGTGGACGTCGTCGACGACGACGGTCGGTTCCCTGGTCTCGTCCAGGGTCGTGGTCGACTCGTTCGTGGCCGGCTTCGGCTGGTCGCTCGCCAGCTGTTGGAAAGAGGAGTCAGACATTGCCGTACGCCTCCTCGCCGCGCCAGAAGTAGAGGTAGCTGACCGCCAGCGTGCCGACGGCCCAGACGATCGCCAGGAGCCACGTGCTGAGGCTGATCGGGTTGCCGACGAGCAGCGCGTTGCGCGCGAGGGACAGGTAGACCTGCCCGGGGTTCAGCGTCAGCACGACCGAGACCCAGTGGGCGTGGCCGGCGGTGAAGTGCTGGACGCTGTACATCACGCCGGACGTGTAGGTCCACACGCGGGCGATGAACGGCAGCGCCTGGGTCGTGTCGGGAATCTGGGCGCCGATGCGGGCGACGATGAACGCGATGCCCAGGCAGAACATCGACTGCAGGATCAGCGCCGGTATGAGCTCGAGCCAGCGCCAGGTCAGCGGCTCACCGGTGATCAGCACGATCGGGATGAGGACCGACAGCGAGTAGAGCAGCCGCAGCAGGGACACGAGCGTCGTCGAGACCGGCAGCACCGCACGCGGGAACTGCAGCGCGCGCACCAGCCCGATGTTGCCGGTGATCGCGCGCGCGCCCGCGCCCAACGAATCGGTGCAGAAGGAGAAGACGAAGACGCCGACGGACAGGTAGGCGATGTAGTTGGAGACGCCCCGGTTGGTGTGCAGCAGCATCCCGAAGATCAAGTAATAGACGAGGATGTTGAGCAGCGGGGTCAGCAGCTGCCAGGCCTGGCCGAGGAAGCTGCCCTGGTAGCCGACGGCGTTCGATGCGGTCGAGTACGCGGCGACGAACCAGCGCCGGTCCCACAGCCGCCGGCTGTACTCGTCAACGGGCAGTCGTGCGCCGGCGCGCTGCAGTCCAGGTGCCGGGGGCTGAGGCAGTGTCATCGTCGGTCCTGCAGTTGAGCTCGCAGCTGGTGCATGAACCGCTGCTGGGTCGGGTTGAGTCGGTCGGTCAGCAGTAGGTCGACCAGGCCGATGTCGACCTGGCCGTCGACGCCGTCGGACGGCAGCAATGCGGCGACGTCGGACGCGAGTGCCGCGATCTCCTCCTCCGAGCTGCGCGCGCTGAGCTTGCGCAGGCGGCGGCGCAGCGGCCCGAGGGCGGCCCGGACGGTGGAGTCGCCGAACAGCGCGCTGGCCTGGGCGAGCAGGCCCGGCATGCCCTCCGGGTGCAGCGCGTCGAGAACCGCCGCGGCCCACTGTTCACCCGAGCGGAGGTGATCGGCGGGGCCCAGCACGCCCTGGTTCTGCAGCGCATGGGTGAGGACCTTGACGGGCTGGTCGAACGGTTCGGAGCTGGCCATGTCCCGCAGCCGGTCCCGGGTCGTCGTCAGCCGGGTGATCTCCGCGTCGATCTCGTCGGCGAGGGCGCTGAGCGCACCGGCCAGCGAGGCGTCGTCCGTGTCGGCGCTGGCCACGCGTTGCGCGATCTGCGGGAGCGGCATTCCCACGGCTCGCAGCCGGACGATGCGGACCAGCTCGACGACCTCCTTGCCGCCGTAGCGGCGGTAACCCGAACCGTCGCGCGGAGGCTCGGCCAGCAGCCCGATCGAGTGGTAGTAGCGGACCGTCCGCGGGGTGACGCCGGCGAGCTCCGCAACCTCTTTGACCGATAGCCGGCCGGGCACTGTCGAACTCACGATGCCAAATATGCGCATTGACGTAGCGTCAAGGTAAGTGGTCCCACAGCAAGCAGTAAGGTGCGGCCGACGGTCAATCCCGATCAATCCCGTACCAACCGGGCCTGGGGCCGGTGGGTGCGGGCGTCAGCGGGCGGGCAGGCGGGCCGCCATCCCGGTGATGAGGCAGTCCAGCGCGAAGGCGAAGTGTTCGTCCGGATCGGGCCGCGCGCTCGGCGAGGCCAGGGGGACCAGGTTGGTCAGCTCGTTCGCACGCGCCGCGACCGCCGTGTCGAACTCGGCCAGCTGCGGGTCCGCGCCGTCCCCGGCGACGGCTCGCTCCCACGCCTCACCGCACACGAGCAGGTTGACGTGCTGGACCGCGTGCGAGATGTCGGCGAGCGCGAACCCGGCCGCGCGCAGCACCGCGACCAGCCGGTCGATCTGCTCGAGGCGCCCCGCGGTCGCGGCGGTCGACAGCCGGACGTAACGCAGCAGCCCGGGGTTCGCCAGCAGGGACGCCCGGAACGCGACCGCGTATGCGCGCAGCCAGTCCTGCCACGGTGCGTCGGCCGCCGGCGCCCACTGGTCGTAAGCGGTCTCCTCGAGCACGTGCGCGGCGACCAGCTCGAGCAGCTCGTCGCGTCCGGGCACGTGGTGGTAGAGGGCGCCGGGGGAGACGTCCAGGGCGCGGGCGACGTCGGCCATCCGCAGGTCGTCGATGCCGACCTCCACCGCGGCGGCCACGATCTGCTCGCGGGTGATGCGGGCCGGACGTCCACGCGAAGCCAAGGCCGTTCTCCTCGTGCCACGAAGGTGTTGCGCTTTTCTGAATCGCTTCAATAATAGGGTGCCATGACGGACGCCACGGCCGACCTGCCCACCGAGATGCAGCGTTCCAGCCGCGACCTGCACGAGCTGCGGACCGCGCTCATCGGCTGGCTGCAGGGCAGGCAGCCCGGCGCCGAGGTCGGTGAACTGCAGACCACCTCGGCCACCGGCATGTCCAGCGACACCCTGCTGTTCGACGCGTCGTGGGACGGCACGACCGAGCACCTCGTCGCGCGTCTCGCTCCCGCGGCCGAGGACGTACCGGTCTTCCCGAGCTACGACCTCGGCCGCCAGTTCGAGCTGATCAGGACCGTGGGTGAGCGCACACCCGTGCCGGTGCCGCGGACCTTCTGGCACGAGCCGGACCGCTCGGTCATCGGCACCGAGTTCTTCGTGATGTCGCGGGTGGACGGCCTGGTCCCCCCGGACCTGCTCCCGTACAACTTCGGCGACAGCTGGCTGTTCGCCGCGAGCTCCGAGCAACAGCGCGTGCTGCAGGACGCCACCGTCGACGTCCTCGCGCACCTGCACGCGATGGAACCGCTGCCGTTCCTGCGGTTCGACGAGCCCGGTGACACCGCGTTGCGCCGGCACGTGGCACACAGCGCGGCCTGGTACGAGTACGTGGCCGCGGACGGAGTGCGCTCGCCGTTGATCGAGCGGGCGTTCGCCTGGCTGGACGAGCACTGGCCGGACGAGTCGGACGCGGTCACCTGCTGGGGGGACTCGCGGATCGGCAACGTGATCTACGGCCCCGACTTCACGCCGGTCGCGGTGCTGGACTGGGAAATGGCCGGCCTCGGCCCGCGCGAGCTCGATGTCGCCTGGCTGATCTACTCGCACCGCGGCTTCGAGGACATCGCGCACGCGCTCGGGCTCGAGGGCATGCCGCACTTCCTGCGCCGCGCCGACGTGGTCGAGCGCTACCAGTCGAGGACCGGCCACGAGCTGCGCGACCTGGACTTCTACGAGGTCTACGCGGCCGTCCAGTTCGCCATCGTCTACCTGCGGGTGAACGCCCGGTCGGCGCACTTCGGCGAGCGCGAGATGCCCGAGGACCCGAACGAGCTGCTCTACAACCGCGAACCGCTGCAGCGGATGCTGGCGGGCGACTACTTCGGGGAGGACTGATGCCGGTCCCGCTCGACGAGCACCCGATCCATCAGACACCGCGCTCGATGAGCGAGGTGGGCACCACCGATCGCAACTTCTACGACCGCTGCTACTTCAACGCGTTCGATCCGTCCGCCACCGACGGGCCGATGCTGGTGACCGGGCTGGGCATGTACCCCAACCTGGGGGTGGTGGACGCCTATGCGGTGGTGCGCGCGGGGGACAAGCAGCACGCGGTGCGCTTCTCCGATGCACTGCACGAGAACCGGTTGGACCAGCGCGTCGGCCCGTACCGCATCGAGGTCCTGGAACCGTTGCAGGCGATCAGGTTGCGCTGCGACGGGGACGCCCACGGCATCGGCTTCGACCTGACCTGGGCCGGGTCGTTCCCGGCGGTCCAGGAGCCGCAGCACCAGATCCGGATGGGCACGCGCACGATCCTCGACACCGCCCGCTTCGCCCAGGTGGGCACGTGGCAGGGCGTGCTGCGCGTGGACGGCGCCGAGTACGAGGTACGGGACTGGATCGGCAGCCGCGACCGGTCGTGGGGCATCCGTCCGATCGGCGAACCGGAACCGGCGGGACGCCCGGCGGCCGAACCGACCGAGGGCTTCTGGTGGCTCTACGTGCCGCTGCGCTTCGAGCGCTTCGCGGTGATCGTCATCGCGCAGGAGAACCCGGACGGCTTACGCACCCTCAACGACGCGGTGCGCGTGTGGCCGGACGGGCGGGTCGAGCAGTTGGGTTGGCCGCGGATCGAGATCGGCTACCGCTCCGGCACCCGCCACCCGGAGCGGGCGCGGTTGCACTGCACCGCCGCCGACGGGTCACCGGTCGTGATCGACGTCGAGACCGGGACCGGCGTGCCGCTGCACGTGGGCGCGGGCTACGGCGGCGACCCCGACTGGGGGCACGGACAGTGGAAGGGCGCGGGCTTTGCCGAGGGCGCCGTCTACGACCTCACCGACGCCGCGGTCGCCGGCCGCGTGCCGTACGGCGTGATCGATCACGCCGCCCGCGCGACGTGCGACGGCGAACCCGGAGCGGGTCTGTTCGAACATGCCAGCTTCGGCAGGCACGACCCGTCCGGGTTCGCCGACTGGGCTGCGGTCAGCCCTTGATCGCGGAGATCTCGAACTCGAGGACGATCTTGTCGCTGACCAGCACGCCGCCGGTCTCCAGCGCGGCGTTGTAGGTGACGCCGTAGTCGCTGCGGACGATGTCGGTCGAGCCCTCGAAACCGATGCGCTGGTTGCCGAACGGGTCGGTCGCCGCGCCGGTGAACTCGAGCGGGATCGTGACCTGCTTGGTGACGTCCTTGATCGTCAGGTCGCCGGTGACCTCGAAGTCGTTGCCGCCGACGTGCTTGATCGCGGTGCTCGTGAACGTGATCGTCGGGAAGTTGGCCACGTCGAGGAAGTCGTTGGTGCGCAGGTGCTCGTCGCGTTGCGCCTGGCGGGTGTCGATGCTGGCGACCTGGATCGTCACGGTCGCGCTGGACTTCGCCGGGTCGTCGCCGTCGATGGTCGCCGAGCCGGTGAACTCGTTGAACGCGCCGCGGACCTTGGTCACCATCGCGTGCCGCGCGACGAAGCCGAGGCGGCTGTGCGCGACGTCGAAGGTGTAGGTGCCGGTGAGCTGGTCGAATGTCGTAGCGGTGCTCATGTGCTGCCTCCTAGGTTGTTGATGGCTCAACTACTACGGTAGCAACGATTGATGATGTGTCAACTATCCGTTTCGTGAGTCACGTCACGGACAGTCGATCGCGGGTAGTGTTCGCGTTCGGGCGGAACGTCCGCCGTGATCGAGCCGGGTGCCGCAGCACGCACAAGACGAATGGATCGGTGACGATGAACGGGCTTGCCGGCCCGCGCGTCCTGCTCGTCGAGGACGACGAGGGTGACGCGCTCCTGGTACGCGCCTGCCTCGGCGAGGCGGACGTCCCTGAGGAGGCGCTGCTGTGGCGGCGCACGCTCGCCGACGGTCTCGCGGCGCTGGCGCTGTCCCCGCAGTGTGTCCTTCTGGACCTCGGTCTACCCGACGCCGAGGGTATGCATGCACTCCTCGAGACGGTCGCGGCCGCCCCCGACATCCCGATCATCGTGCTGACCGGGCGGCACGACGGTGCGGGCACCGAGGCACTCGCCGCCGGCGCGCAGGACTACCTGGTCAAGGACGACATCACCGGTGACCTGCTGGGTCGCTCGATCCGCTACGCCGTCGAGCGCAAGCGGGCGCAACGAACCAGCCAGCAGCTGCGCGAGGCGCGGCTCAACTCGGCCGAGAAGTCCCGCCTGGAGCGCGGCCTGCTGCCGACGCCCCTGCTGCACAGCGACCGGGTCGAGTGCTCGACCTACTACCAACCGGGCCGTGACCACGCCGTCCTCGGCGGCGACTTCTTCGACGTCGTCGAGACGCCGAGCGGCAACGTACGGGTGCTCATCGGCGACGTGATGGGACACGGGCCGGACGAGGCCGCGATCGGCGTCCACCTGCGCGTCGCCTGGCGCACCCTTGTGCTCGCGGGTGCCCCCGACGCGCAGATCCTGCCCACCCTGTCGACCCTGCTCGAGGCGGAGACCGGCGGACAGGCCGGCTTCGTGACGGCGTGCGACGCGACGATCGAACCGGACGGCACCGCGTCCGTGCGCGTCGCCGGTCACCCGGCACCGCTGCTGTGCGCGAACGGCAAGACGACCTACCTGCACGTCGAGGTCGGCCCGCCACTCGGGCTGGAGACCCTGGCGCCGCGCGCCACCGGGCTAGAGTCGTCCGGCCACTGGCCCGCCACCCGGACCATGCTCGGCAGCGGCACGTCGCTGATCTTCTACACCGACGGTCTGCTCGACGCGTACGCCTCGACGGTCGGTGCCGAGAACACATTGGGCATCGACGAGTTCGTGACCGCGGTCGACCAGTGCGCGGGCGGCAGCGGTGCGGTGTCCTCGTGGATCCCGTCGCTGGTGACCGGCGCGCCGCGCGCCTCGGTCGACGACACGGCGGTCGTGGTCGTCACCCTGCACGCTCCCGCTGGGCAATGACGCAACCGGCGGTCGACCGGCTTCGTCAGGTTGCGGGTGCGTGGCCGCTGCGCCGTCGGGTCGGGGTGTTCTTCGCCGTGTGCGCGGCGCTGCTCGCGGTGCTGGTCGCAGCTACCGTCCTGGCGCTGGTCCAGTTCGTGCACGCAGGCGACCAGGCGATCAACCGGTGGGCGCCGGCCGCGCAGTCCAGCCAGGCCCTGTTGACGGACATGATCAACCAGGAGACCGGGGTCCGCGGGTACGCCCTGGCCGGTAGCGCCGACTTCCTGCAGCCGTTCGACGAGTACTCGCGGCAGCAGACGCGGGACGAGGCGCGGCTGCGCGAACTCGTGCACGGCGACCCGGTGCTGGAGCAGAACCTCACCGACATGGAGCGGGTCGCCGACGCGTGGCGCAGCCAGGTCGCGATCCCGTTGATCTCGTTGGTGAACGCGAAGGACCGGACGGCCAAATCCGCCGTCGACGACGCGGTGGCCAAGACCCGCTTCGACCTGGTGCGCAAGGCGGCTGCGCAGTTGAACGACTCGATCGCGCGGAACAACCGCGACGCGATCGCCTCGCGACGGTCGGCGCTGATCGCGTTGTACGTCGCCCTCGCCGTGTCCGTCGCGCTGATCGCCGCCGCCGGTCTGGGGGCCTGGCGTGGGCTGCACCGCTGGGTGCTGGCTCCGGTCGACCGGCTGGCGCTGCAGACCCGCGAGGTGGCCGCCGGGCGCAACAAGCGCCAGATCCGGCCGACCGGGCCGCCCGAGCTGCAGGCGCTGGGCAGGGACGTGGAGCGCATGCGCCGGCGCATCGCCGACGAGCTGGCCCGCCTGGCGCACACCGGTGAGGAGTTGAGCCGGTCGAACGCGGACCTCGAGCAGTTCGCCTACGTCGCGTCGCACGACCTATCCGAGCCGCTGCGCAAGGTGGCGAACTTCTGCCAGCTGCTCGAGCGGCAGTACGGCGACCAGCTGGACGACCGTGCCCGCGAGTACATCGCGTACGCCGTCGACGGCGCCAAGCGCATGCAGCTGCTGATCGCCGACCTGCTGACCCTCTCGCGCGTCGGTCGCACGACCGAGAGCTTCGTGCCGGTCGACATGAACCAGGCGCTCGCGGCGGCCATGCGCAACCTGGACGACCAGATCGTCGCGTCCGACGGTGGGGTGGGGTACAGCGAGCTACCGGTCGTCCACGGCGACCCCACCCTGCTGGCTTCGCTCTTCGAGAACCTGATCGGCAACGCGATCAAGTACCGCGGCGAACTGGCGCCTCTGGTCACCGTTACCGCCGTCGCCGACCGCGAGGAACGCACCTGGACGTTCACCGTCGCGGACAACGGGATCGGCATCGACCCGCAGTACGCGCAGCGCATCTTCGCGATCTTCCAGCGCCTCCACGTCCGCGACGCGTATCCCGGCACCGGCATCGGACTGGCGCTCTGCCGCAAGATCGTCGAATTCCACGGCGGCCGCATCTGGCTCGATACTTCGGTGACCTCGGGTGCTACCTTCCGGTTCACGCTTCCCGAAAGGCCGACCACATGAGCGCCGCGCCGACCGACCACCGCCGGCTGGGTGTCCTGCTCGTCGAGGACGACCCGGGCGACGTTCTGATCGCCCGCGAGGCGCTGCAGGCGGCCAAGCTGGACACCCGCCTGGACGTGGTCAGCGACGGCGTGCAGGCAATCGAGTTCCTGCGTCGGCAGGGCGACTACGCCGACCGCGAGCGTCCCGACCTCATCCTGCTCGACCTGAACCTGCCGAGGATGTCCGGCCACGAGGTGCTGGCCGAGGTCAAGGCCGATCCGGACCTGCGCCGGATCCCGATCGTGGTGCTGACGACCTCCACCGCGGTCGACGACGTGGTCAAGAGCTACGACCTGCACGCGAACGTCTACGTCGCCAAGCCGGTGGACTTCAACGCGTTCGCCCAGGTGGTCAAGAAGATCGACGAGTTCTTCGGCGACGTCGCCAAACTGCCGCCCGAATGACTTAGTTAGACCCGCAACCGTTGTGGGAATGGTGCGGCCATGACGGGACGAATCACGATGACGGTGGAGGGCACTCCGGTCTCCGATGCAGACCTGGCGAGGATGCATGCGGAGGAGGAACTGCACGCCGAGTGGCAACGTCGCACCGTCCGCGTGGTCGCCGCGTCCGCCAGTGACGCCGCCGACTGCCGGCTGTTGCTGACGATCCTCGGCCTCGACGACGACATCATCGCGCAGGCACGTGCCGAGTGCGGCGGCGCGACGAAGGCTCCGGCCCGGCGCAAGCGCGCGGCCGCGACCACCACGAAGCCCAAGCGGGCAGCGGCAAAGACCAAGACCGCGACCACGCAGAAGGTCGCGAAGACCAGCAAGCCACGGCGGCACGCTGCCGCCTAGCGTCTCGGAGATGCGCTAACGTTCTGATCATGCGTAGCCGTGCGCTGTCGAGCGAAACGGCACCGACAGCACTGCGGAGTTCGTCCACCCCGTCGTCCTATCGGCACGACGCGCTTCCGTATGCCGGTCACGATCAATTCGTGACGCTCGCGGCCGGCTTCCTGGGCGAGGGGCTGGACGCCGGCGAAGCGGGCCTGCTGATCACGCGGCGTGAACGGCTCGACGACGTGCGCGCGGAGCTCGGCGCGGCGGCGGACGGCGTCCGGTTCGTCGACATCGAGCGCGCCGCCCACAATCCCGCACTCGTCTTCTCGGTCCTGGACGAGTTCGCCAGAGCACACGACGGCGGCCGCGTCCGTGCACTGGGCGAGCCGATCTACCCGGAGCGCTCGCCGGCGCAGCGTGCCGAGGCCGAACTGCAGGAACTGCTGCTCAACACCGCGGCCTGCCGCAGCTGGAACATGTGGCTGGCCTGTCCGTACGACACCGAGTGGTTGGACGAGCGCGGTGTCGCGCAGATGCGGCTCAGCCATCCCGCCGACGGACGCGATCTGGAGAACGTCGCGGCCGCGAAGTTCGCCGACCCGCTGCCACCGCGACCGGCCGACGCCGAGACGTTCCCCATCGACGGCGCCGACCTCGGTGCGATCCGTAGCGTGCTGCGCACCGCGGCGCGCATGAGCGGCCTGTCCGACGAGCGCGTCGAGGCGTTCGTCTGCGCTGTCAACGAGGTCATCACCAACAGCATCCGGCACGGGCAGGGGCCGGCCGAATTCGCGCTGTGGTCCGCGGGCGACTCGCTGGTCTGCGAGGTGCACGACAGCGGGCGGATTCGTGACCCGTTCGCCGGCCGCATCGCTCCCGCGCTCGGGGACACCAGCGGGCGCGGACTCTGGCTCGTCAACCACCTCTGCGACGTCGTCCAGGTACGCGCGCCGTCGTCGGGCACGTGTGTCCGGATGCACATCGAGCACTGACCGCGTCGGGCCGGTCGGCCGACGTGCTCGCGCCGCGGAGTCGCCGGTAGCGTGCTGGCACGTGGCAGGTGGGCTGGATCCGGTGCGCAGGACGGCGGTCGTCGAGGGGCACGTCGTGTCGTACCTGCAGGCCGGTCCCGCGCACGGTGAGCCGGTCGTCCTGCTGCACGGGCTGGCGTCCGACAGCGGCACCTGGGACAAGGCCGTCGCGCCGCTGGCCGAACGCGGGCTGCGGGTGCTCGCCGTCGACCTGCTCGGGCACGGCCGGTCGGACAAGCCCGCGGGCGGCTACCTGCTGGACGACTTCGCCCGCCAGTTGCACCTTTTCTTCCGCGCCATCGGGCTCGAGCGCGCGACCCTCTGCGGGCATTCGTTGGGTGGCGCGATCGCCGTCCACTTCGGCTATCACTACCCGCAGCACGTGCAGCGGCTGGTGCTCGTCTCGGCCGGCGGTCTCGGCCGCGAGGTGCACGTGGCGCTGCGGGCGGCCGCGCTCCCGATAGCGCCGCGCGTCGTCGAGTTGGCGATGGCGCCGCGGATGCGCCGGCTCTATCGCAGCCCGCGCCTGCACCGCGCGCTGCGGCTCACGCCGGACAACCTGGTGAACCTGTCGCGCGCCGGCCGGGCACTCGGTGACGCGCCGGGCCGGGCCGCGTTCTTCGCCGCGCTGCGCGGCGTGATCGAACCGTCCGGGCAGCGCGGCTCGTTCCTGGAGATGCGCTACCTGGCCGACCACGTCCCGACGATGCTCGTCTGGTCCGAGGGCGACGGGGTGATCCCGGTGGCGCACGCGCACGCCACGCAGGAGCACCTGCCCGGCTGCCGACTCGTCGTGTTCCCCGGCGGCGGCCACGAGCCGCACCGGCGCAACGCGCCCGCCTTCGCCGAGGCGGTGGCCGACTTCATCGAGAAGTCGCCACTCTGACCCTCTTGGCTGTCTCAGCATTCGAGACATTCGTCCTGCTGACTGAGATGCTGCGCTAGGGTGGTGGCATGCCCGATCGCACCCGGTGGACGATCCTCGCCGTCGGCACGTTCTCGCAGGCGGCCACCTGCTCGTTCCTCTACGGCGTGCCGATGCTCGTGCCCGCGCTGCGGCACGACGAGGGACTGAGCCTGCTCGGGGCGAGCGTGCTGGTGTCGGCGCCGATGGTGGGGCTGCTGCTGACGTTGATCGCTTGGGGTGCGCTGGCCGACCGTCGTGGCGAACGCGTGGTGATCGCGTCCGGGGTCGGCCTCGCCGCTGTGCTGCTGGTGGTGGCCGCAGCGGTTCCCGGCGTCGTCGTGACGGCGCTGCTGCTCGCGCTGGCCGGTGCCGCCGGCGCGTCCGTCAATGCGGCCAGCGGGCGGGTGGTCATGGGTTGGTTCCCGGTGCACGAGCGCGGGCTGGCGATGGGCACGCGGCAAACCGCGCAGCCGCTCGGTGTCGCGCTCGCGTCGATCGCCCTGCCGCCACTGGCCGACGCGTTCGGTGCCCGCGCGGCGCTGCTGTTCCCCGCCGCGCTGTGCGCGCTCGCCGCGGTGGCCGTCTGGCTGCTCGTCAGCGACCCGCCGCGACGACCGGCTCCGGCCGACGGCGAGCCGCGTCCCGCCGTCCGGTCGCCGTACCGCGGTTCGTGGCAGCTGGCGCGGGTGCACCTGTCTAGCTCGTTGCTCGTCGTCCCGCAGTTCGCGGTGGCCACGTTCACGCTGGTGTACCTCGTCGGCGAACGCGGCTGGGACAGTGCGACCGCGGGGCGGTTGATCTTCGGCTTCCAGGTGCTCGGGGCGGTCGGGCGCATCGTCACCGGCGTGTGGTCGGACCGCGTCGGCAGCCGGCTGCGTCCGATGCGCCAGCTCGCGGTGTGCAGCGCGGTGCTGATGGCCGCGCTGGCGCTCGGAGCGGCCGCGCACTCGGTGTGGATCGTCGTCGTCTTCGGCCTGGCCGCGGTGGTCACCGTCGCCGACAACGGGCTGGCGTACACCTCGGTGGCCGAGCTGGCCGGCGTCGACTGGTCGGGCCGGGCGCTCGGCGTGCAGAACACCGCGCAGAACCTGACCGCCGTGATCACCGCTCCGGTGCTCGCCGCGATCATCGGCGACTCGCGCTACGCGGTCGCGTTCGGCCTGGTCGCGGTGCTGCCGTTGCTCGCGGTCGGCACGACCCCGGTGCGCGCCGAGCGCCGCGCCGCACGTGTTGGTCAAGAGCAGGTCGTGGCTGCCGGGGCGGCGACTACCGACTGTTGATCACCAAACGTGGATCGTGAGGACGTGACAGGGGCGGCGTCCGGGTGGACGCCGCCCCTGTGTCGTGGCGGAGGATGCGGGATTTGAACCCGCGAGGGGTTGCCCCCAACCCGCGTTCCAGGCGAGCGCCATAGGCCACTAGGCGAATCCTCCGTCCAGCAGGATACGCAACCGGTCCGCCGGGCCGCCAACTCCCCTGCCGCGCGCGGCGATGCGTAGACTTCGGCGTCGGCCCCCCGCGTGGCGCCCACCCTGCGAACCTCCCCAGGGCCGGAAGGCAGCAAGGATAAGCAGGCTCTGGCGGGTGCGCGGGGGGTCCTTCATGCG